>Ga0209249_1002485_pt1 | contig 14888 bp, 16 predicted proteins | sample SaaInlV_200m_DNA_4_FD_184653 | JGI IMG/M metagenome (GOLD analysis project Ga0209249, IMG submission 184653) | Marine microbial communities from expanding oxygen minimum zones in the Saanich Inlet - SI037_S3LV_200m_DNA (SPAdes) (version 2) | ecosystem: Environmental > Aquatic > Marine >...
TATTATGTATTTGGTGCCATCTTCTTTTGTGTAAACCTGTAATGGGTTTCCATCGTTTGTGGTTATTATGTTAACCTCGCCCAATACCTCTTTTGCACGCTCATCTTGATTGGCAAATAATGCATCTGGGGATTTTTCTGCATTTCCCTCCCCCATATTTAATATATATTTTCTTTCTATTTCTGCCCTTTCTTTTTCCGAAACCGGTTTATTGTCGATCTCTTTATTTACTGCTTTACCTATTTTATTCGCAGTTGCAACTTCTTGTTTGATATCCAATTTGGTATTATTGAAAACTGCAGTTTCATACATTGAAGTATACAGGTCTTGGCCAGTTATTCCTTGATATTTATTTAAGTTTACTAATTCTGTTTCATTTATGCCATCTAATTTAGATGCTATTTTTTTTAACGATTCTTCATCGCTGAAATCTGCATCTTTGAATGCGTTTTTTAATTCTTCTTCTTCTGTTTTAGAAGTCTTAACTAGGTTATCTATTTCTGATTCTTTGTTTTTGAAACAATCTATTGCCGCTTCCTCATTTGATGTGTTACTTTTACAATCCGCGCGAAACCTAGTTTCTATCATCCTTCTTGCAGGATTTGAAAAGAATGCATTTTTTACTGTCAATGTTGCAAATGTTGCAAAACAAACTCCTTTCCAAGTAGAAATTATATTCCCTAAATTTTCTATTATTCCATCTAACTTGTTTAATGTTTTATCTGTAGACTCAATCATATTATCTATTTCTTCTGGAGTCCATTGCCATAATCTTTTTTCAATTGGTAAATGTATTTGAAAATGAGATGTACCATAATTATCCCTCGTTCCTGGTGAAACTGTAATTACTGCACTTTCTGAAATGTTAATTTTATCTATGTATATGAATTTATTTTGCGTCCCAAATGGCACTTGGATTTTTTTACCTAGTTCTAGAGTTCTTGTTTTTTCCGTAGGTAAAGCCCTATTTACTGTCCACGTGAATTCTTGTTCGATAACTACTTCTTCGGCATTTATTGATTTTATTATCCATTTGTATCGATTCCCCATTTCATCTTCGAGAGTTTCATTAGAAAGATAATCATTTATTGTTCCAGATACAAGAGTATTTATTGGATCACCATAATTCTCTAATGTTTGATACATTATTGAATTTTGTTTTGAACCAGTATTTATTTCTTTTAAAACAACTAGAGAATTATCAATTGGAATTGAATTGTAATTATCTTTTGCAATTTCCTTTGTTGTTGCTAAATTCCCTTTACAAGTATTCGCCTCTGATGGTGATCCAACATCAATACATTTTTGAAAATATTTCGCGGCCTTTTCCCATGAGTTTAATTTTAAATATGTATTTCCAATATAAAGGTTAAATAATGCTTTATCCCCTGATGTTTGAGATAGACTTAAAGCGGATCTATACTCTTCAATTGCCTGACAATATAATTGTGTTGAAGTTGCGTTTGTAAGTTCATCAATTTCCAAAGGTGAAAAATTCCCACATGGATTGACCACTTCACTCGCACCACCATATTTTAAATAAACTTCATCAAAATCAGAATTCATTAATACTATTCCTTCACTGTATATCTGTTTTACTGACCACTCGCTATTTAATTTCATTCCTTTAACATAAGTTTTTGTTGTAGATAATGTTTCATTTCCTATTTCTTCTTGAATTAATAATGTCGCACTATTTTCATTATTGCTTACTCTTTCTAATTTTATATTTATTCTGTTCTCTAACATTGAGGGCGCACCAGGAAGCATTATTTCTTTTGGTTCTGCACCTTCAATCAATTTTACTATGTTTGAAATCCCGGTTTTTCTTTTATTTGCATCATAAACTTGCACTCTTGCAGTATTCGCATTTATATCTAAAACTCTTATATATCCTTTTCCGCCCCAAAGTGTACTATCTGCCAAACTTTTTAACCATGCTTCCTCATTTGGTTGAGCTACCAAATTAAAACTTTGTGTACTCAACATTCCAAATCCAGATTCTACATCAAAATAAATTTTTGCAGCTACATCTATTATTATTTCTTCAGGAACTTTATCTTCTATTGGTTGACGTTTTAATCTTACTGTGGTATACCCCAAATCAATATTTCCATTTGAATCGACAATTAATTCTTCTCCTTTTGGCCGGATTAATATTGGTAATCCCCCTTGAATATATTTACTTGATTCGGGATCAGTCCTAAAATCAATATGTCTTATTTTCATATCTCCATAAAATGGGGCTCCAGAAGAAGTTTGCATATCTCCAAATAACATTGTTCCCGCAGTTTTTCCAGAAAGGAATACGTGAATATTTGCTGCACGATGTTGAAACAAATCTGAAGTTATTGGAGTTGGATTTATATGATCAACATTTATTGTTAATGCTTCTCCAAGATCTCTCGGATCTTGGCCCTCAGTTTGGGCACCATAACCAAATGTGGCAGTTACTGGACTACTGATTATTAAAAGGATACAAATTATTGCATATATTGATTTATTCATTGTAGTTCCGGGTATAAGAAGTTTGGATTATCTTTATTTAGTCCAATATTATTGAAAACTTCTAGCATTTCTGTTTGTGTTCTTGGGGTCATTTCATATGGTATGTATATTGTTATTGCTCTTTTCCCAGTTACATCTGCATACCATTCATATTCTGCAGCCCCAACCATCACATCTGTTAAAGTTCCTCCGTCGAATTCCGACTCAAAACATTTTTCTGTTGATGAAAATAATCCCAGAATTCCTGATCGTGGAACTTCTACACAACTTATTTGTGAATCTGATTTAAGTTCTATTTCGGTATCTGTTTCTGTCATTAAATAGGAAGTTATCTTGTAGTTCCCATTTGTTAATTTTATTTTCTTTTCATCACCTGTTACCATTGTGATGTATCCATTATCTAAATTTTCTAATTGCACTACTGCTTGTTTATCATTTACTGAACTAGTGAAACCATCCCCTAACTGAACTTCTTTTATATCTAAATCTAGGGTATGATATTTATCCATTAATACTGAAGTTTCTTTGTCCGTATTTGTGGATAAGAATTCTACGCCCATTTCGTATCCTTCCTTTTGTGCTATAACAACACCATTCAAACATGGAGGGAAATTTGCATTTAATTTTCCATCTTTATCTGTTTCTCCAATGTAACATGTTGAGGTGAAACACTTGTAAAGTATGCTTGCATCACCAAGTTCTAAAAAACTTGCCTTGTCATAAGCAGTTATTTCGATTGGGTTTACTTTGTTCCCGCATAATTTATCTGTGAAATCATTTGATTCCTGGGCATTATAAATTGGGCCCTCATATTCCCTTGGTTTATTATTATCTATTATTACTTGAGTTGCGTATTGAAAATTTAATCCAGTTACATCATCTGTTAAAGAAATCAAAACTGGATATTTTATATCATAGATGAAATGATAATTATTTAAACAGAAAAATAAATTTAAGAATTTACTTATTTCTGGAGTTTGTTGAGTTAACGCGTCACCCACCAAGAGTTCACCTTTCATGGGAGATACATCCATGTACATCGGAAAATCAGTTGAATAAGAGAATGTCTCTGTTATGTAATTTGGTTTTATTAAATCTATTTCAAAATAATCTTTATTTGTTTTTATGTATGCCGAGGATGTCGGGTCTTTCAATCTTATTGCACCAATGTTTGTATTTGTGATTCCTTTGAAATCCCTTAATACATCGCCCTTTCTCCAAACTTTTCTTTCACAAGAAAATTCTGTTGTGGAAAATGGGATTTCCTCATAAACCGACATGAAATCTATTGTTTTTTCTTCTAAAAATAAATCTTCGTTTTCTTTTTCCATGACTCTAACTGCAAGATCGTAAAGTTCCCCTAACTTTGAATCTGATATTATCATTAACTTATTTATATCTGAGGTCACATCTTTTAGAGAAATTCTTAAATCCGAATTTAATTTTACTTGGACATTATTTTTGTTAATTATTACTTCAGTCATTATGCTTTCTGGATAGTTTATATCAAATCCATCATCTTCAAAAGATTTTGCAAAATAATAACAGTCATTGAAATTGTTATCGATGTATGATCCTAATTCTTCCTCCATCTTTTCTTTTGTCGGAACTTGGGTTTCTTTTATTCCATTTGAGGATTCGTAAAACCAATAGGCCACATCATAAACTGAATATAGGTTTAAAACATTTGAAAAATCATCAGTTATTGTTCTTTTATATTTTTCTTCTGGAATATTTATATATCCCCCTTGTGCTGCGATTAAATTTATTCCTTCAACAGTTACTCTTTTTAAACAAACATCAAAATAATCTTTTGCAGGTTTAATTTGTTCGGGAACAATTATAGAATTCATCTCTGATTCGAAATCTTGTTCAAGGGTTTGATATCTCATTGAAAATAATATAATGAAGATTGCCAAAATTACAATTCCTAGGATTATGTATAGCGTTAGCTGTCCCCTCTTTTTCATATGAAGAATTACTTATTTAGCTTTATAAAGTTTGTGTTGAAAAGTAGGTTAATTTATCTTTTTGCCTTCCATTTTCCATTAATTGATGGGAGCATTTGGACGGTACCATTATTATATAAAACTGCATTTGCTGCAATCCATGCTGAACCTCCGCCGGCAGTATATGGGAGATCTAATTGTGATGAAGTCCCAACAATGTATGTGTCTCCGAAAATTTCCATTGTGTGGCTATGGCCTGTTATACTTTTTCCGCCGCCAGTTATTCCTCTTGATTTTGCTCCGCCGCCCCTTGATCCGTGTCCACCCTTGTGTCCATGGGTCGCGAGTTGATAGCCATGTCTTTTTAAATTATCTTTTAGTTTTAAGAAATTAACATTGCTTGGAAGTTTTCCATGTCTTTTTAATCCTTGTTTAATTAAAAAAGAAGCATCATCAATTTCTTTTTCATCTAATCCCAATTCCATTCCTTTTGAATAAAGTGCTGCCCCAATGTCTGAATTCCAAATATCCCTATCCATCCATGATCCAGAATTAATATATCTTGGCAAAAACGCATCGTGGTTTGAAGAAACCACATATATCTGGGTGTTTTTTCCTGCGAATTTTGCTAACCTCTCTAATTCCCAGTACAAATCTTCAAACTCTCCCTCGAGGGAAAGTCTTCCTCTTTGAAATTCTCTTGATTTTCTTAATAAATTATCTTTTTCGTGATGATTGATACTATGCCCATTGAATGTATCGTGTAAAATTATTCTTTTTGGTTTGAAATGTTCTATCATTTCATAGTTTGCAGTTATTGCATTTTCGTCGTGGTCGCCCCAATGCAAATCGCCCAGAACTAAAGTATCCGCGCCTATTTTCTTGGGAGTCTTTGATCCATCATAAACTTCTCCCATGTCGGCGAATCGCCCATTCTTTAATGCGCGAACATTCCTTATGTTGAAAAATTCATCATCGATAACTTCTACTATTAATGCCCCGTAAACATGATTTCTTTCCGCAGTATCTCCACGATGATTTGCGGTGTTAAAATTTGGATGCGTTACCGCTCCGGTTGTAAATAAATATCTCGGTAAGTCTGAATTAAATACTGGAACTGGGAAAAACCGTTGTTTTGAATGTGCAAAAATTAATGAGGAACCATATTTTCCCACCAATTCTCTTTTTCCGGTTGTTGGATCTACATTTTGTGGTGGAACTACAATGTCCCTAACTTGTAAATTTTGATTTAGTCTCAATACTGATCCTGTAAAAATGTCCTCCCTATTTTCTAAAGATTGGTGCAAGATATTTTCTAATGTATTTTTCCCTGCAATTGGAATTATTTTTAATTCAGCGTCTAACTCATCCCTTAAAATTTCCAAACCTTCAAGTAATTTTTTATTAGGTCTTGCTTTTCCTACTTTCCCGCCGCCATAGGGAACTGAATCGCCATCTTTGTTCTCATGATAGCTTGCTTGAGCAGAAGTAATAATGTAAGTTTTTAAATCTGATTTCTTATCCATATTTTGTTCAATAGCTTTTTACTTTTAAATTAATATTTACTGGAAAATATGAATCAATGGGCCCAAGGAGAATCGAACTCCGGTCTCCGCCAAGTCAAGGCGGCGTCTTAACCACTGGACTATGGGCCCGAAAATATAATTTAATTTATAATATATACTATAAAAATTTAACGTTTAATAAAAATAAAAAAAAGAATTATTTCTTTTTTAGCCAAGCGAAAACTCTCATTTTGGCAGTTTTTCCATAACCACAGCTAGAACACTTCTTCTTTCTCATGTGGTATGCTGATTTTCCACATCTCCTACATCTGATAAAGTTCTTTTTACCAGACTTTTTTCCCATGGATGGTGTTCCTTTTGTCATTTTAGATTTATGCCGGCGATATTAAAATTATCGCATCTCCTCTAACGAATACTGTTCCTAGTTTTCTTTTAGTTTCACCGTTCTCTCTTTCTTCAGCTTCATCTAATACAGTATTTATATGAATGTCGAATGCTTTTAATGTTCCCAAAAATTGTTTACCGTTCTTTAGTTCCACCATAACTCGGCTTCCTCTTGCTTTATTTAATGCGTCTAAAGGTCTTGTTTCTTCCATTTTATCTTTATCCCCCTGAAAATATAAATTTTAGCTAAGATGGGTTGTTTAAAAGCTTATCGGTAAACAATTTTTATAAATAAGAAGTTTTATAAATAGAATGTATTCCAGGAAAGTTACAAATGGCAATTAGTCAAGAAAGATCAAAAAGAAAAGTAGGTGGATCCAGATATGTGGACTTTAGAAAGAAGAAAGGCTTCGCATTAGGAAGAGATCCTACGCACACCAAATTAGGGGAAGTTAAAAAGAAAACTATCCGTAAGATGGCTGGTGGAAGAAAGGAAGTTAATTTGACTGTTGATACTATTAATTTGATTGATCCTAAAACAAAAAAAAGTTCGAAAATTAAAATTGATAAAGTTTTAGAGAATCCTGCTAACAGACATTTTGTTAGAAGAAATATAATTACAAGAGGAACTGTTGTGGAAACTTCTAAAGGTAAGGCTAAGATCACATCTCGTCCTGGACAAGAAGGTTCAATTAATGCTGTTTTAATTTGAATAAATTTATAAATTCTTAATTTTATTTATTTTTTATGATTTATATCAATAGATAACTAATATGATTTGATTCTTAAATATTAATAATTTTTGCATTTGTTTGAAGAAAATCGCTATCAGAAAAAGTTGTTAAGATTTTTTGCACTAATGTATAAACTAGATAAATGGGAAGTTTTATAAAGGGCAAATCAGGTTCCCATATATAAAACTTACTGAACTTTGGGTAGGTGGTGAATAATAAATGGCTGCTGGATATATAAAAAAATGTCCTGAATGCGGAAGCATTAATTTGATGTCACGCGATGAAAGGGGCGAAATTATTTGTAAGGATTGTGGATTAGTTATTGAAGAACGTATGATTGATTTCGGTCAAGAATGGCGAGAATTTGATTCTGAATCTGCAAGTAAACGAAGAAGAACTGGTGCACCTATCACATCCACAAAATTCGATGGTGGATTGGGAACTAGCATTGGTACAGATGCAGACATATTACGATTAAATACTAAATCTAAAAATAAATATATGAGGTTGCAAAAATGGCAACACAGAATTTCTACAGCCATTGAAAGAAATTTGAAATTGGCTTTAGCAGAATTGAAAAGAGTTAGTTCATTCTTGAAGTTACCAAATCCAGTCTTAGAAGATGCTTCTGAAATCTATAGACAAGCAGTTCAGAGAGGATTGGTTAGAGGTAGATCCATGGAGAGTGTTGTTTCTGGTGCGCTATATGCTGCATGCAGGAGACATGAAATTCCAAGAACGTTGGATGAATTAGCTGAAGCTTCCGGTATTGATAAAAAAGAAATTGGAAGGACATATCGATTTATCACAAGGGAATTGGGAGTTAGAATTTTACCAAGTAATCCTGTAGATTATATACCTAGATTTTCATCCGAATTAAAATTGAATGCTGAAACGCAGAGTAAGGCTGTTGAAATTTTAGAAATGGCTCAGAAAGCAGAATTAACTTCTGGACGTGGACCAACTGGAATTGCAGCAGCATCATTATACGTTGCGGCAGTTATGAATAACGAAAAAAGAACTCAAAGGGAAGTAGCAGATGTGGCAGGAGTTACGGAAGTTACAATTAGGAACCGATACAAAGAGTTACTTAAGAAGTTAGACTTGGAAGATGAGCTAAAAAAGAAGCAAAAAGAGAATAAGGCAGAATCTGAAGAGTAGAAACATTTTTATATCCTTAAAATATTTTTAATATATGACTTTGAAATGTGCTAGATGTGGAAAAGAGTTAACTGGAAGACAAAAGAAGTGGTGTTCTGTGACTTGTAGAAATGAAGGCAATAAAAAGTCAGAAAATTTAGATATGTTAAAATTAATTGAAGTTAGTATTTTATCTCAAAAAACTAATTTGGCACTAGCAAAATCCGTTAACGACCTTACTGTTAAAGTTGATGGGATGGTTTCTATGTTTGAAACTGCTGCCAAGGGAGTTGGAGATTTACGAGAAGTTTCTAAAAGTGAAGTTGAACAAATTGCTAAAGAATTAAAAGATGTTGTGCAACAAAATAAGGGATTGGCAGAGGGTTTAATTGCATTAGATAATTACGTACGAAAACATAAAAATGGATGAAATATTTTTTATTGATGCCGAATATAAGTTGGATCGTGAAAGTGTTTTCAGAAAATTAAATATCATGCTTGATGAGGAAGAACGGGCGAAAACAAAATTCATGAAAAGTTATGTTTTCAAATTGATTAGAGCGAGTAAAAAATGAAAGCTATTTTGATTATTTTATTGTTGATTGTTATTCCATTTTCCAGTGCATTTTCTGCAGGAGATTTTATTACTAATGGGAAAGACTTTTTTGAAGATTATTTTTCATTAACTGGCTCGGTTATTCTCGGATTAACTGGGAAGATCACTAACCTTGGTGGAGAAAATTTTGATGGAATTCGACCTTCTAGAGAATATGTTTCTACAAATTGTTTAGATAATGATGCGATTAATCATAAATTTAAAGGGACTTGCAGGTTCAACAATATTGAAAAAATTGATTATTGCAGTGAAGATAAAACAATGGTTTATGAATATTTTTGTAATGATGGATGTGCTGGGGCTTGGCGTCTTTGTGAAACTCATTGTGAAAGTGGATTCTGCGCATAGAAAAGTATTTATACCTCTTTGATGATTTTTTATTATGAACAGTATTTCGAGAACAATTGTGGGATTTGCAGTTTTGACATTCTTATTTTTTGGATTGGGCGAGATGAATTATACTGGCAATGCTATAAATTCTCTTGAAAAAATGCCCCTAGTTGTTGCAGAATTTAATTATGAAGACAATAGTTTTTCCAATGATGTTCATAAAAAACTTATTTCTGGAGATTATTCTTTATCTAGTTTAAATAATGGAAAATATTTAATTTTGAGATGGAATAATGAAATTAATAATTTCAATATTGTCATGATGGGCCATTCCGAATTTGAGATATGGTCTGGAGAAAATGTTCTTGTTGCATCCGGTAAAATTGATAGTGATAAGTTCAAAGAATATAATTTTGAATTAACTTCAGATGTTTCAAATGGTGATTATGCTTTATTCAATTATGGTTCTGAAGAAATTTATATTAAATCTGTCTCTGCCCAGGAAATTCCGGAGTCTAAACTTAACAAATTTTTAGATTTGATTTCAGAAGGGTTCGTATAATTATTCCCAGTCAACAATTACTTGATCTGTCCTTTGATAAGGATAAATTTCTGGATTTGATTTCTTTATTTTGTGACCACCTGCATGCATCAAGTTTGCAGTTAGTCCAATCATCGCCGCATTGTCTACTAAAAATTGATTTTCTGGAATGAAACATTTTGCGCCCCTTTCCTTGCACATTATTTTTGACATTTCTTTTAATCTTGTATTGCATGCTACTCCGCCCCCAAGGGCTAATTCTTTTTTGTCACAATGAGCCATTGCCCTTTCTGAAACTTCTAATAGCATTGCAAATGCAGTCTCTTGCAGAGAATATGCCAAATCTTCAACCTTATATTTTTTTGAATCATTCAATTGTTTTAATTTTGTTAACATTCCAGTCAAAGAAATATCCATCCCCTTTACGGAATATGGGAGTTCAATATAATTTTTGGATTTATCTGCCAAATCTGAAATTTTTGGCCCGCCGGGAAATCCGAGTCCCAAATATCTTGCGAATGAATCTAGAAAATTTCCAATTCCTTGATCTAATGTTTCTCCAAATATTCTATACTTTCCACCTTCGAATGCAATTACTTGAGTATTAGCCCCAGAGGCATATAATAAAACTGGATCTTTTGCACCAGTTAAAACCTTTGTAATCTCGAGATGGGCTACACAATGATTCACCTCTATGAAAGGAATCTTATGTTTTTCATTCAATTCTTTTACTAAATCTCTTCCCACCCTCAAACATGGACTTAATCCTGGGCCAGCCGAATATGCTAACAGATCAATGTCCTCAATTTTTGTATTGGACTCATTCAATACTTCTTCCAATAAGTCGTCTTTATGTGCCATATGGTAGTTTGCGGCATTTATTGGAATAATCCCTCCGGATTCAGTTGTATAGGCCCTTTTAAGATTGATTAGAACTTTTTTATCTTCAATTATTGCTATTCCGAACGTATGTGCTGTGGATTCTATTGCCAATATCTTCATTTTGTTACTTTTTGACATTTTGAACAAACTGGTTTTTTCTTTTCATAAGTTCCCTTTATTTTACCCAGGAAAGTTTCTTCTATCTTTTCATTACATTTAGAACATTTCATGAAATTTTTATAATGAAAATCATTAATAAAGCTTTTTAAAGTTGTTTTGCTTTCTTTTTTTATGGTTGAAATTGGATCTAAATATAAAAAAACTAAAACTGATTTAATGGAACGAATAAGAAAATCAGAAATTGAGGTTTTTAAAGGCGAATCAATTGATCATATGTGTTACTTTTGTAAACGAAGAATTTTTGAAGATATGTATGTCTTAATGGATAGAAAGTCAATCAATAATATTGAAATTGAAACTAAATATTTTTTGGATGAATCTTGTTATGAAAATTCAAAAAATGTTTATCATTGATTTTTTCTATAATCTTCAACTGCTTTTTTGAAAGCTTGATCTGCTAAAACTGAACAATGGAATTTATTAGCAGGTAACCCTCCCAAGACATGCACTATGTCCTTGGGAGTTATTCTTAATGCTTTTTCTATTTTTGAACCTATTACCATTGTTGAAAATATTGATGTTGATGCTATTGCTGAAGCACATCCAAACGTTTGGTATTTGCATTCCATAATTTTGTCATCTTTAACTTTTATCCAAATTTTCATTACATCTCCGCAAGCAGGAGAGCCCACTTCACCTTCACCATCTGCTTCTTTTGAATACTCGTCTGCTTCTTTCTTTGTTTTTAAAATATTTCTGGGATTGAAAAAATGATCTTTGACTTTTTCAGAATAAAACCATCCTTCCCCATCTTTTGATTTTACATCACTCATTCTAAATCATCCTTCTTTAAATGAACTGGAGATATGCCCCTCAGTTCTTTTACTATTTTTTTCATTAACTTGATCACTCTATCTAGTTCTTTTTTTGTCGTATATTTTGTTAAACTAAATCTTATACTCCCGTGGGCAACTTTTTCCGATTGCCCTGTTGCCAAGATTACATGGCTTGCATCCAATGATTTTGATGTGCAGGCCGAGCCAGATGATGCGCAAATGCCCTCATTATCCAATTTTAATAAAATTGATTCTCCCTCGATATTTAGGAAAGTTATATTGATGTTGTTGGGGACTCTATTTTCTTTGTCCCCATTTAAGATTGTGTCTTCTATTTTAAGTAAATTTTCAATCATGTAATCTCTTAATTTTTCTAACTTTGAATAATCTTTTTTATTTTTTTGAGTCAATTCTAAAGCCTTTGCTAATCCGATTATATTTGGTATGTTTTCGGTTCCGCCCCTGGTGTTGAATTCTTGCCCACCGCCGTGGATCAATGGTTCTAATTGAATGTCTTCTTTTTTATATAATGCTCCTACGCCTTTTGGACCATAAATCTTTGATGCATTTATTGAAATTAGATCTGCATTAATGTTTAAATCTTCTGAATTTACTGCTTGGCAGGCATCGGTATGGAAAACTATTTTTTTCTTTTTTGCTATTTTTGAGATTTCATTTATTGGTTGAATTGTTCCGATTTCATTATTTGCATACATCACAGAAATTAATATTGTGTTTTCTCTTATTGCCGATTTTATTTTTTTTGGATCAACAATTCCATTTTTTTCTACCCCCACCTTTGTTATTTCAAATCCTTGTTTTCTTAAATATTCTAATGATTCTAAAACCGAATGATGTTCAATTGTTGTTGTAATTATATGGTTGCCCTTTGATTTATTTTTTAATGCATAACCTTTGATTGCCAAGTTTATTGATTCTGTTCCTGACCCGGTAAAAATTATTTCATTTTCTTTTGCATTAAAAATTTCTGCAACTCTTTTTCTAGAATTCATTAGTGCATTTGACACCACTAACCCTTTGTGGTGCATGCTTCCGGCATTCCCATATTCATTCTTGAAGAATTTCTGCATCTCCCTAAATACTTCTTTATCCATCTGTGTTGTTGCAGAAGCATCTAGATATATCGTGTTCATTTTATTAATTTATTTAGATCCTTGATTATTTTTTCTATTTCTTCTTTTGACTTTCCGTGTGATTTTAGTCCTTGTTCCAATGTCTCAAATCCTGCTGCAAAGCACCCTATACAGTGAAATCCCATTTTCATGAGATAGTCTGCTGTTTCAGGATACCTTGATATGCATTCCCCAATTATCATATTTTTAGTTATCATTTTTGTAGCATAAATTACAATTTTTTGGTACACAGTCGTGCATTTTGTGTATATCACAAATTGTGCGTGTATCTTTTATTTTTTTTGTAAGTCTTAAAATTTCTGGCTGAGCAGAAAATCTGTTTTTCATTATTTCAATCTTTGAAAGTTTAATTTCTTTTTTTATTTTTAAATCAGTTTTTCCCCTTTTTTCCTTATGATATTGGGATATTGCTGACGGAGTTATATTTAGAATGTTAGCAACTTCTTTTTGTTTCATGTCTTTTGATAATTCTATTGCTAATTCTTTTCTTAGTGCTGGCAAAATGTACCTTACCTCTATCTCTTGTGGCATTAATTTCATAATTAAATTAACAATAGTTTATTTATAAATGTTTTTAAATTAATTTTTGTGCATGTGGTGTGCAGCAATACTTATCCCTTTTCCTGGAACTGTTGAAACAGCTTGTAAGAATAATTTTTCTGAAGTCACTTTTTCATGCTTTTCAATTTCTTTTAATTTTGGAAGCAGATATAATGACGTTGTTAACCTTAGTATTCCGCCAATTAAAAATAGGGGGATGTATTGTGAATAAAATACTGAAGACAATATTGGAATTTGAGTGAAATCCACATTCTGGAATAATTTCAATAATCCTGCTCCAGCCAAACTTCCGAGGAAAGTAAATGTTCCGACCATTAAATTAAAGTATGATTTGGAAGTTACTCTCCGTTTTGGATTTGTAACTTCAAGCATGAAGTTAAATGAAGATAACATAAATCCTGACATTGCGAAACCCGCATAAATTTGTATTATTATTGCGACCGATAGTGTTCTCGGAATCAGCCACAGGATAGGATTCAATGCCATCAGGAATCCAGTCAATTTTAAAATTGACAATGAGCCGTATTTATCTGAAAGTTTTCCCCAAATGACAAAAAATAACATTTGAGTTATTAGAAATGCTGCACTTGCAATTGTATATTGGAAATAGGTGAAATTTAATTCCTTCAATATGTTTGCCACAATGTAGGGTGCAGATAAATAAATAGAAAAACTCATAAAAGACATGTAAAGTACCAAGGTATTGAAATGCCCTTTTTTTAATCTTTTTTTGAAATGGAATAGAAAATCTTTTAGTGAAAATTCGTTTTCTGAATCTGCACTTAATTTTGGTTCATATTGCTTTATTAAAAATACTATGGAGATCATTCTTGCGATTAAGGCTAATCCAAAAATTATTGCAAAACCAATAAATGCGTCTCCAAGCGTCCCATTTGCATAAGTCAATATGAATCCTCCTAAAATGAAAGATACAAATACTGAGAATGATGCAACTAAACTTCGCTTTCCAAAAAATTTGCCCCTTATGCTCCTTGGCACTAAATCTCCGATCCAACTTGTCCAGATTGGGTTGGACATTAATCCGAATACCCAATAAAGTGTTACAAAAAATATTAAACTAGATACTGGATCTACTTTTGAAAAATATGTTAAAATAATTGGTATCCATATTAAGCCCTGTATTGCTGCGAAAGTTATTACTGCATGCTTCCTTGTTTTCATCTTGTGCATTAATTTCACAGAATATAGCTGCGCTATCGCTGCAATAAATATTGGAAATGTTGCTACAAATGCTAATTGTAAATCTGATGCACTTAGAAATATTGCGTAGGCTAATAAATAATGTTCTCCGATTCCAAGCATTGATGCATGTGCCGCCCCATCTAGAATAGAATATTTTAATCCAGATTTAATTTTTTTTGGCAATCGGTTGAACATGTATAGAATTTCGAATTATTTTTATATAAAGTTAACTAAAAAATAAAAAAAATTAGAGGTCATCCTCTTCTTCTTTTGTTTCTTCTGTTGTTTCTTCAGCAGGTTCTTCTGTTGTTTCTTCAGCAGGTTCTTCTGTTGCTTCTTCTGTAGATTCTTCAGCAGGTTCTTCTGTTGCTTCTTCAGCAGGTTCTTCTGTTGCTTCTTCAGCA
>Ga0209249_1002487_pt1 | contig 14884 bp, 11 predicted proteins | sample SaaInlV_200m_DNA_4_FD_184653 | JGI IMG/M metagenome (GOLD analysis project Ga0209249, IMG submission 184653) | Marine microbial communities from expanding oxygen minimum zones in the Saanich Inlet - SI037_S3LV_200m_DNA (SPAdes) (version 2) | ecosystem: Environmental > Aquatic > Marine >...
AACGAATCCAAGCAAAAGCGCCACCTTCATGCTACGCGTCGCCCCGGCAACAACCAGTAAACAGGGCAGACTCACGGCCGGGAGGCAGATAAGTGCCGCAGCAGCTATCCCGGAAAGGCCACTGCCTATAAGCGAGACGGCAAAAGGTATTTCCGTCCAGGTGGGTACCATAAGCAGAGTCCCGAACAGGGCTGTTGCACCAACACCCCAAATATTGTTCCCTGTATCCGGCATTGCCTGTACTATGTAAACAGCTATAATCGCTCCGATTAGTAGCACTGGCACCATCACCTTTACAAGCCTGCCTGCCATACTCATCCATCTGGAAATGAGCGCTGTGGGTGAATCTGCGGTTTCTTGAGAAAATAGTTGATCGAATCTAAAAAGCCGGTTATAGCCGCTAAGTACCTTTGCCGACCAGTCATAGATCTTTCCATTGTTCTCCCCTGCCTCTTGCCTTGTCACCCATCTTGCTGCCAGTAAAGAAACGCCGTATGTCAAAAAGACACCGACTATAACGCCACCCAGAATCCTGATAAGAGCAAACTTTGTTGGCAGCAGGGCTGATGCTAAAATCAGCCCAGTGATATTAAGCATCGGTGAAGAAACCACAAAAGCCAACATCGGACCAAGCGAGGCTCCCCTCTTGTACAGCGCTGATCCCACAGGCGCGGCGCAACAAGAACAAAATGGTTGCGCCAGTGATACGGTAGTCCCGGTAAGGTGCGCCCTAAAACTACTACCCTGCATTCTTAATACCAGACCGGCCCCGGCCACAAGAAAAAGGCTGCCAAGAAGCATCCCGATCAGCGTGGCATGCCAGACTACCAGCATGTAGTTAATACCCTCTGCTGCCGGTTGAAGCCATCCCGGGAAACTCTCTACCGCTATAGCTCTACCAAGCCCCATCGGGCCGGGTCCAACACTCTTTTCTCCGGCTGCCAGAATATTACTTGCCGGCACACCGCGATAAATAAACAGGGCAACAATCAAAAACACACCTACAACTATTGCCAGTACTTTGGCCTGGGTTTTTAAACTTATGCCACTTTTTAAAAGCGCTTTCTCCGCATTTGCCATATATTTATAGCATAGCCAAATCCCTAATACAGCTATTAACAGTAACGGCAAATGAAATAGACTAAGGTTAAACAGTGTCGAGGGGGAACCTACCTTGGTATAATCCGCAAACAAAAAGCCTCTTCGTATATCCACCACAGTGAAAAGCAGTAAAAATAAAGAGGCTAGAAAAATCGCCAGTCTTGTATAGTAACTTCTAAAACTTACCTTCGGTAAGCTTTCAACTTTCATCATTAAATCGCTCCTTAAAATCTATGCCATAAAAAAATGCCATGGTCAAAGAGCCAAACCACAGCATTAGCAATTAAGCAAAAGCGCAGGCAATATAATTACTTTTTTAAAGTAATCCTACTTTTGCCGGGGATGAAGGCTCTTTGAGCAAATGACTGATGCAGTACCTGCACCAAGCTGATTTATAGCTCAGTTTCAGGTGTATCTTATGAGGGATATATAAATCATTACTCTTGCCTCCTTCCCCAATTATTTTTAATTTATTAACAGCAAAAAGCCCCTATTTGTTTTTCCAGACAGGGGCTCTTTTTTCCAGAAATGCACTCAGGCCTTCTTGCGCATCGGCAGTCTTCATAACCTCGTTCAGATATACGTCTTCGATTTTTGACAGAACGTCCTTGAAGTCAGAATCTACGCCCCGATAAACAGCCTTCTTGGTAAGTTTGAGCACTATGCCACTAAGCGATGAAAGCTTGGCAACAAAAGCGTCTGCAGCCACCTCAAGCTGGTCGTCCGGAACTACCTGATTTACCAGCCCCAGACGCAACGCCTCCTGCGCATTAACGATGTCGCCGGTTAACAGCAACTCAAGCGCTTTTTTCCTGCCAACCAGTCTGGGAATCATGAACGCCGCAATCGGTGGAAAAACGCCCACTTTTATCTCCGGCTGACCAAGCTTGGTGTTTTCCGAGGCAATGACCATGTCGCAAAAAACCGCCACCTCGCAACCACCGCCTAAAACAGCACCACGGATCACGCCAACAGTGGGTTGCGGAAGTTCTGCCAGATTATGAAAAATCTGGTGAAACACCCTGACCATCTCATCAACCTTGTCGGCTGTGTGATCCTTCACATCAACGCCCGCAGAAAAGGTCTTGCCCTTGCCATCTATAACAACAACGTTAACATCGGGATCATCCTTAACGCTCTCAAGCGCCGTGTTGAGTTCCTTCATCGTCGGTATATCAAGCACGTTTACCGGCGGCCTGTCTATGGTGATTTTAGCAACGCCGCCTGTTTTAACTACGTTAACAGCCATTTCTATCTCCAAAGTATATTTTCAACGGGGATGGATTACATCATGGTAAAGCCACCGCTTACGCTGATGGTCTGTCCTGTAACGTGTCCCGCCCTGTCAGATGCCAAAAACACTGCCATATCAGCCACATCCTCGGCCATTCCCAGCTTACGTAGCGGATACACCCGTGTCAGCTTCTTCTTGCCCTCGTCGGTGCCATAACCGTATTTGTCGATAAGCATAGGCAGGTCTTCCTCGGTAACCGTCAGTGCCGGACATATGCAGTTGCAAGTTATGCCGGCCGGACCGAGGTCCTGAGCAAATGATTTTGACAGTGCTATCAGTGCACCTTTTGCACCGGAATAAACCGGCTGATAGGCATCGCCCATCCTGCCAGCATCGGAACTGATGATGATAATACGACCGCTACGCTGAGCCGTCATCGTCTCGTTAAGAGCTTTTACGAAATACATGGCGCCATACTGGGCCACCTTTATGGCCGAATCCCACGTATCTACCGGCAAGTCCTTAAGCTTCATAATAAGGAACGGGGCAGCAGCGCTGTGCACTAAAATATCCACTTTACCAAATTTGTCGACAGCTGCCTTAACCGTGGCCTCAACTTCGCCTAGATCGGTAATATCGGTCTTGCAGAATATGGCGTCCGCACCGGCGGCCTTGCACTCACCCACAACCTTGTTGCCGCGCTCATCGTTCCTGCCAACGATAACCACGTTTACGCCTTCTGCCGCCAGCTGGCGGGCACATACTCTGCCGATTCCAGAGGTGGAACCAGTTACTATAGCTGTTTTACCCTTAAGATTCAAATCCATCTTTATATCTCTCCTTTTTAAAAAGTTGATTAACTAAGTTATTACTTGGCAGGTTCCGCAGGTGCGGGATTATCAAGATTATCTCCCAGCGTTTTGGGAATTTTTGCCCACAGTTCATCCTGCGTCCAGATGCCATCATCCTTGATTATACTTTTAATTTGCTCAGGCTCAGAATATAGAGCCAGCTTGCCACCCAAAATGTCAAAAATATGACCGTTTATATCCGCCGCCTTCTCGCTGGCCAGATAAATCACCAGTGGAGCTACAGTATCGATTTCGGGTGGATTTAGCATCTCATCCAGCCGCTCTTTGGTGATAAGACCCTGCTCATACCTTTTCTTCATTCCCGCCTCAACACCGGGATTGACCGTCATCCTGGTTTTGGCGGTTGCCGCAAAGCAGTTACATGTTACACCGTACTTGCCGACCTCACGAGCGGTTGCACGGGTCAGTCCAACGACACCGGCCTTGGCTGCACCATAGTTCACGTGTCCCACAGTACCAAGCCACGCCGAAGAAGTGTTGTTTATTATGCGGCCATAGCGCTGCTCTCGCATATACGCTGATGCGAATCGTGAACAGTTGAAAGCCGTCTTAAGCACAGCACCCACGCACCTATCCCAATCTTCCTCGGTCATATTCCACATCATGCGCGGAAAATCGGCACCGGCGTTGTTGACCAAAATGTCAATGCGGCCATAAGTGTTCACCGCTGTGTCGATCAGATTTTTGGCATCATCCCACTTGGCTGCATCACCAAATACTGCGGTGGCCTGCCCACCTGCCTTTACTATCTCATCAACCACCGTTTGAGCATCGCCACCCTCGGTACCAGCCTTGCGGTTGTTGGTTATAACCTTGGCACCTTGAGCCGCTATACCCATAGCTATGGCCTTACCCATACCCTGCCCGGAACCGGTTACAACCGCCACCCTGTCTTTTAAGGCATCACCCATAATAATCTCTCCTTTTACATGCAAGAAAAAATTTCCACTTAAAACTACAGGATAGCCGTTTGATAAGCTATCCTGTATATAACTGTTTTATCGCCAATCCATCAAAGGAATTTTCAAAGCCTAAAGAGTATGTGTTGGCTCGTTATCCAACCCTAAACTCTTGAGAGTTGCCTTAGTGGGCACCCCATTTTTGTCCCAGCCATGATACTCGTAGTACTCATCCAGCATCTTTTCAAACTTATCTCTATCTATGGTTCTCTCACGCGCCGCCGGGACACCACCCTTGGTCGGCTCATCGTAATACCTGTCAGCCAGATGATCAAGCTTGCGGGTCAGTCCCTCTCTGATGTTAAACAGTCTCTCGATGTTATAACAGCGCTCACCCACGTCCCATATCTCTTTGGGAGTCATCTCAAGATCACAGTTCAGGTAAAGCAGCTTGGACCATTCCTCAAAGTTGGGGAAGTTAGGTCCAAGGAATATGGTGTGGTATTTGCAAATACCTGTGCAATCTACCGCCGCATAGCAGGTCTCCTGCCAGCGCACCATCCACGGCTTGCCCTCATAGTCGCCCCAATGCGATGTCAGTGGACCGTCGTATTTGACCGGCTGAGAGTAAACCTCTCGCAGAACAGACTCAGGAAGACCGTACAGATCGATAGCGGGCCTGCCCCGCAGGTGATCGGAACCGCGCGAGCTTACCGCGATGTTGAGCGCAAGACCGGGAGTTGCCCTCTCGTCGGAGTGCAGGTTGCTCATACCCTTTACATGTATCAGGTATTTTTCAGAATCCTTGCCAACTCTCTGGGCCGCACGCAGCGGACCCTCGGCAAGTATATCGCCCAGCCCCTCTCTAAATGCGATCTTGTGCACCATCTCAATCAGGGCTTTTTCATTGCCAAACTTGAGGTCCATTCCATCGGTGTCCTCAAGAGTAAGAATGCCTTCCTCATACAGCTCCATTGCCCAGGCAATCATACTGCCCACTTCCAGAACATCCATCCCGTAGTCATTAACCAGATGGTTTCCGGTAAGCAGCGCCTCCATACTGTCACAGCCCGGCTCTCCACAGAAAGCACCCTGCGCCGTGTACTCCGGCCCCTCGCCGTATACACCCTTGTACGGTCCCGAAGGTATTTTGTACCTGCCTCGGCAGTGCACCTGACAACCAAAGCATCCCGCCCAGCCAATTATATGCTCGTCTATGGCCTCGGGCTCGATGGCATCGGAATACTCAAACTGATTGCTGCGGAAGTTACGGGTTCTGACTCCGCCCCAGGAGTTGGTTGCGCCCCAGATCATGGGGGTTCCCAGCTTACCCTGAGTTACAGAAACCTTTGCACTGGTAATCTCTTTTACTATCTTCTTGTTATATTCAAGTGCCTGCTCAGGATGGGCTATCTTTACATCCATCGTACCTCTGGCGGCAACGCACTTGAGGTTTTTAGATCCCATTACAGCGCCCATTCCGGTTCGTCCGCCGGCGTTCTTGAGTAAGGTCATCACATTGGCATATCTAACCAGGTTCTCCCCGGCCTGACCAATGGTCAATACCTGGATTTCCCTGTCATTAAGCTCATCTTTAACAAGCTGCTGGGTCTGTTGCGCACCCTGTCCCCAAAGCTTGGTCGCATCGCGTATCTCGATCTCTCCGTCGTGAATCCAAATATAAACCGGCTTTTCCGATTTACCAGTAACTACCAGGTGATCGATCCCGGCAAAACGCATCTCGGCCGCAAAGAAACCACCCATGTTGGTTGAGCCAATAAAATTGGTAAGCGGTGACTTGGCTGCCACATGGGTTCTACCCGATGCAGACGAAGGTGTCGCTACCAGAATACCGGCACTGATGCATATCACGTTTTCCGGCCCCAGCGCGTCGATGCCCGGTTTAATGTGATTGTATAGTATATACATATCAAGCCCGCGGCCACCCAGGTACTTCTTCCTGATAGCAAGCGGAATCGGCTTAATATCTATCTCGCCCGTCGATAAATCTACGTAGGCAATCTTTCTGCTTAAAGGCATGACTTATTCTTCCTTACTTACTTATTTCGCTCTTTTAAAGCTTCTTCTGTCAGTCGCCTGTTGACTTCCCATACAGGGCCCCTGCATCGGGGGAAGGTCGGTCCCAGCCAGGATATACGCCACTCAAAACCACATTTTTCGCATTTTACCTGTTTGGCACCAGCGGGAGGAGCAATCCTCTCCATGCAATTCATGCACCTGAATTTACCCGAGGACCTTCCTTGAGCAGTTCGTTCAGATGTTGTCTTTTTGTCTTCCAACGAAAATCCCTCCTTAACCAGACCAGTTTACTTACTCTAGCAATCTGAAGCAAGTTTTTTGAGTCGTGCAAATCTTTTTTCGGTCTGCTCCTGCAGTACCTGGATATCTTCATCGGTCAGGTGCGAGAACTTACGCGCCATTTTGATGAAGGAAGCAAGAGGCTTGGCCTCCTTGGGCTCATATGTAAAGCGAATGTTGCCATTCTCAGCTTCCCACAGCGGGAAGAAGTTTGATTCCACTGCATTGCGGCACATCTCTATTGTGCTATCGGGAGCAAGCTTCCATCCCGTCGGGCATGGAGTATACAGATGTAGATAGGCCAGCCCGTGTTTTTTGGCCTCCTTGGCCTTAAGCAGTTTTGCAGCAAAATCCTCCAGATTACTTAAGGTGGCGGTTGCCACATACGGAATATCATGCATAGCCATCAGCAGCGGCATATCCTTGGCAGGAGTAGACTTACCCTTGCCGGTAGAGCCAACCTGCGTTGTCGATGTCCACGCACCCTGAGGGGTGGTGCTGCTCTTCTGATAACCTGTGTTCATGTAACCTTCGTTATCGTAGCATATGTAAATAATGTTCTCGCCACGTTCGGCAGCGCCGGACAGGTTCTGGAACCCGATGTCCACCGTGTTTCCGTCGCCAACAAAACAAACCGGCGTAACATCCTTGCCTATCTTCTTGTAATACCTGGCGTATCCGGATGCACTGGATGCTATGTTGGTCATCAGGCAGGCATAAAACGCCGTTTTTTCCAGCGAATAATCGCCCGTACCAATCAACACCGGCGCCGAACACGATGCCGATGAGAAAAGAACAATGTCCTTGCCCAGTACCTTGAGCGCAAAGCGTACGGCCAGCTCCAGTCCGCAGCCCGCACAAAACGCAACGCCGGGTGAAAGCAGATCTTCGTCCTGCATGTACTTGCGCACCGGCGCACTCTTGGCAAAAGACAATACCCCGTGAGGACAAGCGCCCTCACAAACCGGACTGCCGTCGCATGTATCACACTTGGTTGCTATCTGCTGATCATTATTAAAAAGCATCATGCCATAAGGACACCCGTCCACGCATGCCTCACAACCGGTGCAAAGCTCCATATCAACGCGAACCACACCATCGGTATCGCTCTTGGTTATGGCATCACTGGGACATACATCCATGCACTCAGGCTTGCTGCACTGATAGCAGGTCGCAGCACTGTGCTTGCCCGCAACATCACCAACAATCTTTATAACGGCACCAAGATTATTCTTGTTGCCTCTACCTTCACACGCATCCACACAGTCCTTACAGCCTGCGGGACAAGCGTTAGGTTGAACTATTAAAGTATCGTAATATCCACTCAAAACGTATAAGCCTCCGTTTTATTCCAGTGGCAGCCAGGTCACATCTTTTACCGGCTTACCTTTCGCTGCCTGGCCAACCTCATCAATGGCTCTTTCCAGATGATCAATGGTTATATCCAGGCTGGCTATTCCTGTAATGTAATCGACCAGTTTTACATTCTGGCCACTATCGTACAGGGCAGCCTTGGTCTCATTGTAAAGATGTCCGCCGTCCCAGCCGAAGCATACGCTACGGTCAATGACACCAACGGCCTTCTTCCCTTTGAGTACTTTAGCCACTATTTCTTTGGGGAACGGCCTGAACAACCTCAGTTTAACCAACCCCACTTTTATGCCCTGTTCGCGCTTTTTATCTACTGCAACACGGGCCGTTCCGGTGGAACTTCCCATGGTCATCAACACTATGTCGGCATCCTCACAACGGTACTCCTCGACCGCTCCGTGATAGTTCCTGCCGAAGATATCCTCAAACTCTTTTTCCACTTCAACCAGTTTATTCTTGGTTCTCTCCATAGCGGCAACGTGTTTATATCGATACTCCATGAAATCCTCAAGCAAAGCGTGCGCATGGAAACCTAAGGGGCCACCCGGCACCAGCTTGAGTCGCTCCGGCTGCTCTTTTAGCGAAGCAAGGAACCTGTCAGCATATTCCTGCGGAGGAATTTCCATGTCCTCAGACATGAAAGACAGGTAATATCCGTCGTAACTTACCATCACCGGTAAAAGGATGTCATTGTCCTCTGCCAGTCGGTAAGCCATAAGCACCGTATCCAGAACTTCCTGGGTTGTCTCCACTTCGATCTGGATCCAGCCGGCATCTCTTACGCTCATCATGTCCTGCCTTGAGCAGGATACCGAATATATTCCCGGTGTTTCCCGGTTAACATTTACCATCACTGCTGGCGTGCGCGTACCGGCCGCCATCAAAAAAGCGTCGTACATAAATGCCAGTCCCCATGACGAGGTCGCTGTAAATACGCGTCCCCCGGCAACGGAAGCAGCTATGATCGAACTCATCGCCGAGTTCTCACCTTCAACTTGAATCATCTCAGCATCTAACAGGCCATTTGCGTGGAACTGCGAAAGCAACTCCACCACCTCGGTCTGAGGGGTAATGGGATAGAGGGCCACTACGTCCGGTCTGGCCAGCAATGCACCATAGGCTGCCGCGGCATTTCCGGTAAGAACCCTTCTCTCTCCCTTTGTCTCGCCACTAATCTCAATCTTAGTACTCACCTTACTCCACCTCCTCGGTCACCATGGTAATGGCCCCAGACGGACACTCCTTGGCACAAATACCGCAACCCTTGCAAAAATCCAGGTTGGGTACATAATAGCTATTCTCTTCCACCATGCATCCCACAGGGCAATAGAGATAGCACCAGCCGCACTGTCCACATTTATCGTAATTGACCACAGGCCTTTCGGCCCGCCAGTCTCCCGTATCCATGTGGCGGATATTGTCCGCGCTGGACCAGGAGGATTCATATATTGTATTAAACTCTTTGATTACTCTGCCTCCTTACCACTCAATCAGCTTGACTTCATTGTAACCCCTGGTAGCACTGTTCTTGTTGTTCTCCAGAAGCTTGCCGCTGAAATAAAACTTAAAAGCCTCATGCAGCGAGTCAAGTTTAAGCCAGCCCGTAGCGGCACAAAAGGCCCCCATAAGGCAGGTGTTGCTGATGTTCCGTCCAACCTCAGCTATGGCAATCGCCGAAGCGTTCACTACCGCGGTTGTCTTAAGATTATCGCTGGGGCTTTCAGTCACCTCTTTGCTCGAGTTTAGCACCAGAGTCGACTCGGGACTAAGGCCATCGAATAAATTGGGTAACCGTTGCAGACCCGGATCAAGCACCAGCATGCAATCCGGGGCATAAATCTGAGTTTTCTCCCTAACAGGCAGATCATCAAAGCGTACAAATGAAATAACGGGTGCTCCCCTGCGCTCGAAACCGAACATAGGGAAACTGGCCGCGTGTTTTCCTTCTACTACAAAGGCATTTGCCAGCATTTGCGAGGCCAGGGCAGCACCCTGTCCACCTCTGCCGTGGAGCCTTATCTGTTTCATCTATCCTCCATCCACCTAGTAGTCAAGATAATAAACCGACGGATCGGTTCCAAAATCAGCGTGTAGCTGCTCACCTTTTTTCTCTCGGATCAAATGCGACGCCTCACACATATCATCATCCAGATCGCCAAATACCCTGGCCTTTGTAGGACAGGCGATAACACAGGCAGGCGTAGCTTCCCGATCAACTCCGGGCTTAAGCCCATTGGCCAAACCCTCATCAAGCTTCTCTACACAGAAGTTGCATTTAACAGCGGTCTTCTCCTGCAAAGGATACAAGTCATTGCCAAGTACCTCCCAGGGGGTGAAACCCTGGCCGGGATGATACTCTGTTTTTCCATCATAACGGGTCCTTTGCCTGTATGGGCAGGCCATTATGCAGTAACCGCAGCCCACACACTTTTCGGCCTCTATAAGCACAACGCCGTCTTCCCGTCTGGAGCTTGCGCCGGTGGGACATACCGAAACGCAGGCTGCCTCGCTGCAATGATTACACAGCACAGGAAGTATCAGCTTGCGTACGGCGGGGTATTTACCCGCCTCACCGATAATCACGCGATTCCAGAACATACCGGGCGGAAGGAAGTGTTCTGCCTTACAGCCCAAAGTGCAGGCGTAACAGCCCAGACACTTTTTAAGGTCTATAACCATTCCCCATCTCATAGCTGTATTCCTCCCTCATCATACTCAACCCGGCTGTCAATTTTATAAATCTTTACTCTGGTCGCCGTCTCCACGGACCAGCATACCGGGCAAACGTGATCAAAATCAGATTCCAGCAAAATATTGAAGTTGGCGCCCTTGCCACGGCTTGTAGGCTGGCCGCGCGCCCATCCACCTGAGCAAGCTGAAATAGCCACGGTCTGAGGATGTTGCCCCTGCATAGTCTTGAGGTATCCGGTCACCCTTTTACCGGTGTTGGATTCCTGACAAACAAGGTCTCCCGATTTAAGCCCCAGACTCTTGGCGGTGTCCTCATTAATTGTTATGTGATATGTATACGGATTCATCTTGGACAGTTCGTCTATCCATGGAACCTGCGTATTACCCGAACCCGTATGCAGAATATCGCGATACGAGAAACTGTACAGCGGATAATCAGGCGCATCAATGGTCGACGGCTGCGCCGGGAACCAGCTCAGCAGCGGCGTGAAATGATCCATGTCGAGCTTGACACCGATCTTTTCGGCATTTTCCTTTACATGGGGTTTTAGTTCAGCCAGATGCTCCATTAAGAGCGGCACTCTTGCCGGTATATGCCATCTCCAGTAGGCCTCTTTTACCTGCTTGGGCCAGCGGATAACGCCATGTTCCTGCAGATACTCAACGCCGTACTTATCGCCAAAGTAGTACTTAAGTACCCGGTCAATAAACTCTCTATAAGAAAGCTCTTCACCCTTTTTGTACAATTTGGTTATCTTGCTCTGATCCAGTGTTTTGGCTTTTTTCATACTTTCGATGTCGCCACCGATGAGGGCCTCACCGCCAAAGCTGGAGAAGTAAACATTGTAGTACTCTGTCATCTCTTCCCACATGCCAATTCTCTTGGCAAGCGTCCACAGAATTTCGATCATCTGTTTGCGCTCATACTGCGGCTCAATTACGGGCTGCCTTATGGGGAAATCCCAGCCCTCCATACCGATAGGCCAGGTAAAGAACGGTGAGTGATGCTCGAACAACCCCCAGCTCTCAAGAGCGTGGGCATCAGGCAATACTATATCGGCAAAGCCTTCGGTAAACTCGTTGTGTATCGTATTGATTGAAACGGTAAACGGAATAGTGGACCACCAATCAGCCATGATCTGGCGGTTCTGTACTGCCCTGATCATGTTAGAGCCATATATCATGGCTGCTTCTATCTCATACGGTCGACCCAGATTATCCCAGATCTTCTGGAAGTCTGAGGTTGCCGGTGCCGGTGAGAACGACGCTGTGGGCACAAGTGCCTTAAGCGTAATATCGTTTGGTATTTTAGATTCGTGTATCGGCCACGGCGCATGCTCCATGAACGATCCGGTGGTAAGCATGCCGTCCTTCTCGTCAGGATAAGGTGTAATAACAAACCTGCCGGTATCGGGGTGTCCCAGGCTTACCGGAGGCCATCCCAGACAACCGCCGGCCACATCCATGGCACCCACTACCATGTTCAGTGTGCACATCGCACAATATGAATGCGCCGAATTGGTATGACCCTGGCCACCGCGGAACATAACAGCTGCTACCGGGCGCAAGGGCACTTGTTCGCCCTGTATCTCAATAATGCTGCCTATCTGAGCCGCCTCGCCAAACTCGGTGGCGATTCTGCGGATAGTGGCAGCAGGAACTGTGCTTATATCAGATGCCCACTCAGGGGTATACTGCTTGACATGATTTCTAAATAGCTGGAAGCCCGTTTGGTACTTAACGCCGTCGATCTCGTACTCGCCCTCAATAACATAATCCTTGACCGACTCATCATCCCAGGTTTTAGGCTGCTTGGTCGCCGCATCCCAAACCATGGCCTTGCCTGTTTCCTTGTCTCTCAGGTAAATCACGTCCGGACCAAACAGGTAGGGGGCATTGGTCTTTTTAGCCAAAAACTCGGCGTCAAATGTATTAAGCTCATTGAGCAGTACGTTTAACATGGCCAGCGCTACGGCACCATCGGTTCCCGGTAAAATGGGAACCCACTCTGTTGCCTTACCACCGCCAAAGTTACAAATGGGATCAAAAACAACGTTCTTCATACCGCGAGAACGTGCATCGGCAGCCAGCCTCATATTGAATCCCATGGAGTGACCTGAACCGGCACCCTTGTTGGAACCCATCTGGATGGCGTAGTTACAGTACTTGTAATCCGGTACCACAGACCATGAAGCGTGGTACAGGCCCGCGCCCATGTGAGCACCGTTTCCGCAGTGCAGTCCGGCGCCACCGATATACCAGTTGGTCGTACCGAACAGCGAACCGAACGGAGCAAATCCCAGCGCCAAATTTGATGCGGTTCCCGGAGAAGGGGTTCCTCCATGCATCAGCTTGTTGGGATTATCAGCACGAATTCTCTTGAATGTCTCAGCTATGGTATCAAAAGCCTCATCCCAGGAAATCCGCTCCCACTTGGGGTCCTCGAAAAGTCCTTTCTTGGGATTGCCGCGTTTGACCGGATAGTTGATCCGATTTGGATCATACAAATGCTGAATCTGGATCTCTGCCTTGGGGCAATGACCGCCCTTGGCACCCATGTCAGAATTGGGATCGCCGTCAATTTTTACAACGACGCCGTTAACGCGATGGGCTTTGACCTTACATACGCCATAGCAACCTCCACAAGAGGTGTGCACCCATGCATCATCTTTTATATCTATTTTATCGGCCTGTTTCGACACTACATTTCCTCCCCATGAGTAATTAATAGGTTGGACACAAAGTCTCCCTAGCTTCAATAATACCTTTTTACAGCACCTACATCATAACTTATAATTTAAGGGCAAGTCAATATTAAAACGAGTTGCCGGCGAGTGTAAAAGTCGTAATATGTGTTAACACCTACTAATGGGGGAAAGTACCCCTATACACCTTTTTTGAAAACAAGCATGGGTGAGAAATAAACCCTAAAAAAACCTTGCTCCGGATACAATAAAATATGCGCCGAATCCCAAAAGAAAAACGCCGCAGCCAATAAGCAGACCATGGTATACCATGTTTGAGAAAAACTTGCGGCCCGATGCAACCGTAAAGGATACAAATGAGTACCAGATTACATCCGCCAGTATATGCCCGGTAAAAAAAGAGGACACACCCAAAACCCCTAAGTCCCAGGACAGCATCAGGTACCCCGCACCGATGGTAACCCACCAGATGAACCAATACGGATTAGACAAACTAACCACTATTCCCGATACAACCAGCCTGTGATTACCGCTGGTAATGGCAAGTCCAGTGGTAAGGCCACTGTTGTCACGCAGCCCTTTACGCAGCATCATAAAACCCATGACAACCATTATCGTCCCACCCACCAGTCCGATAATACCCCTCACCCAGAAAACATCCATCACCGTACTCAGTCCGGCCACAAGAGCTACAACCAGCGCCAGCTCAAGTATGGCATGCCCCACCATAAGCCACGGCCCCGCCCAGAACCCGCGTTTGGTGGTTTCGCCTATGGCAACGGCCAGCAGCGGCCCCGGCATCATCGCGCCGGAAAATCCAACGACAAGCGCCGTGGTAAATATTATGTATATAGTAGGATCGCTCACGAAAATCAGTATAACATGGCCTTAAACCAGCGCTGTCAAACCTTTTAGAAAAACATCGGCAACTATGCTACAATGCCCTCAGTAAAGAAAATGCTTGTTATTGAGGAAATGCATGTATAAAGACGGAAAAATGTATGACTGGCCCTATCCCGTTAACTACGAAGCTGAAACCGAGGTTGAAACCGACGTTCTGATCCTGGGTGGAGGTATAGCCGGGTGCTGGGCGGCAATAAGTGCTGCCAAAGGCGGATCAAAAGTCGCAATCGTGGAAAAAGCGGCAACCATCACCAGCGGCGCGGGTGGTTCGGGATGTGACCACTGGATCAATACGCCCAATCCGGTTTCCAAGGTAACCGCTGAAGACTGCGTAGACTGGGAAAGTCAAAACGCCAACGGCTACTTAAACAACATATCGCGCTACATCGCCGCAAAAGAAAGCTACGACACCCTGCTGGAAATGGAGCAGATGGGCGGCAAGATCCGCGATACAAATGACGAATTTGCCGGTGCCGACTTCAGGGATGAAAAAACTAAATTCCTCTTTGCTTACGATTATGAGAACAAGTTTCACTTCAGGATATGGGGTAAAAACTTCAAATCCGCACTGTATAAAGAATGCAAAAAACTTGGTGTAAAGATATATGACAGAACCATGGCCACCAGCCTGCTTACAGACGGAGGCAAACAGGGAACAAAGGTAATAGGTGCCACCGGGCTCAACTCAAGAACCGGTGAGCTATTTATATTCAAGGCCAAGGCTACGGTAATGAGCATGTCGCGTCACTCACGCAACTGGGCCTTTTCATCAGAGCTAACAGGGCTGGG
>Ga0209249_1002489_pt1 | contig 14881 bp, 15 predicted proteins | sample SaaInlV_200m_DNA_4_FD_184653 | JGI IMG/M metagenome (GOLD analysis project Ga0209249, IMG submission 184653) | Marine microbial communities from expanding oxygen minimum zones in the Saanich Inlet - SI037_S3LV_200m_DNA (SPAdes) (version 2) | ecosystem: Environmental > Aquatic > Marine >...
TGAGATAATTCATGAAGAATATCTTAATGTTTTTTGGTATAATCGTCTTGCAAAATTTATTTGTAAATTAATTCCTAAGCTGAGAAATGATTTTTTAATAGTTGCTCGAAAAAAATAAATTTATAAAATTCATTTATAATTGAAACAATAGTTAGATTTAAAAATTAATGAGCCATTCTTTTATCATGCCTAATGAAAATCTTTTACAATATTTTAAAGGAGAGGGAATAGATGTTTCAAAGAAGAAAATATTGAACTGTTTGAATGCAAAACATCACTATATCTCTCCAAATAATTTTTATTCCTTAAGAGAGTGCTCAAATTATGAATCTTTAGACTTTATTTATTCTAAAAATTTGATTAATACTTCTAAATTTCATAGAATTCTTATTAGTGAATGGTTTAAATTTTGTAAACTTGGCGGAAAAATCATAATTGAGATTCAACCGAATAAATTACTGAATTTTGATGAATTAATTAAGGAATGTAAATTACTTTTAAAAAATAAAATAAATATACTTTTCATGGAAAAAAATATATTGGTTTTAGAAAAAAAGAAAAATTATTTGAAAAAAAAAGATTCAATTAACTGCTGGAGTTTTGGCATAATCACTGATGGTCAAAGAGAGGACTGGTTAGAAAATGAAATAAATTCTATAATTTCATTGAAAATACCTCATTTTGAAATTTTGATTTGTGGCCCATATAATGGGGAAAAAAGAAATGTGGTTAAAATTGTACAATTTAAATCTGATAAACCCCTTATATGCGCTAAAAAAAATTTAATTTGTAAAAATGCAAAATATGAAAATATCTGCATTACTCACAATAAGTTTATTTTTAATAAAAATTGGTATACTGGAATGAAAAAATATGGAAATTATTTTGAAATTTTAAGTTGTAAGATACAAGATCATGATAGAACTCGTGCAGGTGATTGGATTACATATGGGTCAAAATGGGATAAAATTTCAAAGATAGGGCTTATGAATTATATGGATTGGGATAAATATGGGTATCTTGATGGAGGACTGTATATTCTAAAAAAATCTGTTTGGAAATCTGTGCCCTGGAATTCAAAACTTTTATGGGGAGAAGGAGAAGATCTAGATATTTCTCGGCGTTTTTATGAAAATGGATATGTTTCTAGAATTAATATTTTTTCTATTTGTAATACTTTAAAATGGAATCATGGAAAATTTAAATTGTTTGAATTTAATAATCAAAAATTAGGAAAGATTAAACATTCGTGTAATTATCCAATTTGGTATCTTAAACAATTAATTAAAAAATATCTTCTTAGGAGAAAAATAAATGGTTAATGTAGTTATTCCTCTGGCAGGCAAAGATAAACGTTTTGAAGAAAGAAATGTATTTAAATCATTTGTTAAAATTGAAAAAAAACCTTTAATTAAATTTTGTACGGATAGTTTAAAGTACCCATTTAATGAAAAAAATTTAAAACTTTATTTTGTAATACTCAAAGAACATGATGAAAAATATAGTGTGCATAAAAAATTAAAAGAGTTATATCCTTTTTCTAAAGTAATTATTATTGATAAAATGACCGAAGGTGCTGCATGTACAGTTTTGAAAGCAAAAGATTATATCAATAATGACGAAGAGTTAATTATTTATTTAGCAGATATTTTTTTTCAGGTAGATTTGAAAAAACGTATATCTGAAAAATCAGATGCAGATGGATTATTAACTACTTTTAAAAATAATAAATGTAAATATAGTTATGCCTTGGAAAAAAATAAAAGAGTTATACAGGTTGCAGAAAAATCTGTAATTTCAGATAATGCAAGTACTGGTTTATATTATTTCAAACAAGGAAAATTATTTGTAGAATCTGCAGAAGAAATGATTTTGACAGATGAAAATAGGGCAGGAAATGGGGCTAAAAAATGGTTTTTTATTTGTCCAGTATATAATGGATTAATAAAAAAAGGCTACAATGTTGAAATTATCCCTACTGATTTCGAATTTGATTTAGGCGATGATTCCTTTATAAAGAAATATCTTGATTAGGCTAAAGCTTATATATCTTTATTCTTTTTGAATTTTCATGACCAAAATTAAAGCAGTAATATTTGATTTAGATGGAGTGCTAGTAGATGCAAAAGAATGGCATTATGAAGCATTAAATAGGGCCCTGGGATTATTTGGATTTAAGATAAATAGAGAGGCCCATGTCAGAATTTATGATGGATTGCCTACTAAGAAAAAATTGCAAATGCTTTCTTTGGAAGAAGGATTTCCCTCCGCACTTTGTTCATTTGTTTCAAAAATGAAGCAACAGTACACACAAGATGAATATAATAATAAATGTAAACCTGTTTTCGATAAACAATACATGCTTTCCAAATTAAACAATGAAGGATATCGACTTGCTTGTTGTTCAAATTCAATAAGGGAAAGTGTAACTACTCAGTTATCTAAATCAGGGATTATGAATTTTTTTGAATTTTATTTTGGAAATGATGAAGGCTTAGCCCCCAAACCTGATCCTGCATTATACCTTGCAGCAATTGATAATTTGGGACTAAAACCTGAAGAAATTGTTATAGTTGAAGATATGCCTCCAGGAATTGAGGCTGCTAAGGCCTCTGGCGCACATGTTTGTGAAGTTAAAGGAGTTCAAGAAGTTAATTATTCTAGAATAAAAGATTTTATTAGTAAGTTGGAGGCAAAAAATGATTAACATAGTAGTTCCTATGCTTGGCAAGGGAAATAGTTTTTTTGAAAAAGGATATACCTTTCCAAAACCGATTTTAGAGATAAATGGTAAACCTATGATTCAAGTAGTTGTGGAAAATATAAAACCAAAAAAAGATCACAAATTTATTTTTATTATTAGAAAGGAACATGATGAAAAATATAATTTAAAAAGTTTACTTAGAGTTATTTCTCCTGGTTGCAGTACGGTAACTATCGATGGAGAAACTAGTGGGTCTGCCTGTACAGCATATTTAGCAAAAACTTATGCAAATAATGGTGAACCCTTGTTGATTGCAAATGCGGATCAATTTATTGAAGGGGGCATTGATAAATTTCTAGATTTTGCATCAAATAATGGTGCCGATGGAACAATTATGACATTTACATCTACCCACCCTAAATGGAGTTTTACTAAACTTGATGAAAAGGGCCAGGTGATTGAAGTTTCAGAAAAAAATCCAATTAGTAATAAAGCTACTGCAGGATTATATTATTTTTCTAAGGGAGAAGATTTTTTTAGAGCATTAGAAGAAGCAATAATTAAAGATGCTAGGGTAAAAGGTCAATTTTTTGTTTGCCCCATATACAATGAATTAATATTAAAAAATAAAATTATTAAGATTTATCATTTAAATGAGGGGGCAATGCATGGTCTTGGTACCCCTGAAGATTATGAAATCTTTTTAAAAGATTCAACTGTTGATAAAATTTAAATTTTTGATTGAATGGGATTAGTAATCATTTTTTAACTTAATTACCAAAAGTTTAAAAAAGAGAAAACTACTCAATAGTAATAATTATTAATTGGTTTTAAATATGAATATTGTAATCCCTATGGCTGGAAGAGGAAGTAGATTTTATGTAGAAAGAGATAAAAATTCAGAATTTTCTAAACCTAAACCTCTTATTAATCTCGGAGAACATACAATGATTGAATGGGCCCTGTCGTCATTGCCTAAAAAATCTGAAGATGTTTTAATATTTTTAGTTTTAAAAGAACATATTAAAAATAATAAAATTGATGAAAAATTAAAGAAAATTTATGGGAATTCGATAAAAATAATTATTGTTGATCAAGTAACTAAGGGTGCTGCATGCACTGTTTTGTTAGCAAAAAACTATATTGATAATGATACTCCTTTAATGATATTAGACACTGATCATTTTTTTGACGGTTTAACAATTCTTAATGAAATTGAAAAATGGAAAGGTAAAATTGACGGGATGGTTCCTGTTTTTTATGCAAATTCTTCTAAATGGAGCTTTACTAAACTTGATGAAAGTGGATATGTTGTAGAAATTGCTGAAAAAGAAAAAATAAGTAAAAATGCAAATATAGGGGTATATTATTTTTCTAACGGGGAAAATTTTGTTTGGGCGGCCGAAGAAATGATTGAAGAAGGGGATACTGTAAACTCTGAATATTATGTTGCTCCAGTATATAATTATTTAATACGCAGGGGCTGTAAAATTCGTACCTGCCGTCAAAGGTTTATGCATGAAATGGGCACTCCTCAAGATTATGTGAGATTTTTAAAATTTTTAAATCTTGGATTAATCAAATCAAACTTTAAAAAATAAATTTAATAATATTTATAAGTGAATTAAGGTTATTTTAATTATGTTAATATTTTCACATAGGGGGAATGGATTTGGATTAAAAGAAAATACTCTTCATGCATTTCAAAAAGCATTAATTTCTGGATTTTCTGTGGAAATAGATATCCAAAAAACTTTGGATGACCAGTTAGTGATCTATCATGATTTAAATTTAAAAAAAATAAATAAAATTGATAAAAATTTAAAAGAGTTATCATTTAAGGAATTAAAAGGCAGGGCTCCTTCCTTTGATGATTTTTGTAAACTTTTTAAAAAATATAAACTGGAAGGACAATTAGTTGCATTACATATTAAAGATGAAAATCAGGGACATATATTAGAATTACTTGTTAACTGTATACAAAAATATAATATTGAAAAAGATTGTTTAATTTTTGATTTAACCCTTGAAGGAACAAAAAAAATTAAAAAATTGGAACCTAAAATAAGTATTGGATTATCAATTGGAGAAAAAAGATATTCTAAAACTATTTATTTATGGGAAGATGTAAAAGATTTTAAGAAATTTGATATTGTTTGGTGGGATGAATGGGAATCTGGATTATATACTAAACAAAATGCGGAGGCAATTAAAGCCACAGATAAAAAAATCTTCGCTATTTCTCCAGAGTTACATCGACTACATGCTCATCCTAATGGGGCGGATTTAAAGGGCATCTTTTCTGTTTGGGAAAAAATTGTTTTATTTAATATTGAAGGAATCTGTACGGATTTTCCTCTAAAGTTTAGAGATTTTTTAAATATCTGAATTTTTTGTTATATTTATGTAGGAGTATGCAATAACTATAAAAGGACTTAATATACTTTAGGAATTATGTTGAAAAATATAAAAAAAACTAAAAATGAAATCAAAAAATGCGATTTTAATGTAGCACTCGTTCATTTAAATGGCACATTAAATATGACTTCTGCAGGTTTACATTCTTTTTTAGATAAACAAGGCTATAATGTAAACTCTATTTTTTTCAGGGAACTTGATTTTTTAGGAAAATCAAAAATAACCAAAAATGAAATTGATGCGTTGATTTCATTTTTGAAAGAATTCAATCCACATATTATTGGAATGTCTGTTCAATCTATGAGTTTTTGGGATTGTGTAGATATTACTTTAGAAATTAAAAAACATATTTCTTGCCCTATAATATGGGGAGGAATACAGCCCATGATTGATGCAGAGAGGTGTTTAGATTATTCAGATATTATCATTCGTGGCGAGGCCGAATATGCAATGGTAAATTTATTTGAACGATTAAGGAAAAAGAAACCATATACTGATTTAAAAAATTTGTGGATTAAAACTAAAAATGGCAAATTACATAAAAATGAATGTGGTGATCTGATTCAAAATTTAGATGAATTACCTTATCCCGATTTTACTGATAAAAACAAAACTTATATCATTAATGGGAAAATATTAATGAAAAATCCTGCCCCTCATTATAAATATGAATATAATATAACCTCTTCTAGGGGATGTCCAATGAATTGCACATTTTGTTTTGAACACGTTTTAAATAAAGAGTTTAAATTTAAATATCTTAGAAGAAGAAGTGTTGATAATGTTATTGGAGAATTGAAATTAGCAATACAATTGTATCCTAAGATAAAAAAAATTAATTTTTGGGACAATATTTTTACAATGGATAAATTGTGGATAAAAGAATTTTCAGAAAAATATGGTAAGGAAATAGGTTTGCCTTTTTTCTGCTATAGTCATTCTTTATTGATTAAAGATCCAGACATGATTAAATGGCTTTATGCTGCAGGTATGAATGATATATTCTTTGGTATGCAAACTGGATCTGAGAAATTGCGTAAACAAGTGTATAATCGGCCGGAAAGTAATACTGATGTTGTTGTTGCAGCAAAAATTGTTAGAAAATACGCTCCAAGGTGCGAATTAAGATTTGATATGATCATGAGTGGATTTGAAAAACCTGATATTCTGAGAGAAGGTGTTAATTTTTTACTGACTTTACCAAAACCTTTCGGAATAAATAAAAATTTTATGGCATATTACCTTAATTTTGAAATAACAAAGAAAGCATTAGCTAAGGGAATTATTTCTTCTGAAGATATAGCAAGCGTCAATAGAAATATAAGGACGCAGGTGGCTACTAAGAAAAATGTTCTTTTGAATCCATTCATCACTTATTATTACCTTGTTGGCCGAAGATATGTTCCTAATTTTTTGATAAAATTATTTCTGATAACTAAATTTGAAACAAAACATCCTAAACTTTTTTGCAAGCTTTTTGAATTTTTTGATTGGTTTGAAACTAAATCTCAAGAGATTTATAGGATTAAATACCTTTTAAGAAATAAAGAATTCAAATATCTATTGAAAAAGATTTTTTTGCGGGCCAAAACCTAGTTTTTCAATAATTTTTTTCATACCATTTGATTGTGCGCGTTAATCCTTCTTGAAATGAAGTTTTGGATTTGAAATTGAATTTTTCTTCTGCCAGTTTTGTATCAAGACATCTTCTTGGTTGCCCATTTGGTTTGGATTTGTCCCAAATTATCTGCCCCTTAAAATCTATAATTTTAACTATCTTTTCTATAAGCTTTTTAATTGTAATTTCCTGGCCTGAACCTACATTGACAGGTTCAGAAGAATTGTAATTTTCTGTGGCTAAAATAATTGCTTCTGCAGCATCTGTTACATATAAAAATTCTCTTGATGCGCTGCCATCTCCCCAAACTTCAATACTCTCTAAATTATTTTTTTTTGCGTCTTCACATTTTTTGATTAGTGCAGGGATTACATGTGATGAATCTGGATTAAAATTATCATTGGGACCATATAGGTTTACAGGCAGTAAATAAATTGAATTGAAATCATATTCTTGTCTATATGCTTGAGACTGAACTAATAACATTTTTTTAGCAAGACCGTAAGGGGCGTTTGTTTCTTCAGGATAACCTTTCCAAAGATCTTTTTCTTTGAAGGGTACACTCGTAAATTTTGGATATGCGCAGATGGTTCCAATTGCAACGAATTTTTGCACTTTATTTAATCTAGCGGCCTCTATCAATTGTACACCCATCATTAAATTTTCATAAAAGAATGATCCTGGATGCTGCATGTTTGCGCCTATTCCTCCAACCTTTGCAGCCAAATGAATTACTATGTCTATGTTTTTTGTTATTTTTTTACAATTTTCTAAAATCCCCAAATCACAATCTTTACTTCTTGGAATAATTATTTCTTTTACTCCTCTTTCTTTCAAAATCCTTACTACTTCTTTGCCTAAAAATCCATTTCCCCCAGTTACCAATATTTTTTTATTTGTTAAGTTCATTTTACAAGTTTTATAATTTTATGTTTTCATTATCTAAATCTTCTTTTAACATTATTTTCACCAATTCTTTAAATTTTGTGGTTGATTCCCATTTAAGATTTTCTTTTGCTTTTTGAGGATTTCCTATAAGAAGATCTACTTCTGCAGGCCTAAAATATCTTTGATCAATTTCTACGTAATTTTTCCAGTCTAATCCTACAAGATTAAATGCCTCTTCCAAAAATTCTTTCACGCTATGGGTTTCTCCTGTTGCAATAACATAATCTTCTGGTTTTTTTGTTTGTAACATTAACCACATCGCCTCCACATAATCTTTTGCATACCCCCAATCTCTTTTAGCATCTAAATTTCCCAAATATAATTTTTTTTGTTTTCCTGCTTTTATTTTTGCAATTGCTTTGGTTATTTTTTTTGTTACAAAAGTTTCTCCCCTTCTTGGAGATTCATGATTAAATAAAATTCCATTACATGCAAATAAACCATAACTTTCTCTGTAGTTTTTTGTAATCCAATAAGAAAATACTTTTGAAACTCCGTACGGACTTCTTGGATGAAATGGTGTTTTTTCAGATTGAGGGGTTTCCTTCACTTTTCCATACATTTCGCTACTCGATGCCTGATAATATTTTGCTTTCGGGCAAAATTGCCTAATAGCTTCTAATATTCTTAGTGATCCTAATGCAGTGATCTCTGCAGTATATTCGGGTATTTCAAAACTTACCTTTACATGACTTTGTGCGGCCAAATTATACACCTCATCAGGCATTGTTTTTCGCATGATTGCCCCAATAGATGACGCATCAGATAGATCTCCATAAAGTAAGTGTAATTTATTTTCGTTCTCATGAAGGTCTTTAAAGATATGTTCAATTCTTTGAGTGTTAAAATTACTCGATCTTCTAATAATTCCATAAACTTCATAACCCTTTTCTAATAATAATTCTGCAAGATAAGATCCATCTTGGCCAGTTATTCCGGTTATAAGTGCCTTTTTATTCATAAATAAATAAAATACCCATATATTTAAAAACCTTTGGAAAATTAGTTAAAATTATGAATAAGTTCAAAAAAGTAAGAAAAGTAATGCTTTATCCTCCTTCAAAAAGTGCCCACAGTTCTTATGGTTCTCTTTTTTCAAATCCTCCAAAGGGTTATGAAATAATAACTGTTGATCAAGAAAGAAAGTTTATGTTTTATTTAAAAAGATTAAAATTTATAAAAAATTTATATTTTATTTTTAAAAAATTTATAAAAAAAGACATTTATAATAAACTAATGTTTAGTCCAAGTAATAGTGGTGCAGATATTATTTTTTCTAGGGGAGTCTTATATCCTGGGAAAAAACCCTGGATTTTAGATATTATTGATGCACCTCAATCTTTAGCAGGATATGATCATAAAATTTTTATTAATAATTTAAAAGAAATAGACTTGGCATTATCTAAAAAAAATTGTAAGGCAATTAGTTGTGCAAATGAAACGGTATTGAAAGTAATGCAAAAATATTTTTCGAAAAAGGTAATAGATAAAATAACCTTAATTAAGACAGGATTAGAAATTTCCCAAATAAATAAAGTTTCAAAAATTAATAACTCTGTTAATTTTCTTTTCGTGGGTTCAGTATTAAATCCTGATGATTTCCTTCTTAAGGGGGGCATCGAGGCATTAGAAGTTTTTAAAAAACTTAATAAAAAACATTCTAATTTAAAATTTGTAATTAGATGTAAAGTTTCAAAAAAAATAAAAAAAAAATATTCTGGAAAAAATATAAAATTTATTGAACAAACACTTTCCCCCAAAACCTTAAGATCTCTTTATAATGATGCCCACATTTTATTAATGCCTGGCCATACTTATTTTTTAATGGGAACTTTAGAGGCAATGTCTTTTGGCATCCCTATTGTCGCATTAGATACCTATGCTGCAAAAGATTATATACAAAATGAAAAATCTGGTTTTTTGATAAAGCCTTCAAATAAAATTCCCTATAACTCTACAGACTATCCTACAAATGTGAGATCAAAGAAATTTGTTAAGGCTATAAAAAACATAGATCCGAGAGTTATATATGATTTATCTAATAAAGTTGAAAAATTAATAAATAATCCCCGACTTAGAAATAAAATGGCTAACAAAAGTAGAGAAATTATAATCCGTGATTTTTCAATAAAACAAAGAAATGAAAAGTTAAAAAAATTATTGGACGGAATATTTTAACTTGAATTAAAGGGCCAATATATGTTAAATTGATATTTTTTAATTTCTTGTGAATTGTTAGGTGACTCCCCTATAATGATTATAATCCCCTAATTTCTCTAAATCTCAGTTACACGTTATGTTTTTAAACCATTTGTGTGTAATATGTTTCTATGAAAAATGTTAAAACTCCCAAAATTTCAGTAATAATACCTACCTATAATGAGGAGGATAATGTCTATAAATGCATAGAGACTATGCTAAATCAAACTTATTCTAACTTTGAGTTAATTATTGTTGATGATGGTAGTACGGATAAAACCGTTGAAATTGTTAAATCCTTTAAAAAGGTTAAATTATTTGAGCAAAAACATGAAGGGCCAGGAATTGCAAGAAATCTGGGAACTAAACATTCACAGGGAGAAATTTTAATTTTTGTTGATGCAGATATGGAATTTCCTAAATGTTATGTGTCTCAATTGGTTCAACCCATTTTGAAAAATATTTCTTGGGGAACAATCCATGGTTTGGAAAAAATAGCAAATAGTAATAATCTTTGGGCAAAATGTTGGGGACCAGTAATCACTTTGGATAAATCTGGAAAAGGTTCAATATATAGGGCAATTACCAAGGAAAAATTTTTAGAATATGGCATGTTTGACCCATCAGATGGATATGCCGACGATCAATCAATCATGAAAAAATCTGGAGTCAAGTCCGAATCTTCTGATGCATGGTGCTACCATAATAATCCTGATAGTGCTAGAGAAGTTTTTTTACAAAGCAAATGGATAGGAAATTCTTATAACTTATTTTCTGGCGGCACGCAGCTATTTAAACTAGTCCTCTTAATAATTTTATACCCTTTAATTTATTTACTTGTGCTTAATAAGATGTTGAAAATTATCATCAGAGAAAAAAATATTAAATACTTATTTTATTCAGGAATCTTTAGTTTAGTTTTGTATCATGGAAGGTTTGTGGGAATGATTGAACGAGTTGTTGGAGGAAAAAAAGTTAAATGAAACAAGAAAAAGGAAAAAAGGAAACTGTATATTTTTTTGGGTGGAATTTTGTATCCAAAGTAGTTACTTATTTTGTTTTGTTTGTTTTGGCTAATTTATTTAGCATTGAAACTTATGGTAAGGCATCTTATGCATTGTCCATATTTAACCTTTCTTTGCTGTTTATTCTTTTGGGAGTTCCTTCTGCCTTTGTTCCATGGCATATTAAGAAAAAAGATTCTTCCTCTATCGGTTATTTTTTAGTTTTAGTTTCTATGCTCTTTGTTGTTTTAGGCTTTGTTTTGTTTTGGAAAGAAAAATGGATATTTCCTTTAATTTTTCTTCTACCTTTCTTTTTATTAAGGGCGCTGGGTGATTCTTTTTTGAGAATTAAACATAAATATCATTATATCCAAATTTTTGGTACTGTTGGGATGATTATTTATCTTATTTTTTTAATTTTTCTTTCCAAAATAAATGAATTGGGAATCACCCTTTCTTTTGCATTGTCCCACATAATTGTCGCATTAATATTTTTTTGTATTCTCCATAAAGAATTTTCTAGTTTATTTTCCAAAGTACATATTAATTTTAACACTGTTAAAACTTATTTAAAAACGGCTGTTTTTATTACCTTTATTTCCATGTCTTTTTCATTTTTAGGGTGGATGGATAATTTAATTTTAGGCTTGCTTTCCGATTATTTGGCTGTAGCTAATTATGCTATTTCCAATTCTTTAGCAGGAATAGTCGGGGTAATCTCTGGTTCTTTGTCTATGTTTTTATTAACTAGGTCTGCAGAAATCAATAATAAGAAAAAGGCGAAAAAAGTTTTAAAAAGAATGATCAGAATTTCCTATTCTCTTACATTAGTTGCAGCAATAATTCTTATCTCATTTTTAACAGTTATTTTGAAATATTTCTTTCCAAAATATCTTGGTGTTGAATTTTTTGTTTTGGTGCTATTGTTAGGGATGTTATTTTTTTCAGTTTATCATTCAATTGTAATATATTACACTGGAAAATTATCTCCTGAAAAAATATTTTATCCATTAATCGTTGCAGCTATTATCAATATATCTTTAGATATTTTATTAATCCCTTTATACGGAGTTTATGGAATTGTTTTTGCTACATTAATTGCCCATTTATTTGCAATGGGACTTCTTATTAAAAAATCTGAAAATGAAGTATATTTTTTCCCTTCTTTAGTCTTATCTGGATTTGTTGTTTGGGCATATTTTTTAGGAATTTTAGGACTACTGTTGATAGTGCCAGCAGTAATTGGATTAGTAATCACTGGCATGATTACTCAAGAAGATAGAAATGTTGTTTGGAAAGTAATTAAAACTATTTTTAATAGAAATTAAAGATTTTCTTTCACAATGGTGCTTGCTCTGTGAAGACTTTCAAATGTTCCTGCATCTGACCAATAGCCATCCAACATACTAAAACTCATTTTTCCTTGCTGAACATATGCATTGTTTACATCTGTAATTTCTAATTCTCCTCTTCCTGAAGGTTTTAGTGTTTTAATGATGTCAAATACTTTATTGTCATAAACGTAAAGACCTGTTACGGCGTAATTTGATTTTGGATTTTCTGGTTTTTCTTCAATACTCTTGATTTTTTCTTTTTCTATTTCCGCTACTCCAAATCTTTTTGGATCTTCTACTTCTTTTATAAAAATTCTTGCGCCTTCTTTAAAATCTGAAACATTAAGTTTATCTTGGAATATGTTGTCTCCCAATATTACTGCAATGTCTTCATTTCCTGCAAAGTTTTTCGCTAATCCTAATGCTTGTGCAATTCCTCCAGCATTATCTTGAATTTCATAAGAGATTGTTAACTCTTGTTCTCTACCACTTCCAAGAAGATTTAATATATGGCCGCAATGCTCTGGACCTGAAATGATTAATATTTCTTTAATCCCCATCGATTTGAGAGTTTCTAGAGGATAGTATATCATGGGTTTATCATATACTGGTAAAAGATGTTTATTTGTAACTTTTGTCAAAGGTAATAGCCTTGATCCTGTTCCTCCAGCCAGCAATACTCCTTTCATTTTGATTCTTCCCCCACATACTGGGTTATGCATTTTTTTAATGCACCATTTGTTTCTGGAACTTCTATTCCAAGATTTTCTAATTTTTCCGTTGAAAGAACACAATTAGATCTTCCTGCTAAAGTTATCTGATCCAAGGATTCTGGATCTATTAGCTCATAATCTAATTTTTTATTAGAAATTTCTTCATAAATTTTTAATAACTCTCCGTGGGTTATTGGATTTTTATTTACTACATTAAAAATACCTGTTTGATTTTTATCCATTAATTGTTTTGTAATGCTTAATAAATCGTCTATCACTGTAATAGAATTAGGAATATTTACAATTTGTTTATATCTCAGAAGTTTAGTAAGTAAGTTTCTTGGTCCAGGGTGACCATCAATAGGCATTCTTAACCTAATCAGTAATGTATCAAAATCGCTCAATATCTTTTCTGAAATTAATTTTGTTCTACTATAGTAGCTTCCTTCGAAATTAGGAACATCTTCTTCTGTAAATGACTGGCCTTCTTGAATACCAGAATAAATGCATCCGCTTCCAATATTTACCATTTTTTTGTTTAATTCCTTGCATGCAATTGCCATGTATGTTGGAACTAGAATATTTCCTTGAAGTGTTTCTATTTTATTTTTTTCACACCAATCTACATTGGGTTTTCCTGTTTTTCCTGCACAATTGATTATAAATTCAGGATTATATTTTTTGATTTCTATTTTTACATCTTCTACAGAATTTATTCTCGCTCCTGAAAGTATGCTCTCTTCTAAAAATTCGTTAAATTTATTTCCTAAATATCCCTTTCCAAAAATTAGGTATTTTGTCATTTTTTTAGTGGCTCCCACCAGTCTTTGTTGTTTTTATACCATTCTACGGTTAATTTTAGTGCTTCTTCAAATTTGTGTTTTGGTTCCCAACCTAGCGCCTTTGTTTTTGATGCGTCTAATGAATATCTTAAATCATGCCCTAATCTATCTTCTACATATTCTATTGACGATTCTGATTTTTCACATGATTTTAATATATCTTTTGTTAGTTGTAGATTTGAAATTTCATTTCCTCCTCCAATATTATATATTTCACCAGGAGTCCCTTTGTGGATTATTGTATCTATTGCTGAACAATTATCTTCTACATAAATCCAGTCTCTTACATTTTTGCCATCTCCATAAATTGGAACTTTTTTATCTTCGAATAAATTCGTTAAAAATAAAGGAATTACTTTTTCAGGATATTGATATGGTCCAAAATTATTTGATGAACGAGTGATTATTATTGGTTGCTTGAATGTTCTTATGTTTCCCATACAAACCATTTCTGCCGCAGCCTTTGATCCACTATAAGGCGAAGATGGATTTAAAATATGTGTTTCATTTGAAGGGGCTTGTTCAAAGTTAAGCGAACCATACACTTCGTCTGTTGAAATTTGTAAAAATAATTTCGCTTTATTTTTCCGTGCAGCTTCTAATATTGAATGTGTTCCAATTACATTTGTTTTGATAAATACCTGTGGATTTTTTATTGAATTGTCTACATGAGATTCAGCTGCAAAATTTACGACAATGTCTCCCTCTTGAACTATTTTGTCCATAGCTTTAACATTACAAATGTCTTCTTCAATGAATTCATAGTTCGGATTTGATTCTAGCTCTGTTAAATTGTTTTTATTTCCAGAATAAGTTAATGAATCAATGTTTAAAATTTTATAATCAGGATACTTATTTATCATATATCTAATAAAATTAGTTCCTATAAATCCTGATCCGCCAGTTACTATAATTCTCATTTTAACTCCTTATATTGCTAAATTTGAATATTTTAAGCTTAACTGTTTTAAGTCTTATTTGGTTGTTTCTACCCTAGTCCAGGTCTTTTTGAATGATTCTTTCTTTAGTTTTAAGTCTGTAAATATCTTAAACCATAGATAGATTCTTGCGAGTATTAGTAATAGAGTCCAAGAAAATTCT
>Ga0209249_1002499_pt1 | contig 14825 bp, 13 predicted proteins | sample SaaInlV_200m_DNA_4_FD_184653 | JGI IMG/M metagenome (GOLD analysis project Ga0209249, IMG submission 184653) | Marine microbial communities from expanding oxygen minimum zones in the Saanich Inlet - SI037_S3LV_200m_DNA (SPAdes) (version 2) | ecosystem: Environmental > Aquatic > Marine >...
GACGGTTGATTCTGCACTTGCTTTCTTTTTAGCCATGAGTTCTCCTTAGTAACTCTAACTCCAGTTTGGCTAAAAAGCCTCCATTAATATTTCGCTATATTTGTCCAAGAACCTTTGAGGGCAAACAATTATGGCGTTGAGATTGATAATGACGCCGATGGCTTTGGCGACACCATCATTTGGGCAGAACCACCCTACACAACCGACTGGACAAATAGTAATGTTCAGGTTTTTGAAGACACAAACCATAACACAGCCGGGCTGTCCTCTGGGTTATCAGATGCGCCCCTCATTACAGACGGATACGACTCCCTGATCTTTGATCGCGGTATCGCTGACGACCCCGATCTTGCCTGGATACGCAGTAATGCGGGCGAGAAGGCTACAATACAATTTGCCTTCAAGAAATCTCTAACAGATGGCACATTCATGCTAGGGGTCTTGGCAGATGCAGGCTTGCGCGATGTAGGCAAACTCGACTATGTCGATCGCTTCCTGGAAGAGGATGCCGGTTCACCCGTGCGCGACAACAAATATTACCCGCTAGGAGAACTATATCTTGTAGATAATACCTGTCGTGAGGCATTTGGCTTCAAGCCAACTGGCTTCGAGCCACAACTTTGCCCGCCGCCAGAAGCACCGCCTAAAGAACCAGGCGAACCCACACCTGCAGCATGTTTCCCGCAAACTTGCCCTCCTGGTTGGTGGTGGATGGGAGAGCCTCAATGCGAATGCCAAACTCTTTATTAGCCCATTAGCAAAAGAGACCTTTTAGGTTTAGCCCCTCCCCTAAATTCCAAGTGCGTGGAATTTAGGGGAGGCTCGGAGGGGGCTGATAGCACAAAAATCTTGTTGCTGCGTAAGGCCAGTTACTAAACAACAAATTTCTCAAACCTTTTTACGGATATATTCCTGCTTAGCGACTTGCGCTACAACCTGCCCATCTTCATCTAAAATTTCTACTTCATATTCGGGACGAAAAACCGCACCGCTCTGCGTTTGGACATGAATCTCATCTATTTGCTCTTGGCTCAAGTGGAAACGTGCTACCACCCTCCCCCGCCCAGGACGGATAAATTCTATACGCGCCGCCTGATCCCAAACGATATATTCATCTCCCAGGATATTCAGCAGCATCAACATAAAAAAGGGGTCAGTCATCGCGCTCAGGCTGCCGCCAAAATGCGTCCCCACATAGTTGCGGTTATACCAGCGCAATTTCATCGAGACGAGCACTTCGCGGTAATCTTCGCTGATATGCCGAACACGAATCCCTGCCCCAAGATAGGGCGGATAGATGTTCAGGATAAGTTTTAAGAATTTAGATTTCATATAGCCTTTGGGAATAAAATAAAAAAAACCTGACAGGTCTTCGAAACCTGTCAGGTTTGATTTTCTTAGAGTTGCTTATCAGCGCCAACGTCCAAAACCGCTAAGCCAGTGACCACTTTTGGGTAGAAGTCTGTCGATTTTTGGGGCATCTTCTCATCGAGAGCAGTGCAGGCGGTGATTTGCTCCATACGCGTGGCATTGACGATGAAGAGGAAAGCGGTCTCTTCGCTAGCAACTTTTTCGTAGCCAAGATCGGGTTCGCGCAGATACTCAACGCCTTCTTTAGCATCAATGGTCGCTTCGCTGATATCCATGATGTGCTCGAGCAAGAGTTTGTGGAGGATGCTCGCATCGAGGGTTTGCCAGGCTTTTGCTCGGGTTGGGGCAAGCGTTTCCATAACGGAAGCAGATTTCAACGTCAGGAAGTGGTATGCGTTTTTGGTCGCCAAACCGAAGCAGCCCATCTTGCCAATCGCCGAGTCCATTTTAGCTTCCAGCGCAGCGCGATCCGCTACTGCTTCTACATCGAAGTATTCTGCTGCCTTCGCCAAAACTTCATTTGCCGTCATTTTTTTGTAGTCGAAGATCAAGCGATGCGTCGGCAAAATTGTCAGACCCGGGTTGCTCATGCTGACGAGGGCGACAAGGAGGTAATTGAAGGCGGCATCGGCGGGGGCATCGGGGTATTTAGTGCGCTGTTCATCACGGTAGGTAATGGCGGTCTCGTAGCGGTGATGCCCATCTGCAATAATTAGCCCGGTTTTAGGCGCCATTTCAGCCTGAACGGCTGCGAGGACGGCTTCATCGGTAAGAACCCACATCTTTTGGCGAACATCTTTCTCGAAGAGTTCGCGTACATCTACATCGGGGTCGCGCTGAATGGCAGCGTCGAGAATAGCATCGATTTTGTTCTCTGCATCCGGGTATAGGATGAAGATGTTGCCATAATAGGCTTCGGTGGCACGCGTGAGCATCAGACGATCCATTTTGGGGCCGTCGTGGGTTTTTTCATGAGGCAGAACGATACCTTCTTCAAAACGTGCCAGTTCAAGCGCAGAGATCATCGCCTTGCGGGTGACATTCTCGCCGTTGAGCATAAATTCCTGATGATAAACGTAGATAGCGGGTTTTTCTTCACGAATCAGGACACCCTCTGCAAGCCATTTCTTCAAGAAAGCCTGCGCGCGGGTATAAACATTTTCTGCGTCGTTATCGTTCTCAAATTCTTTACCCTTGATCATACGCGTCACATTGTGATCGTTGAGCGCGTAGTATTTCTCTTGTAAGCCATGCCGCACACGATCATAGGGCTGGCTGATAACAGTGGCGATATCGCCAACTTTTTCTGGGTTGTAGCGAATGCCGTTGAATGGTTTTAAGTTTGCCATTTTGCTCCTGATTTTTTGTACTCAGAGAATACAGAAAAGCACGGATTCTTAGCAGAACTCTCGCTATGCTTTTCCGTGCCTTCCGTGAAATCCGCGTACAGATTCTTTAATTTATCCTTTTAATGCGTGAATTACGTTTTTGGCAACTTCTGTGCCTACGCGGACTTTTGCTTCCACAGTCCCTGCACCGATGTGGGGCGAGCCGATCACTTGTGGCAGAGTGTAGAGTTTATGTCCCATGCTGGGTTCTTCGGTGTAAACATCGAGGGCTGCACCGGCTACTTTGCCGCTCTTGAGCGCATCGAAGAGGGCATCTTCATCAATGGTGCCGCCACGCCCACAGTTGATTACATAAACGCCATCCTTCATTTTTGCAAAAGCTTCTGCGTTGAGGATGTTGCGGGTCTCTTCCGTGAATGGGACGTGCAAGCTAATATAATCTGCCCGAGACAGAAGATTATCGAGGGATGCGACCAACTCGATACTCGCGGACTCTTTAGCATAAGGATCATAGGCAATGGATGTCATGCCAAGCGCATTCGCTTTTTGACCTGTGGCTTGCCCAATGCGCCCAATACCTATCAGCCCCAAAGTTTTTCCCGCTATTTCCGTCCCCGAGAAGGATTTTTTCGCCCATTCGCCATCTCCCATGGAGCTAGTCATCTGCGGAATATGGCGCGCAAGCGCGAAAATATAGCCAATTGCCAACTCAGCAACAGCCGAGGTGGACGCAGTAGGGGTGTTGAGTACCTGAATGCCTTTTGAACCGGCGTATTTCACGTCTATATTATCCAGACCAACACCACCGCGAACGATAGCCTTGAGCTTGGTTGCCGCATCAATTACCGGCTTGCGGACTTGGGTACGGCTACGCACAACCATTGCATCATATTCATGGATTTCTACCAACAATTCTTCAGCGGTAATGTCTGGTTTGTTGACAACTTCGATACCAGCTTCGGTGATCATGTCAAGCGCTTTTTGTGCAGTTGCATCGCAAATAAGTACTTTCATTTTGTTTACCTTTTTTATTATAGTTCCTGAGCGTTGCGGAGCGCAATCGAAGGACGATTTACCTGAAATTCCGCTCCTCGACTACGACTGCGCTTTGCTACATCTCCGCTCAGAGACTGGTTTCTAGAGCCCTAAAATATCTTCAATTTGGTCAGTTAACCACTTCAGGTCTTCCATCTGTAAATCGCCCATGTGAGCAATGCGGAAGGATTTTTCTTTGAGTGCGCCATAACCATTGGAGAGCATTGCGCCGCGTTTGGCGAGTTCTTTATTCAAATCAGCTACGCTGATGCCGCGCGTGTTCTTAATATTGGTAATTGTCGGAGAGAGATATTTTTCGTCTCTAACATAAAGCTCAAAATATTCTTTTGCCCAATCTTGAACATATTTTGCCATTTGGGCATGGCGGGCGAAGCGATTTTCAACACCTTCAGCGAGGATACGATCCATTTGAACGTTGAGGGCATTAATTAAACTGATCGCGGGCGTAGCAGGGGTTTGGCTTTTGACAGCCTTCCCTTCGAGAGCAACAAAATCGAAATAGTAGCCTTTGTTTTCAGTCGTCTCTGAGCGTGCATAAGCAGCATCGCTAACACTGATGACACAAAGCCCGGGCGGGAGGGCAAAGGCTTTTTGAGTGCCCGCTAAAACAACATCTAAATGCCAATCGTCCACGCGGATCTCTGCGCCAGACATAATGCTAACCGCATCTACGAGGACGAGCACATCGGGATATTTCTCTTTGACTAACGCCGCAATCTCTTTGATCGGGTTAGTGACACCCGTTGAGGTTTCGTTATGGGTAATACAAACGGTATCAAACCCACCCTGCGCGAGTTTCTCGTCCACCATTTCTGGCGTGATGGCTTCACCCATCTCCACTTTGATCACTTCGGTCTCTTTCCCATTGGCTGTCGCAATTTGTGCCCAGCGCTTGGAAAATGCGCCACAATCGGTCATTAGGGCTTTGGTCTGCACACAGTTGCGGATCGCGCCTTCCATCATTCCCGTTGAGGATGAGGTGGAAAGATAAATACGGTTATCGGTGTAGAGCATTTTCTTGAGCTTCTCAACAACCGCTCCATGTATGTCTGAATACAATGAATCGCGATGTCCGATCATGGGGACAGCCATTGCCTCGAGCACTTCGTCTACGACATGCGTGGGGCCTGGGATAAAAAGTTTTTTGTACATCAAACGCCTCCAAATAGAGTTGAGATCAAAATATTCTTCGATGAAGTTGTCAGACAACTTCGGGCGAGATTATACCGTAATTCACAAAGGAAAGGAAAGATAAAATTCGCCTTATATTGAGTTTAGCCTCCATTCTAAACACCGCAATCTGCGGCAATTTTTCCGAAAGCCCCTGCACCGAGGACATCACAAAGAACGGCTTAAAATACCAGGGGAGATTCACAAACTTAGGAGCAAAAAGGGATATATCCTAGCGTTTGCAAGTTTGTTTTTTAATTTGATGATAATGATTTGGCGTAATCTTCCGCTATAGTGGCGAACCTTCAAGCCCTAATTATTATTTCTTCATCATTAGAAGCGATGGTTTCGCGATAATCGGCAAAGTTGCTAATGGCGCTACCGAATATCTCTCCAGCGAGAAGATGCAACCTGACAATGCGATCCAGCAAGGCGCAACTAACAATCATCTGCGCGCAGATTGTATTGGCAGCGCCCTGGCACTTTTTGTAAACGGACAACAAGTGCTATAGCAACTGATTTGGCTTTCACTAGCGGAGATGTCGGTTTAATGGCTGGCACTTTTGATATTCCCAGTACAGAGATCCATTTCGACAATTTTGTTGTCACCAAACCATAGCCAAATAATCATTAGAAGAAAAAGGGTACAGGTTATCAAACCTGAACTCTTTTTTTATCTCAACCTAAGGTTGAACCACTTTAAAATTATCGAAAAGCACATCCAAGCTACCCTCTTCAAATGTGCCCGCCAAAAGCCCTACATCACCTTCTGAAAAATCGAGATCGTCCACTAACGCAACTGGCGCGTCGTTTACATAGAAACGCAGCGAGCTTCCCTGACACTCAGCACGCAAATGATTGATTGCGACACCTGTTTCAATTGCGCTGGAATAACGCATGGCATCTTGCCCTAAAAGGGCTTGAACACCATCCTTCACTTTGCCAATTGCGTAGTACCCATCTGTGCTGATAACAAAAAAATAAAAATTCAAGTCGTCTCTATAACGGCAAATCAACCCGATCCTGTTTTCAACGGGACCAGCATATCGCAGCGCATCCACTTCAAGACGCGTATCTCTAAAATTCATCCCTGGCGTTGACCAGTAGTTCAACCCGGCTTCACGAACAAAAAAACGCAAGCCGCTGGCATCGTAGCCCATAACGCCGCCATCATTTACAAGGTTAACCCACTGCCCCGTATTTATTGAGAAATCATCCGCAAACAAGGTATCGCCCGGCAAAATGACCGGCGCTGGCTGACAAGCCGTCAAAACAAAGACAAAAAGTAAAAGAGACATTATTTTCTTCATAGACCACCACTATTCTTGAAAGTATTCATCCAGAAGGCGCTTGGTTTCGCCAAGCACCCTCCAGTCTGAGGTAAGTTCTCTTGCGCGTAAAAGCGAATTATAGGCCAACTCAGGATATCCGCGCTTGAGATAGAGCATACCCAAATGTAAATGCGCAGCGGCATATTCAGCATCCTTTTCCAACGCACGCAGGAATTGCCTTTCGGCATCTTCATCTCTGTCCAAACCTAAATAGACCAAGCCCAAGGTGTCAATATAGCGCGCTTCTTCAGGCGCCAGAATAATTGCCCGCCGTGCTGCTGACAAACCTGTCACGGCCATATCATATTGATAATCAAAAGAAAATAAGGCCAGAAGCTCCCGATAAGTCGGTTCCGTGGGCGCAAGCTCGATCGCTTTTTCATAAGCGGCCAGTGCTGCCGGCAAATCGTTCAGCACAGCATAAAGCGCCCCCAAAGAAATCTGCCAATTCGGATTTTCAGGTTCAAGCACAGCCAGCTTCTCAAAATCGGTTAAAGCCGTTTCAAAATCTCCGTATCGCTGCCAATACAAGGCACGCAGCGAAAGCAGTGTTTGCGAATTGGGATTAATGGATGCAGCCTTCTCGAAAAAGGGCAAAGCATCTTCGCCGATCTGATATTTCGCTTCACCCAGCCAAGCCCAAGCGGATGCGTTCTCAGGGTCGACTTGAGTAGCGTTATCAAAAGCATTTGCCGCCAGTTGCCATTCTTCCGCTAACGCTAATCCGCGCCCGATCAGGATCAACTTCTCGGCAGGGTCATCTTCTAACGATGCCAAATTCAGGGATGTGCGCAACGTCTCCACTACGGGAGCAAATTCCTCGTCCAGGCGCGCAGTGGTATTCAGTTCTTCTAGGGCACGAGTTGGGTCGTCCTGCATTAGCAAAAGACTAATACGATAATGTACTTTCGCTGCACTAATTGGCAGCCCATTACAATCTAGCATATCACCGTCAAGCGAATCCAATAAATATTTCAGCTCTAAGGTGTAATCACCGCGTTTTTTATATTCCGTGCTAATCGCATAAGCAAGGAAAAAGTTTTCAGGGTATTGTTGTAATCCTTCTTCCCAAGTACGCAATGCAAGACCAGGATTATCTTCTTCAATAGAATAATAAGCTCCAAGAAGATTCCAATTGCACGCAGTGAGGGCATTGCGCACTCTAGCCTCCTCATATGCGCGAGCCATCCCCCCCCACAGCTGATCCATTGCATAGACATCACCTACATCATCCCAAAGTTCGGGACGCCAAAATAAACGGCGTGCAGCTAACTCAAAGTTTATTGCAGCAGCGGGATAGTTGCCAATCTCATAGTTTGCAAGAGCAGCACGCGCATTGCGCTCATTCTGATAACCCATGATGACCGACGGTGCAATGATGAGAAAGATCACCAAGAGCAAGGTAGCAGGGATGTAAACAATCGGTCGTTTCATGCGTTCATTATATACCGATACAGTTTCTTTGCGGGTATAATGCGCCCATGCTTTCTCGACAACCTCCCTTGGTAATTGGCATTGCTGGCGGCTCTGGCTCTGGCAAGACAACCGTTGCGCAGGAAATTCTCAATCGTGTTGGTGCTGCACGCATCGCTTTTTTGCAGCATGACGCATATTATAAAGACCTGAGCGGGCTGCCGCCTGTGCAGAAGGCAGCGGTCAACTTCGATCATCCCAATTCACTTGAAACAGAATTGCTCATTCAACATATTGAAGAATTGAGAAAAGGGCAACAAGTTAAAGTCCCGATCTACGATTTTTCAAGACATGGGCGCACAGAAAAAACGTTTGATGTGCTGCCACGTGGTGTGATCCTCGTTGAAGGTATCTTGATCTTTGCAGAGCCTGATTTACGAAAACTCTTCGATGTGAAAATTTTTGTAGACACGGACGATGACATCCGCTTCATCCGCCGACTGGAACGTGATATTGCCGAACGCGGACGCACAACAGAGAATGTTATTAAGCAATATGTGTCTACCGTGCGCCCGATGCACCTGGAATTTGTCGAGCCATCCAAACGATATGCCGACGTCATCATCCCTGAAGGCGGGCGCAACCGCCCCGCGCTAGATATGGTCGTCGCTCGAATTGAATCTCTTCTCTAAACCGAAAGGAATTTATTAAATGTCCGAAAAACAATGGGCTTCTGCCCCCGAGATCGCAATTGATCCTGCCAAGAAATACACGGCTACAGTTTCAACCGATAAAGGCGATATGGTTATCGAACTCTTCGCTGATAAAACCCCCAAGACTGTCAATAATTTCGTTTTTCTTGCGCGCGAAGGCTTCTACAATAACATCACATTCCACCGTGTTATCGGCGATTTCATGGCGCAAGGCGGCGACCCCACAGGCACAGGCAGGGGCGGCCCCGGCTATCGCTTTGCGGATGAATTTCATCCTGAATTGAAACATGATAAGCCCGGTATTCTCTCGATGGCAAACGCAGGTCCCGGCACGAATGGCTCACAGTTTTTCATCACCCATGTCCCCACGCCGCATCTTGATAATCGCCACAGTGTCTTCGGTCAAGTCACCGAGGGCATAGACGTCCTGATGGCGGTCAGCGTTGGCACAAAAATTTCATCCGTAACCATCACAGAAGCCTAGATCAAATGTCTCAAGAACGCCGCTTAGCCCTCCTGCGCATTATCAGTCTGCTCGCAGTCATCGGGCTAAGCGCGTTTATTTTTTCGATCCGTGACCAGGTTGAAAGTTTTGCTGGATACGGCTACCCCGGAATATTTTTAATTGCTCTGCTTGCGAACGCCACAGTCTTAATCCCTGCCCCCGGACTTGCGGTTGTCTTTACAATGGGGAGCATCTTTCCCCCTATTGCCGTAGGCATCGCAGCCGGCACGGGCGGCGCTCTGGGAGAACTTTCTGGCTACCTGGCGGGATTTAGCGGACAAGCCATTGTTGAGCGAATGGACATCTACGAGCGAATTTCGCCCTGGGTGGAAAAATACGGAACGCTCGCGATCCTCATCCTGGCAGCCATACCCAATCCTTTTTTCGACCTTGCAGGGATCGCCGCTGGCGTTGCAAAAATGCCCCTGGTAAAATTTTTATTTGCCTGCTGGGGTGGGCAACTTATAAAAATGACCGCCTTTGCTTACGCAGGCGCTTTTTCTATTGATTGGCTATTCTCCTGAAATGATAATAAAGCGACGCTGGATATCCTTCTTTAATGATCTGGGGCTGCAACTGCTTGCCCTTTATCTATTTATCATTGTCCCGGCACTCGGCATCCTACTTGCATTCGACTATCTTGCAGGGCAGCAAATTCAGGCAGATGTCAGAGCAAACGACCTTTCTCTGGCACGCGCTATCGCTCTTGAAACAGACCTTTCGATCACAAAATCTCTGCAAGCCGTAGAGGGGCTTTCACAATATCCCAGTGTGCTTGAAGTCGATGCAGATGGCATGGGAAATATCTTCAATATTTTTCTGCAAACACGCCCTGATGTAAACCTGATCTACCGCCTCGATGCAAATGGCGAAATGCTCTATCACTATCCTGTTGGACCTAGCTCAACAGTAGGCAACGATTTCTCGTTTCGAGATTATTACCAAAGAGCACTTTTTAGCCAAGAGGCTTTGGTTTCCATGGGGCGAATCTCCCCAACCACCCAACAAGCTGTGGCAACAGCCGTGATGCCGATCCGTGACGGGCAAGATTTTCTCGGCATTGTCGCAATAAATCTCAAATTAGCCAGCCTAAGCGAAACACTCGAAGAAATTGTTGCCAGCCGCCGCCCCGAAGAAGATTTCGACATCGTCATTCTTGACTCCAGTGCGCAAATCATTGCCTATCCAAACCCCGATTTTCTACTCCAAAGCGCAGATATTCTCCTGCCAGAAGTTTACGCCCCCCTGCTCGCTGGGAAAAGCGGAACACGCATCGAAGTAGATATTAACGGCGAAGAACGCCTATACACTTATACACCTATTCAAAGTGCGGGCTGGGGCGTGATCGTCAGTCGCCCCACCGCGACAGCTTTCGCAACCCAAATTACTATTCATCAAATCACGACCATCGTCGCCGTCACCTTTGTCGTAATTGGTTTACTGGTCTGGATATTGCTTGCCCGCCGCGTAGTGATGCCCCTTGAGCGCCTCTCTTCTCTCAGCCGAGCCATTGGCAGTAATCAAGAAATAAGCAATAGGGAACGTAAACAAGTTAACAGGCTCTCAAAACGCGCCGACCAGATCGGGCATTTAATTCGCAGTATCTTGCGAATGGAAGAATCTATCGCTACGCGCATAAACGAGCAAGGGACTTTGCTTGAAACCAGCAAGGCTGTCGTTTCCACACTTGACCCCCAAACAGTGCTAGACCGAATCCTTGAGCAGGTACAGAAACTCTTCAACGTCAATATGTGTGCCATCGTTGCCTTGGATGAAGAGCACAACGCCTTTCGCATCCGCGCCAGCCGCGGCTTGTCGAGAAAATATGCAGTTCAACTCGCCATCCAACCCACAGACCCGAACTCTATCACTATGCGGGCTTTACACGCAAAAGAACCCATTCAGATCAGCAACACAGAAACGGATTCTACTTTTGCCGCTCAACGACCACGCGCCAAAGCCGAAGGCTATCGCTCTATTTTGGCAGTCCCGCTCAACACACAACACGCACCGCCCGCAGCGTTATTGGTTTTCCGCCCCGACCCGCACGTCTTTACCAATAACGAGACCCAGCTTCTCGTCAACTTTGCGAACCACGTTACAATGGCAATCGAAAACGCAACGCTATACTCACGCAGCGACAATCGGCTACAGCAGCAAACACGTCGCATCGAAGCGCTTGTACACTCTCTTTCAGACGGACTCATTCTTAGTAATCTGAGTGGAAACGTGATCTACACCAACAGACGCATTGGCGAACTTGCCAATCTCTCATCCGATGAGTTGGAGCGCGCCAGCGTCGATAGTGTTATCAATCGCATCCTAACAAAAGCCTCAACGCCGCAGCAAATTCGCCAACGCATTGACGATGCACTTTCAGGCAAAAAAGAACGCGGGGTTGAAATTCCACTCGTCAGCCAAAACCGACGGATCGACTTACGCCTACAAGTTTTTGATGTAACAGATACCCAAGGAAAACCCATCGGACGCGGACTGATCTTGCGCGATATTACTGCGGACCAAGAAGTTGATCGCATGAAATCCAGTTTGATCTCAACGGTTTCACATGAATTACGCACGCCGCTTGCTGCCATAAAAGGCTACGCCACCACCCTGCTCGCGGATGATGTTGAGTGGGATACCGCTTCTCAACACGAATTTCTCTCGATCATTTCGGATGAAACGGATCGCCTCAGCGCGTTGGTCAATAGTCTGCTCGATCTTTCACGTATCGAATCTGGCAACTTGCGTATTTCGCATATTGAATGTTCTGTACCCGACATAATCGAACGCGCTGCCAAAAGCGCGCACCTGCAGGATGAAAACAACCTCGTCCTCGCTCTTGACCCGAACTTGCCCACGTTATATGCAGATCCTCCCCGTCTTGAAACCGTACTCCGCAACTTGATCGAAAACGCGGTTAAATACGCCGGAGAAAAAGCCACCATTCAAATAAAGGTTACTCCCGAAGAAAGCGCTATCGTATTTCGCATCAAAGACAATGGCCCCGGCATCCCAGAAGAAGAAAGCGAACGCATTTTTCAAAGTTTTTACCGCGTAGATACCAGCCTCACCCGTCTTGCCAGTGGCGCAGGTCTTGGGCTGGCAATTTGTAAAGGTCTTATTCACGCACATGGCGGCGAGATTTGGGCAGAGCACCAGAAAAAAGGTGCTTGCATCGCATTCTCGATCCCCACTGCCAACCCCGATACCCCTTAGACGCCAGTACATGAAGATAAGAAAGGTAATCAAACTATGAGCACCAATTCCCCCACCGTTCTTGTTGTTGACGACGAAAAACCCCTGCGAGATTTTGTTCGTCGAAACCTTGAAGTACGTAATTTCAAAGTAGAGACCGCATCAAATGGATTGGAAGCGTTGGCGATCTTCAACACCCAAAATGTTGACCTGGTTATCATGGATATTATGATGCCGCATCTGGATGGACTGGAAACTACCCGCCGCATTCGCCAAACTTCGCTTGTGCCGATCATCATACTCACCGCGCTGGGCGAAGAAGTAGACAAGGTGCGCGCCTTCGATATGGGCGCAGATGATTATCTCACCAAACCCTTTGGCACCGGAGAGCTTTTAGGACGCGTCAAAGCTGTCTTAAGGCGCGCAAGGTGGTCGGAGGCATCAGTCACCAATGAAAAAATTGTGCGCGAAGATATTGTTGCTGACCTGGAGCGACACGAAATCAGTGTTCGTGGCACACTATTAAATCTAACGCCAACTGAATTCAATTTACTGGTTTATATGATGCGCCACGCTGGCAAAGCGCTCTCGCACCGCTCGATCTTACAAAGTGTTTGGGGACCAGAATATGGTGAAGAGGCTGAATATTTGCGCGTATACATGGGAAAATTACGCCAAAAAATAGAAAAAGATCCACTAAACCCTGAATATCTACTCACTGAACGAGGAATTGGCTACCGTTTCAAGGGTTAGCTTTTTACGAAATAACCAAAACACCCCTGTTTTTATATTGGCTATACACCGTTTTTCAAGAAAAGATTAGACATCTTGCATAAGTGCTCTAGCCGCCTTAATTCACTCGGGGCATTTTCCTCAGCGGCATATTTCTGAGAAGCTTCCGCTGATGACGACGCAGGGAACATGGTCAAAATAAGTTTTTGCAAGCTATCTATTCTTTTTTTACAGCCGAACACTCCCAAAAAATTTGTATTAGAATTTAGGAGAGGGCAGGTCGGGGGAGAGACGACAAAGTGCCTAAGCTCGTAACATAAGTAATTAAATCCAAAAAGGCTTTTATCAGGTATTTACATAAAACTATCTGTTTTTTAGTCTTTTTTTGTACTGCACGTGTAGAATAATTACAAAGTAAGTTTGGCCAAAGACTTACCATTCTGTTTTTTTCGTCCCACAATTCCAAATGGAGGAGTACCAATGAAACGTTCGTTAGTTACCCTTTTCTCCCTGCTTATGCTTGCCAGCCTTGTTTTAGCAGCCTGTGGAGCACCGGCTCCAGAAGCCCCCGCCGCTGAAGAAGCACCAGTAGCTGAAGCCCCCGCCGCTGAAGAAGCACCAGTAGCTGAAGCCCCCGCCGCAGAGGAAGCTCCTGCAGGTGCACCTGAGCCCGCAGAACTGGTTATCGGGTTTACATCATCAGTCACAGGTAAATACGAAGTTTCATCCACACGGCAAGTTAATGGTTTCAGCCTATGGATGAATCAAGTGAACGACGCTGGTGGCCTGACCCTTAGCGATGGCACTGTTGTTACCTTCAGCTACCAAACGTATGACGACGAATCAAATGCTGAACGCGTTCAAGAACTATATACTCGCTTAGTTACCGAAGATAATGCAGATTTCTTGATCAGCCCCTATTCATCCGGCTTAACATCAGCTGCTTCGATTGTTGCTGAACAAAATGGCAAAATCCTCCTAACTACTGGCGCTGCCGATGATGCCGCTTACAAAACTGGCAACACAAGCTTATTCCAACTATACACACCCGCCAGCCTTTATATGTCCAGTACGGTTGACATGCTCAAAGAGTTGAATCCTGGTGCAAAAGTCGCCTTGGTTTATGAAGATGTTAAATTCTCAACTTCTGTAGCTCAAGGCATTAAGCCTTATCTCGAAGCAAATGGTTTTGAAATCGTACTCGAAGAAGGTTATGCTTCTGAAACCGCTGACTTTGGTCCTATTGTCAACAAGATCAGTGGCTCTGGCGCAACCGTATTGCTTGGCGGCGGTCACTATAATGATGGCACGGCATTAGCTCGTTCGCTGTATGATCGCAACGCAGGCTTGGAACTGATCTACTTGTTGGTCGCCCCGGCTGACACCAAATTCCCGGAATTAGGCGATGCCGCTCTCGGCGTTGTTTCATCCAGCCAATGGGAACTAAAAGCCACTCACAATGAAGCAGAAGCTAATGATTTAGGATTTGAGTGGTTTGGCCCTACAGGCGAAGAGTTCGCTGCCTCTTATGAAGCCGCTTACGGTGATGCACCTACCTACCATGCTGCTGGCGGCTATGCTGCTGGATTGGTACTACAAAAAGCAATCGAAGATGCCGACTCCGTAGATTCTGATGCTGTCAAAACCGCCCTGAACGCTATGAATATGATGGCATTTTACGGTGGTATTCGATTCGACACATCTGAAGAAGCCCACGGTTTACAGATCGCGCATAAGATGGTTGTTGCCCAATGGCAACTTGACGATGCCGGCGAATTCGTACTTGAGATCGTTGCCCCCGCGGGCGTTGCAACATCCGATCCGCTTTACCCCATTCCTACCCACTAGTTACAATTTTTACCAAACATCCCCTCAGGAAATATCCTGAGGGGATGTCTTTTATCCACAGATTACCGGGAGTACTTATGCAACAACTAAGCTTGCTTCTAACATCCCTTCCCGATGGCATTTTATTAGGTTTTGTTTA
>Ga0209249_1002504_pt1 | contig 14799 bp, 21 predicted proteins | sample SaaInlV_200m_DNA_4_FD_184653 | JGI IMG/M metagenome (GOLD analysis project Ga0209249, IMG submission 184653) | Marine microbial communities from expanding oxygen minimum zones in the Saanich Inlet - SI037_S3LV_200m_DNA (SPAdes) (version 2) | ecosystem: Environmental > Aquatic > Marine >...
CTTATCCTCCTGCCCCGCCGGGCCGCCCTTGCATCCCGCGGCGGATAGTGTCTTCCAGACGATTACGATCCCTTGGCTACTGGCCATGCCCGGCCTCCAGTGCATCCTGTTTGGCGTCGGCTTCCTCTGCGATCCTCATCAGCTCATCCCAGTCATCACTGGACGCGCCCCCCTTTGGCTCTGCTCCTTCTCCTCCCCTTCCACCATTGAGTCCCCTGTGGGGCTGGCACCACTTCGACAGGTCCCTTGTGAACCACCTCGTCGTGGGCGGCTCGCCGAACGGGAACGCCCTGCCCGCGAGGGCGGCCCTGATGTACCTGCGCATTCCCTCCTCGAGCACGTGCGGCTTGATGGAGATCCACTGCTTGCTGTGGCGACGGTCTGCCCCGCCAGGCCCTAGACACCACGGATACTTCGCGCCGTGCCCATGGGTGTCCTCCCACGCCGTCGCCCAGGCATCCGTGACATCCCTCAGTCGCGGGTCTGGTGGCGGCTTCGGCCTGGCGCCGGCGGGCAGCGGGGGAAGCCCTGCGCGTCGCATGCCTGCCTGGATGCGCTTCGTCGTTGCGGGTCCGATGCCTGGGAGGGCTCGGAGGGCTCGGAGTGTCAGGGCCTGGAGTTCGACGGGGGTCGTGACTCCAGCCGACACGAGGGCCTGGACAGCCTTGACGTCACCATCCAGAGCGGAGAGGAGATCAGGCTGGCGCGCACCGCTCGCGATAGCGTGCGTGTGCGCCGTGCCCTCTTCATGTATGTCAGTGTCTCTGTCCCTGTCTAGAGAGGAACGCGCGCGCGATGTTGGGGTGTTTGTGGGGTGTTTGTGGGGCGTAGATGGTGCGCTTGCGGCTGATAGTCCTGCTTCAACCTCTTGCGGCTGGCGCGTTTCCGGATCCCCTTGGTGGGGCGTTACTGGGGTGGCCGCCCACCGTTTCGTGCCTCGCATTGCGCGCACGTCTACAAGAACGCGCCTTGCGGCTGTCGTTCCCCAGCACCACCAGGAGGCGGCCTCGCGGCGCGACAGTGGCGCCCCGTCATGCTCAGCTATCCAAGCCAGGAGCCACGCTTCCGATCTTGATGCTGGCCGCTCCCTGGTAAAGGTCACTCTGGCCAGCTCCCGAATCAGCGGATCGGGTACCGGCCTCCACTTCGACATCTCCATGCTCTCTCCTGACGCGCCACTCGCCCTCCCCGGGATGGCCCCCATGGCCCCCTTACCACCCGAGGCTGTACGGGCCTCGGGCATGCGGTCAGGGTCGGAGAGAGACTGTGGGCCATGGGGAACCATACTAGGAATCCTTCAGATTCGGCAAGCCCTCAGTGGCCGGCCACCAACTCGAACACTTCAGCGCCCTCATCGTCCGCCTCTGGCGGCAGCGGGTCGGCCGCGGCCTGGACGTCCTCGAGCTTGGCCCTGAGCTCCAGCTCCACTGCGCCCTGCACCGTGTCGGCGTCGAAGGTCCACGGGACCGAGCTGGTGGGGCTGGCCTCGATGTGAGCCAGCGCCAGCCACGTCCAGGAGGGTTCGCCGCCTTCGGACCGGGCCCGGCGCTTGTAGCTGGCCAGCGTCTTGGGGGTGACATCCACCGGCACCGCCCGTTTGACGCGGCCCAGGTGGACCTTGATCCGGCCGCGGGCGTCGCTCAGAGGACTCACGGCGATCTTGTCCGTGGTGAGCGGGCCGTCCACGTCCTCCACCTTGCCCCACCAGGTGTTGATGGATCCGGAGATCTCCACCAGGTCGCCCTTGGCTGGCTGCACGGAGTGCTCGCATACGGCGCCCTCGAGGCCAAAGGGGATGAGCTGCTGCTCTTCGTCGTCGCCCTGGTCCTTGCGCGCCTCGAGACCAATGGCGGTCACCGTCACCACCTGGCACAGCGCCCGTGCAGGGGCTTCATAGGCCTCATCCACGGCAACGCGCAGCGTCACCTCCAGCTCCCGGCCGGTGCCGCTGGAGATGAGGCGCAGGCCTCGGAGCACCGCTTGCCCAGAGATCACGTCATCACCCTGGAGGGAGACCACCCTCATGTCCACCTGGGCCTTGAGCCGGCTCACTGCGAAGCCGCCCCACTCTGCTCCAGGCTGCCAGAGCCAGGCAGCCCAGGGGAACACCCTGCAGACCGTCTCCTGGTCCTCGTGCTCCAGTTCGAACCGCAGGCGCACGTCCACACTGGGCGGGCTGTCGCCGTTGCCGCGGTCACGGCGGGGGTTGAGGCGGGTGAGCTCCGCGTTGGCAGTAGTCGCGATCCCAGGATCGCTCAGCAGGTCGATGCATCCCATAGGGGGTTCTCCTCGGGCAGTGGAGGCTGAGCCTCCGGTGAAACGGGGGTAGGCTCCAGGAGCCACGCCAGCCAGCGGCCGGCGATGTCCAACTCCATGGAGTGGGCGCGGAGCTCGTCCACGGTGAGAGAGGCGGTGCCCTGCGGGGCGCGCCCGGGGTCTGTGTGCCAGGCCCGCCAGCGAGGCCCGTACCAGGTCCAGGGGACAGCCAGGGACAGCCCCTGGATGCTCACCAGCAGCCCAGATACCCCGCCGTGCCGCTGCCACGCCTCCAGGTGCTGAGCCTGATGGACGCGGAGCAGAGAAAGCTTGAGCCTGTCGTCTCGCGTATGCTTGGCCTCGAGGAGGATCCCCCTCCCCTGGTAGCAGACCACGTAGTCAGGCGGCCCCTTCGAGCTGGCCACGCACTCCCAGCGGCCCTTCCCCAGGCTCCCCAGTCGCGTCATCGTCTCTGGGGTGCGGATTGGGTAGGCCACGCCAGAGCGGGCCAGCAGGTCCAGGCGCCCCTGGATGTGGCGCTCCCAGGCCTTGCCGCGCTTCTGTGCGGTGTGGCCTGCGGCTCGCCGGCGCTGACTCACGTGTAGGCCCCGGCCCGCGATGGGGCGCAGCGAGGAGCGGCTGCTACGGACCGGGGCGCACACATCAGCTAGCGGCCCCGCTCTTGTCAGGCAGCCCGCCGCGAGCCTGCAGGAGATCCGACGGATGTAGCTCCAACAGCAGCGCCAGCACGGCCAGGGACTCCCGGCTGGGCTCCCAGGCGCCGCGGAGCCACCCCCTCACAGCCTGATCGGTGACCTGCTGCCCGAGCGAGCGCAGACGGCGCCCGAGCTCGGCTGCGCTCCAGCGCTTGTCTTTGCAGGCGGTCTTGAGGAGCTGGGCCAGATACGGACGGGTCATGAATACCTCCACCCAGGAGCATACCAGCGCCCCGCCAGAAACGCAAGGCGCACTAACAGCATTGCGAGGCACGGACGATTCGCACCACCATAACGATGGTTCATCCTGTCGTACCCGAATCGTTAGGATTATTTTCACCGAGTGGCTTGCGGCTCGGGCACCCTGCGTATAATGTTATGACAGCTTTCGAGGAGCACACCCCATGCCCACCACCCCTCACCTTCCCCCCATGCTCTCCATCGAGTCGTGCCTCTGGTTCGACGATGCGCCGGCCTGGATTCACGGTGCAGACACGGTGATCCAGCCCAAGCTGGACGGCGTGGCCCTGCAGCTGGCCTACGTGGACGGCTCCCTGGTGGCTGCCACCCTGCGCACTGGCCGGGATGTCACCCCGCAGGCCCGCGAGCTACACAGCGTCCCCCAGCGCCTCCGCGAGCCAGCTCCGGGCCTGATGGTTGTCCGCGGTGAGGTGGTGGCACTCAAAGCCGCCTTCGAGGACACAGGCAAGAGCCTCCGCCACATCGCCTCCAGTCGCATCAAGAGCGCCAAGCTCCCCAAGGACGGCCTGGCCTTCTACAGCTACTCCTGTCCGGCTGGCCTGCAGTACAGCACTGAGGATCGCCTCCTCGAGCTCCTGGCCCACTTCGGCTTCCAGGTGCCTCCATTCTACCTGGCCACCGATGACGTGCCCAGCTGGGCCCGGGCGGAGATGATCTGGCGGGACCGCGCTGACCTCCCCTTCCAGATTGACGGCGCCGTCATCAAGATCCGCTACCGCAGCGAGCAGGATGACGCCGGCTCCACACCCTACGCCCCTCGCTGGGCCCTCGCGGCCAAGTGGATGTGCTGCTGATGGGAAATGTTCACGCCGGCAGCGTGCAGGATCCCGTGCAGCAGAGCGCGCTGTCGGCACCCTTCACAAGCTCCCCTGAATCAGCGGGAGCCACCCAGGCCCCGGGGGATCCGCTTCGAGCGGTGGGACACCCCGGGGGTTCTGGGTGCCAACCACCAGCCCCGCCGGCGGGCCCACTCTGGGCTCGATGGAGAGGGGCGCTGTGCTTCAGGAGAAGACCATGAGACGCCGACGCTGCGAAGCCACCCACCCTGAGACCGGTCTCCGCTGCGAGCTGAAGGCCGGCCACCATCTGGCGAGGAAGCCGGACGGCACACTGCACGACGGAAGCCACCGCGTCTTTCGGCGGCGGCGGTCCACCATCTGCTGGCAGTCCGCCCCTGGGCTATCGCTGCGGATCCAGGTCTACCTGGATCAGATGCTCGCGCTGCTGACGCCAGGGCGGCCCTGGTTCTTGCACACCAAGAGCGCTAAAGAAAAGAAGCAGTTCGAGGCGCGCTATCGGCGTCAAGTCTCCTACGCTCGCCGCGTGGTGGCCAGGGAACGCTCCCGCCTTCGCCGTGGCATCACGCTGCCCAGCGAAGTGGGGCTCGAGCCATGATCCAAGCCCTATGGACCGCAGCTCCCCTCTTCGGCCAGATCGCCATCCTCGGCGTCTTGTCCGTGGCTATCTGGTACGCCTTTCACTGGTGCTGGTCCTGGGACCAAGAGGAAGAACGATGAGCGCCACATCCGTCGGCTGGCACCAGCTCACAGGCCCCGAGCAGCTGGAGCTCACGGCCCGCCAGGCGGCGGAGCTGCAAGACCTCGAGGCCGAGAACGAGCGCCTCCGCGCCATGCTGGAGGCCAGGGACGCGCAGTATCGCCGCGTTCGTGGCGAGCTTCAGCGCGTCCGTGGCGACATGCGCCGCATTGAGGCTCGAGCCTCAGAGCTTGGGGAGCGCATGGACGCCGCTGCCGCGCACGCTGACGCGGCCGTAGCGAAACTAGAGGCCACCATGCGGGTCGTGGCGCCAGGCGCTGATTCGCCAGCGCAGAGCCGTCCCGTGGGCGCCATGGCGCCGACCGACATTGATCCGTGGCCGCGATGACGGCGAAGAAGCTGCCGACGGACGCGGCTGTGGCCTTGGTGCAGTCCGGCGTGCATTACAAGCGTGTCGAGCTCTACCGGGCTGCCGCAAGCTGGCTCCATGCCAGGCTGCGCCGTCCAGCCCTGGGCGCCTCTGACGTCGCCGCCATCCGCGGCATTCACCCGTGGCGCTCCGAGTGGGACGCTTGGGTCAGGCTCCAGGATCTGAAGAAAGGCAAGATCCCGGAGCAGGAGGAGTCAGACGTGATGGCCCGCGGCCACATCCTCGAGCTGCCCACGCTCCAGCTCCTGGCCCGCCAGGCGGAGCTGAGACTCTACCCCTGCACCCACCGCCCGGTGGTGGTACGCCACCCAGAGCACCACTGGGCCACATGCAGCCCTGATGCCGTCGCGCTCACGGAGGGCCTGCAGACCATAGGCATCGAGGCCAAGAGCTCCACCATGGACGCCTCGTGGGGCCCCAGCTGTGAGATCCCCAGCCCTGTCCCCCAGGGCTACGAGTGGCCCTGCCCGCCCTACTACGCCGTCCAGGTGTACTGGACGATGGCGCTATGCGGCCTGCCCTGGCTCCTGGTGCGTCTCGGTGGGTACTACCGCCTGCAGATCTACCGGTTCCAACGGGATCCCGCCCTCGAGCAAGAGATCCTGGAGCATGCTGGCGCCTGGTGGGAGCGTCACATGGTCCGCGGCGAGGAGCCCCAGGTGGACGGCTCCGAGGCCTGCGCCGAGTGGGTGGCCAGGACCCCAGAGGGCGGCCTGCAGCCACCCAGGCAGGCCACCAGAACAGAGCGCCGGCTTCTCGAGGAGTACGTCCAGCTGAGCCGGCAGCGCCGAAGCCTGGACCAGGTGCTCCCCGAGCTCCGCAACCGCATTGTTTCCCTGGCTGGACCCACCGAGGGGCTGCAGCTGGGCAAGACCACCATCCCAATCATCCGCCGGGAAGGGCGAGCCCCAACCCTGCGCAACCTCGAGGAGATCACCTCATGACTGACTCGTTTCTCGACGACGGATATGCGCCCACTGACACCAAGGAGGACCACCGGCGCCGCGATCTGGATGCGGAGCCCACAGGCCTCATTCATCAGCCAGTGCCTGGGCACATGGCCGCAATGATCAGCGTGGCCCGATCCGCTGGAGAGCGTGATCGCGACCGCCTCAAGAGGCTCGCCCGGAGTGAGGGCAAGAACCTCAGAAGCTCTGCCTACTATCGGCTCCCGTTTCGCACGAAGAACAAGCAGACTGGCGAGTGGGAGACCCAGTACAAGGAGGGCGCATCCGTCGCCTTGTCTGATGCGCTGCGGACCATCTGGGGCGATATCGCCGTGAAGGTGGCTCACTGGGATCTCCATGACGGCCAGCTCTCGCTGGTGCTCCAGGTTGTGGACATGAGGACCGGCAACATCGAGGAGAGGCCCCACTTCTACACACTGTCCAAGCCACCGGCCGCTTTCCAGAAGAGCGAAGAGCAGAAGTCCAGATGGCTGGCGATGCAGATGCAGAGTGCGGTGAGCAAGGCAAGCAGGACCACAGTGCTTCACGTGATCCCGAAGTGGATGGTGGATGCCGCGATGTGGGCAGCCAAGGAAGCCGCCATGGTGGAAGCCACGCCAGAGCGAATCGAGAAGGCAATCAAGTGGTGGGCGGAGATGGGGGTCTCTGTAGAAAGGCTGTCAGCGACCCTCAAGAAAGACGTTGAGAACTGGGGCAGCCACGAATTGACCTTGTTGCGAGACTACGGCCGCTCCATCAGGGATGGACAGGTGAAGGTCGATGACGTGATCCCACCAGCCCCGGATCGCGAAGCGGGCCACACTTCCCAACCCACCGGCACCGCCGCCCTGGGTGGCCGGACGAAGCCCAAGGAGCCGCCAGCGGCCACTCGCTCACCCAGTCCCATCACCGCCACCCCCCGGGCCGTCATCAAGACGCAGCTGGAGCAGGTGGTGAGCGACCTGGGCGAACACGCCGCGGTGGAGCTGCGCCAACTGGAGTTGGAGCTGCCGGTCCAGTCCTGGAGCCACAGCGACAAGACCCTGGCCCGCTTCCTGGGACAGCTTCAGGCGCGCCTGCAGGAGATCCGGACCGGACGCACGTCGCTGGACAGGCAGAGCGGCCCCGACCTGGGAGCCCGCGTCCTGGAGCTCGAGCAGCGCTTCCCTCGCGTAGCCGAAGAGCTGCGCGCTGAGAACGGCCTGCCCGAGGTGGGGGCCGTCCCTGCTGCCCGGCTCGAGGCCTACGCTGCCGAGCTGGAGAAGGCCTGTGAGGGCCGGACGGCGGAGGAGTAGGACGTGATCCCCTGCATCGTCATCGACACAGAGACCACCGGCCTTCCGAATCGCCCACGCGGCTGGGAGCCTCGTATCATCGAGATCGGAGCGGTTGTCATCACTGCAGACCTGGAGGCGGTGGAGCCCATCTCCTCTCTGGTCCAGCAGCCACGGAAGCACCTTGAGGATCCCCGAGCAGCCGGCGCCCTGGGCCTGGCCGACCTAACCCCAGACAAGATCCTATCCGAAGGCCGAGATGAGGACCGCCTCTCTACCCGCCTGGCCTGCTGGGTGGGCCAGATGATGGAGCGCCACGGAGTGCAGGAGATCCGGGCCTACAACCAGAGCTTTGACTTCGGCTTTTTGTACCGTGCGCCCTGGTGTCTGCAGGCCTGCGGGCTGGCCGAGGGTGAGTGCGTCATGCTGGCCGCACAGAGCATCATGGGTCCTGCTGGAGCCCTGCCCCGATGGGCAAGCGGCGAGTACAAGTGGCCGCGCTCCAGTGAAGCGGTGGAGTTCTTCCGCTCAAGAGGTCACACCATCGAGTGGGAGGGCTTGGAACACCGCGCCCTTCGTGATGCAGCGATCGAGGCCCAGGTGGCGATCGCTATCGAGCGAGAGAGGAGCGCGTAGTGTCTCACCCCGGCCTCCGCACCCTACGCCAGATCCTTCGGGATCTCTACCGCGACCTGTCCGATCTGGAGATGGCCCTCAGGCACGATCCGGCGTCCAGGCTTGCGCGGCTGCGGGTGCTGGAGGTCAGGGCTGAGGAGTTCCTCGCGAAGGTGCGCGCCAAGCTCCGCCGGGAAGAGCTGCGGGACCAGCCGGAGGCCACCATATGACCACCCACCCCACCATCCACGTCACCAACACCAGCTCCTCCCGCTTGCACGGCCTGGGGAGGCGCTGGTCTGCCCTGCGCTCGCCCGGGCCCCACCTGGTGCCGCACCTTGACGGGCCCGTGCGCCTTGCGCTGGCCGGGGTGGACCACCAGCTCATGTATCAGGAGGGCCGCCTGCAGCCCGGGAGCCTGATGGGCAAGGGCTGGTCGGCCTGGGACAAGCCCAGGGCAGTCCAGCGCGGAGACTCCCTGCTCTGCACCTGTCCGCGGCTGAACTCCCCCAGGTGGACGCGGAGCTGCCACCTCGAGCTCCTGGCCCACTGGCTCGTGCGGGCCGGCTGGCTGGTGGTGCTCCACGGCCGAGAGCTGCAGCTGACCGGCGAGGTGGTGACCTGGGCCGACTGCGGCCGGCTGTACCGGCCTGGCGTCTGGCCGGCAGCAGAGAGCACATCCAAGCCAGAGCAGGTCGGGCTCTTCAGGAGATCATCATGACAACCATCTCACCCATCGAGCGCCGCCGCCAGGAGCGCCGCGACCGTGCCCGCCGGCGGTGCAAGATCTACGGCTGCGGCTCGCTCCGAGGGAAGCACGCCCACCTCTGCGATGGCCATGTGAGGTCCCTGACCGTCAAGGGGCGCCTCGAGGACTGGGAGGACTACAGCCGTGAATACCAGCAGCGGAGCCTCGCCGAGGGCATGGCGCGGGACCAGGCGGCGGCCAGGCTCGCCCGGGAGGAGGGCGGCCACCCGAGAGCGATCGACGCAGAGCGCGATGGCTACGACGACTGCGACGACGACGACCGTCAGGGCTTTCCTGATCGGAAACTGCTGCCAGATGATCGCGCTGTAGACGCGCTCTTCGGCGCCAACACGGACTGCGACGACAACTGTGATGCTGACAATACGCCAGCTGATACCAGCGAGGAGAGGACCATGACGACGACTGCGACAAAGAAGAGCAGGGCGAAGAAGGGGCCGTGCGTGGACTGCGGCCGCGAAATGCGGATCAAGGCCCGAGGACTCTGCAGCAAGTGCTACGGCCGTAGGCGCCGTGCTGGCACCCTGGATGAGATCCCGCCGAAGATCCAGCCGTCAGAAGTCACCCGCACCGGGCCGGACCCGCGCTCCGCCATCGATGAGCTGGAGGATCTGCAGAGGAGCCTCAAGGAGGTAGGGCGGCAGAGGGATGAGGCGCTGGCGCTGCTCCGGGAGATCGGCCGGCGGCTGATGGCTCTCTCCGGGAAGGACGCAGAGTTGCCCCTGGTGCAGCACGTGGAGGTCATCAGTGGCTACCTGGCCAGCGCCAGGGAGGAGATTGTCAGACGGGAAGCCACCCGTAGCCGGGTAAAGCGGCGGCTGACCGGTGTGCAAGTGGCAGGACGCCCGATGTGCGAACTCGAAGAGCTGGCCCTCGCCTGCAAACAGCGCGAAGCCCAGGCCCGGGTGGCTCTCACCAACGCCCTCGAGGCCACCCCGGCCCCTCTCTGCTCCAACTGCGGCGCCGAGCTGGTGGTGGACAAGCGCGACGGCGACCGGTGGCACCTGCCGCCGTGCCTCCACTGCCAGCGGGCCAGAGACGGCCGCAACGCGGAGCGGATCGATGTGCTCGAAAAGGAGCTGAACGAGGGCGTTCGCCGCAGCATCCGCACAGCCGCCAGACTCAAGGGTGAGACCGTGAAGGGTGACCCAGAGAGCCACCTCGAACAGCTGGCCCTGGACGTCTACCTGGCCTCCACGCGGGTGGAAACGCTGCTCGAGTGCGATGGGCAGCCATTCCGCGAGGCCATACTTCGCGTGCCCCAGATAGAGCGCTTGCCCTCGCGCACCATCACCGACCAAGAGCGAGCCTATCAAGCCGGCCTCGAGGACCTGGTGCGCTGGGCGTTCACGCACAAGGTCCAGAAGATAGCCCTGCACCTTGAGGGAGGCGGCTTCGGGCTTGAAGTGGAGCGGGCCGGCGGGCAGCATGCCTGAGCCCCTCTGTCCAGCCACCGGCCGCACCACCCGCCGCGCCCACGTGCGTCCCCACCTGGTGGACGGGAGCACGGTGTGGGAGCGTGTGCCCCCGCTGACCCTCCGCTTCCGTTGCTGCCTGCCGGCCGGGCACGAGGGCCGGCATGAGAGCGTCTTCGATGGTGTGCCGATCTCGTGGAAGAAGGAGAAGCCCAATGGCTGACAAGTGGACGGATGCGACCTGGAGCCCCGTGGTGGGCTGCACCAAGGTGAGCCCAGGCTGTGATCACTGCTACGCCGAGACCATGGCGCGGCGGCTGCGTGCGATGGGCAGGCCGGAGTACCAGGCGGCGCACGATGGGGCTGGGTGGACCGGGAGGGCTGTGTGCATTCCCGAGCGGCTGGAGCAGCCCCTGAAGTGGCGCAAGCTCCGGCACGTGTTCGTGGTCTCCATGGGCGACCTGTTCCACATAGACGTGCCAAACGAGTACATCGCGGCGGTGTTCGGGGTGATGGCTGCAACGCCACAGCACACGTTCCAGATCCTGACGAAGCGGCCGGGGAGTATGCTGGCGTGGTTTCGGTGGTTCGGCGGCCGCGCGAACGGTGGCGGGACGGGCCAACTGTGCATCGCTCACGCGAACGACAGCATGGGCCGGTGGGGCGAAAAGGAACTGGACGGGTCGCCTGCGTGGCCCCTCCCAAACGTCTGGCTCGGCACCACCTGCGAAGACCAGCAGCGAGCCGACGAGCGGATCCCGCTCCTGCTCCAGTGTCCGGCGGCGGTGAGGTTTGTGTCGGTGGAGCCGATGCTTGGAGAGATAGACCTCGGCCTGCAGTCTGCCACATGCAACTGCTGCCCCAGGTGGAGCAGCAGGTGGGTGCGACTGAAACGGCACGTGAAACCGGAGCCGATACTTGCAGCCACTGGAATAGCGCGGGGGTGCTGGGCGGCAAGGGGCGGGATCTATCGCGCCACCTCAAACAGGCACGGTGCGTTGTGCATAGACACACCTGGAGGGCGTCTCGGTATCAAGCCGGACGAATTCGATTGTCTGCCAAGCCTCGACTGGGTCATATGCGGCGGCGAGTTCGGCCACGGCGCCAGGCCCATGCACCTGGACTGGGTGCGGTCGCTGCGGGATCAGTGCCAGGCGGCTGAGGTGCGGTTCTTCTACAAGCAGGGGCCCGGCGACTATGGATCGAGACACGGCAAGCTGCCGGTGCTTGATGGGCGCATATTGGACGATATGCCGTGGAGGACCAGCTGATGCCCCGCCTGATGAGCTTCGCCAAGACCATCCCTCAGATCCAGGACCGCTTCAAGGTTGTCACCCGCCGCCTGGGCTGGCGCTTCCTGGTGGACAGGCCCCCAGGCACCAAGCTATGGGCTGTCGCGAAGGCCATGGGGCGCCAGCCTGGGGAGCCGGTGGCCTACCTGGACCTGCTGGAGGTGGTGAGCGCCACTCTTGAGCCCCTGAACGCCATCACGGCTGAGGAGGTGGCGAGGGAGGGCTTTCTGGGGAAGAGCCCGGCCTGGTTCGTGGAGATGTTCTGCGACTTCGCCCGCTGCCCCCCAGACCGAGAGATCACCCGGATCGAGTTCAAATACACGATCGACCACGAAGCGGACGGCACCTGCTACACCTGCGGTGCATCTCCGAGATGGCGCGGCCCAGGGACGCCCCCAGGCTGCCAGCTGCTCACTGGGATCGAGGAGAAGGACGAAGACATCATCCTCTACTGCGACGACTCCGGGGCCAACAGCGGGCCATGGGATCAGTTTCGTGGCTGGCCACTGCTCACCTGCGCTTGGTGCCCTGCCTGGATGCGGAGATGAGCACCGAGATCCAGGACCACCTACGCTACTGGCAGGAGCGCCTCCGCGTCCAGGACTGGGATGTCACCCTCCGCGTCCTGCGCTACCACGAGATGGGCGAAGGCCTGCTGGGCCAGTGCTTCCGCAACGACGCCTCCAGGACGGCCGAGATCCGCCTCCTGGCCCTTGAGGACGTGAGCGGGAGCGTGACGCCCCCTGGGCGGGACCTCGAGGTCACCTTGGTCCACGAACTCCTGCATGTGCTGTTCCATGGGGCCAGCGATGAGACTGAGAACCGGATCGCCTTCGAGCAGGCCATCGACGCCACAGCGCGGGCCCTGGTGGAGCTGGACCGCGGGGCGAGCGTGCTGCTGGAGGGGGAGTAGATGCCTCTCCCCTCCCCCAAGCCCGGCCAGCGGATCCTCTGTCACTGCGAGTGCTGCGGAGGCCTTACCTGGTCCAAGGTCCTCGAGCTGACTCACCGAGGCGGAGAGCCGGCGCTGCTCCTGAAGCCCGAGCCCCAGGACTGCCTGTGCAACTGGCTCCTGATGGAGGACTGGGATCCGGCGGTGGTGCGGGAGGTCCGCGTGGGCGAGGCGTGGCTTTGGCGGCATCCGTCCAGGGAGAAGAAAGGCCAGCGGGCAGAGAGCCAGATGGGGCTCTTCGGCAGCGCAACATGAACCGCCCAGCCCTCTTCGTAGAGCCCTGCGCAGGAGCCGCAGCGGTCACCCTCCGCCTGCTTGGCGGGCCCCGTCTGACCCCTCCGGTGGCTTGGATGGGCGGGAAGCGCCGCCAGGCTGCCCACATCCTGGCCATGTTCGGGCTGCGTTCCGGGCTGGGAGCCGAGCGAGTACTCTTGTCCGACCCGGGCCCCTGGGGCTGGGTGTGGCCCGTGCTGCTCCAGCCGAAGACCTGCCGGCTGGTGGCCGAGCACATCCGGCTCTGGGCTGGAGAAGAGCCCCGGGCGCTCTGGGATCGGCTGAAGGCGGCGGGGCCTGCCGAGGACCTGGTGGAACGCGCTGCAGGCTGGCTGTGGCTCCAGGGACGCGCTGCTGGTGGCGTGCCTGTGTGGTGGCCTGACGAGTCCTCTGACTACATGATGAGCGACGGCAGCGGGGTCGCCAGGAGCGCCAGCCACAAGGGCGCTCACCGGCTGCTCACCACGGACCACCACAGGCAGAGGGCGATGGTGGCCGGACAGACCGGGGTGGACCGCAGGAGGCTCCTGGTGATGGGTGACGCCGGCGGCGGCGTGCGTGGCAGCTGTCAGACGGGGCATGGCGGCGGGAGGCTCAAAGGTTTGCTGAGTCCCGAGCGTTTGGCTGACCGGCTGGCCGCGATGGAACTCGTGGCCACCTGGTGCTGCCTGCAGGCCGGGGCAGCGAAGGGCAAGCCGGTCAGTATCGGGGCCAACGGGTGGACTACTCCCGGCTACGCACGGTCCGATGAAAGCGAGCGGACCCAGGGCACCTGCTGGAGCCCTGGCAGCCTGGCCGATAACGTGGTCGGCGTCTCTCGCCTGCGGACGGCCGCCACCGTCTACCACGGCTCCGCCCTGGACCTGGTGCCCGACGGAGATCACACCGGCACCTACGTCTACATGGATCCGCCATACCAGGGAAAGACCGGGTACGGCTGGGCGATGCCCAGGGAGCAGGTGGTGGAGTTGGCCAGGACCTGGGCTGACGCTGGGGCCTGGGTGATGGTGTCCGAGGCTGAGCCCCTGGCGGAGCTGGAGGCGCTGGGGTGGGAGAGCCAGGAGATCACAGCCATTGGCCGCAAGGGCAGCGGGGCTGAGTGGGTGACGAGCTCCAGGCCGGTGCGGGCCAGGGTGAGCGTGCAGGTGCCGCTCTGGGAGGTGGCGTGACCGAGTACAGTTTTTCTACAGATTTTAACAGCGTCGAAGGCCGCATATCGGCCAGCATGCACGAGAGGAGATGAGAATGGCCAGAAGCTACATCGACCTGAGAGACTTCGGAATCGAACTGGGCGCTGATGGGGAGTGGGACACTGCTCCTCTCGAGCAGGCCACGGGCCGACTGAGGGCAGCTCTTGAGGAACTGGCGAAAGCCTGGGAGGCGGCGCCACCTATGGCGCGGCGCTCCTGGGGGACCGTGACAATCACCCTTCACACTCTGCCTATGGCTACGCCAAAGGAGCAGGCTGGAGCACTGCCGTGCTGCGCGCAGTGCTGGGGCCGTACTCGATGCGTCGAAGGTCTGTGGGAGGAGGGCCTACAGGACGTCGTGGAGTTGGGTTTCCTGCCTGAAGAGTGCCCGGTGCGCCCATGAGATGGCCAGACTACATACGTGAGAACGAACGCGGGGGACGGCTGGACTTGTTCCCAAATTGGGAAACCACTTCACGGCCGTGGGAGTGCATCCGATCTGATGGCCTGATGAGCGCCCACCATGCGGAGTCTCCGTGCTGCTCACGGCGCGAGACTATGGAGCGCTCCATGCGGCTTGCTGACGTCCACATCCCGCTGGGGGCAGGACTACCACCCGGGATGAGGACCAGAGAAGATCCGCTGTATGACGGCTTGTGGGAAACGGAGCAGCCTGGCTCCGGGCCGCGTGCGAGGTGCTGGGGTCGAGGTGGGCATGGAGCCTACACAGCGAGACCGGCGCGACCGTCGAGCATAAGGTCCCGATGGGTGACTACGTCGAGCGTGCATGCCCCGTTGACTGCGCCTTGATGGCGGTGGAGGATTGGCATGAGTAGCGACCGACTGACCGAGATCCGAGAGAGGCTGGAGGCTGCGACGCCGGGGCCGTGGGGGCTGGTGCGTTGTGATGCCGAG
>Ga0209249_1002505_pt1 | contig 14799 bp, 5 predicted proteins | sample SaaInlV_200m_DNA_4_FD_184653 | JGI IMG/M metagenome (GOLD analysis project Ga0209249, IMG submission 184653) | Marine microbial communities from expanding oxygen minimum zones in the Saanich Inlet - SI037_S3LV_200m_DNA (SPAdes) (version 2) | ecosystem: Environmental > Aquatic > Marine >...
AACGACGACGCTCACCGGGAACTGTCCGGACTTCCAGCCTTGGTCCCCTGAACATCCCAATCTGTTTGAACTCAGAATCCGGATTCGGAAGGCGGACACGGTCATTGATGAACGCGTCAAGCGCTTCGGTTTCCGGACGTTCGAGGTCAGGAATGCCCGCTTCATGCTGAACGGCAAGACCCTGCGTCTGCGGGTGGTGCACGCTGCCAACTGCTCCTCTGTGATGGAACCCGGCCGCCTGCGGGAACTCAAACGTCTCGGCCACAACAGCATCTTCATGCATGCCAGTCACAGTGGCTACAACGCTCCTCTGTTCGAGACGTTGGATGAGGCGGGATTCGTCACTTTGGCTGCCACCGACCGCTCCTGGCCGGACCCCCGCACCCTGGCCGAAGTGCGTCGCTACCGAAGCCATCCATGTGTCATCGGCTACGTCACTGATTCGTTCGGTCAGCTTGACTCGAACGGGTTCATTCACAACCCGTTCTGTACAAGTGACAGCTACTATCCGGAGAGCGTCCGGAGCACCAAGGAACTGGCTTTCTTCAAACGTCGTCAGCAGTTGTTTGCGGCTGTAGATCCAACCCGGCCCTACATCCCACAAGGCACGGGCAACTTTGAGGGCTCGTACCGTGCCATCCATCACTACCCGTGCTATGACCTGAACCTGCTGGATCACATGATGTATTTCGCCCCATGGGCCGCCCGTCCGGACCCGCAGTTGCCGCAGTTCGTCTACGAGTGCGGAGTGCACGCCCTCTATTCCAAAGACGCGACGCATCCCGAACACACGTTCGAGGTGGAAGGAGGGCGTCAGGTTAAGCGTATGCTGACCTACGAGTGCGCATCCAGATATCTGGGGACAGCGGCGTTTGACAACTGGCGCGAGTGGGACGCGGTGAAGGCTCGGGCAACCATCCGCGGCCTCCGTATTTGCGGTATAGACGGGTTCACACCGTGGATCACAGGAGACGCCTTCCTGCAGCCCAGCAACACCGAGAAGGCTCAGGATATAGAGGACAATCGGGCTCTTTCCTACACGTATTTCATGCTTCCGTTCAAGGAGGTCATGGAAGACAGTTGGATGCGTATGAATGCATGGTACTACAGCTTGCGCGCCCAGGCGCATTGGCCGTGGCCGGAACGCTATGGACGGGGGAGAGTGGAACGCACGCCTTCGCCTCTTACACCCATCTACGAGAACGAGATGCAGCCGTTCTTTGCGTGCATCGCGGGGCCTCCGGCAGACGTCTTCTCTCAGGCCCACAACTACACGGCAGGGGAAGACATTTCGAAGCAGATCGTTGCCGTGAACGACACGGAGGGGGACGCCGACATCACGTTCACGGTGGCGTTCGAACTGGAAGGCGCAGCCACGCCCCGGACGCTGGCTGTCCACGTGCCACAAGGGGCAATCGTCCATGAGTCGTTCACGTTCCCGGTACCGGCGGTCCGGGGAAAGAGCCAAGGGACCTTGCGTCTCGCCTACAGGGATCCTGCAGGGAGGGAACGGCACGACAGTTTTCCCATCACTGTCTTCCCCCGAACGTCTTCGGAGGATACGGCTTCACGTCCTTGGCGAGCCCCCGGCTGGGGGAAACACGTGGGAGTTGTTGGCCTGGCTGCGGAGGACAGTCTGATGCAGAAGATGCGCCTTCCATGCAGGCCTGTATCCCTGGGAGACGCCGTCCCTTCAGGTCTGGACCTCCTGGTGATTGAGCGTGGTGCGTTGTCTGGGAAGGGGGCTGGCGGCGTATTGTCCGCATTCATCGAGGGCGGAGGCCAGGTCCTTGTTCTTGAACAGACGGGTGAGAGTTTGCTTGGCTGGCGTCTGCAAGAACGCCGGCTCGAATCGGTGTTCATCGGCGATTCCCGGCACCCCGCTGTGGCAGGACTTGAGGATGGAGACCTGGCTTACTTCCGCGACGCGGCACGGATTGTTCCCGCAGAGAGAAGACCGTCCCAGTTCTACCGCCATGCGCAGTCCGCAGCGTTGGAGACGCCACATCTGACCAACGAGGGGCTGGTCGCTTCCTTCGTGTTCGCCAAACCGTGCTACGGCGATTTCCGCTCGATCCTCGTGTGTGGCTATGACCTCGAGGAAACGGCACTGGTCGAGATGCGTTCCGGCAAGGGGCGGGCAGTTTTCTGCCAGGTTGACGTCACCGATCGCTACAGTGTGGACCCCGCGGCTACACTTCTGGTCGACAACATCGTTCGTTGGTTGCTCACGACACGACCGGAGCCGCGACGCCCGATCAGCGCTTACGTTGGAGGCGAACGTGGCAAGGCATTCCTCGACCGACTGGGGATTGCCGCCGGAGCCGGCCAGGAAGCGGATCGTTCCGTCGTCGTGGTTGGAGACGGGGTCGCACCGGACACGGCTTTGCCCATGGTTGGCAGGACGGTCATTGTGCTTCCGTTCTCCGAATGGCTTCCACCCGGGGTGACTGCCTCGTCAGTACATGTTCAGCAGCGTGACCATCCCCATTACTGGAACATGTCCTGGTACCAGTTTATGCCCCTCAAATCGCTCCGGCCGGCTCCAGACCGGCTGGGTAAAGATGGCGGGGCCATGTTCCGCGGATTGGTAGACAACGACGCCTACTTCTTTGAGTTCCCAGAGCTCCGCGCCTACCGACTCGATGCCCGTGCGACCGATGCGGAATCCGCAATCATCTGGCAGAGCCGCCGGGGAACGATGACTGAGATTCGTCAGGGAGGGATTCGTTACGTGCTGTGCTCAGTCGACCCGTCGACGTTTGAGCATGGGGAGTGTGCACGCAAGGCGTGGCGTATCTGGTCGCAGGTGTTTGCCAATGCGAACACCGCGAACACCACCCGGTTGCGTCTGACTCGTCCTGCCCTCGATATTACGTACGGAGAATGGCTGTTCGTGACCGATCCGGATGGTAAAGGGGAAGAAGCGGGATACCCGGAGGGGCGTTTCGGTGACCGCGAGCCACGCCGTATCCGCATTGGCACAATTTGGGAAGAACAGGGCGTGACCGAACACAATCCGAACATTGCGTCCGCACCGGACTCCGCGTACGACGGCTTTGCCTGGTACATCCGCAAGGCCGCACTGCCAGCCAGTCTGGCCGGGAAACAGGTCTACCTAGAGGTGGGCGGCGTGCGCGACATTTGGACGTTCAACCGCACGGCCAACCGCACCGATCTGTGGATCAACGGGAAGAAAGCCCCCGAGCCTGTGGGTATCTACAACGCACAGCAAGGGGGAAGGGCAGGGCGGCTGTGGGACTTGCCGGCAGGGCTGCTCGAACCCGGGAGCGAGAACACCATCGCCATTCGCGTCTACAACGATGCCGGGGCAGGGGGCATCCACAAGGCCCCCATCCGCTTTGAGGTCCCGGGGCAGAACGAGGACATGCTGTTCCCGCAGGAGTTCGTCAAGTCCAAGTACACCCCTTACTTTTTCTGGTGCTGGTGACCGGGAGCTTGGGACCGCAACGCATAGGCTCCCTGAGTGGCTGGAGGCATCCCTGCTTCCTGGAGAATCACCGGGCAAAAATGCCCGGTGCCACCTTGAAGAATGAGGTGATGTGATGGCTTTGCGTCTCCGGGAAGACAGACCTTTGACCGGTGCCTTGCTTCGGAGCGCCCGGACAGGTCTGCTTGTACTGGGTTTTGTCCTGCCTGCCGCCCCGTTGACCCCAATCGCCCGTTGGGATGTGGTGCCGCATCAGCGCATCGACCGGGGTAAGACCTTCAACTGTGGCGTGATCGCTTTTTCCAAGGACGGGATCTCACACATCACGTTTAGCGTCAATGGTGAAAGGCGCAAGGTCACCTCGATGCGCATGAATGACCGAACGGGCGTTCACGAGTACTGGACCCCCATTGCGGCAAGCGACTTTGCCGAGGACGGCCCAGTCCGGATTCAGGCAATCGTGCATGGCAACGATGGTGGCAGGAGATCACTGGAGCCCTTGCCATTGGTGGTGAATCCACGCGGGACGCTCCCCAGAACGGAAGCCTGGGTTGATTCTGAACGCGGAGACGATGCGAAGGGCGAGCCCGGCAATCCCCGGCGCCCTTTCCGTACCATTGGTCGCGCCATGGATGGCATCCGAATGTGGATGAAGGCGCAGGGGCATGGCGATCGGGCCGACGGGGGGATCGTCCGCCTGCGTCCCGGGAACCATGCGATGTCGAACGGCGGCATCTGGCGCGAGATCCGGACGGTGGATGAGTGGGTGACCATCACGCATGACACGGATGGAACACGGGCTGACACGGTCATCGACCGGAAAGCCGGGGTACTGCAGACGCACTTGTTCAAGCTGGAGGGCCTCACTCTGCGGAGCTCCGGGGAGAACGTACACGTGCTTCGCGGGACGCCGAAGTACCCGGACATGAACGTGTGGGTGCACGACTGCGGCCTCTACGGGGCCGGCCGAAATCTCCGGGGATCGCACCCCATCCATCACGGCGGCTTCACGACGTGGACGACCGATTCTTATCTCACGGAGCTGACATCCGCGGTAGGGGGAGACCGCCTGGCAAGAGGGCTGAGGATCGAGCGTATTAGTGACGATGTCTCCCGCCACTGCCCGCTGCTGGTGAACTGCGTGGCCAGGGATGTCGATCCCGGCATGACCTACGCGCATTCCGACACCTGGCAGACCTGGTTTGCCGATCAGCCCAACAACACCATCGCGTACAACGTCCGCGTGACCGATGCGCACTATCAGGGCATCATGTCCAGGACCGGGAAGGCGGACGCCCCGGTGGCCAGGGGTGTAGCCTTCGTCAATTGCCTGATCGAGTTGCGTCCCCCTATTCGTCCTCCACACCGAGGGGCATCGGGTGGCTCCGGGCGCTCCCTCTGGATGAGGTCGGTGGACCACTTTCTCATGTGGCATTGTTCCTTTCTTGGCCAGTCCTTTAACTTCTATGACGACAAAGCAGGGAACCAGAAAGTGCCTCTTCAGATGACCAACGTCAGTGTTGTTGGATGCTGCTTTGGCAACATGAAGAAACACACACAGGACGGGCGCGTCGATCTTCTGGGCTTTGAGCACAATCACATTGTCACTCCCGAAGGGATCCAGGCTGTGCGCCCAGGGAAGGACTTGTCCACCGGCGCCGCTGGCTTGACTCAGACCGGCCGTCCTGAACGCGGATCGCCACTGCTCAACCGCCTCAGCCGGAAGCTTGTCCCGGCCGATGCGCGGGGGCGCCCTCGCGATGGACGTCCTGACATCGGGGCTTACGAGTTCGGGGCGTCGAACTGAGATCTGTGTGAGGTGGCTCGGTTTTGTCAGAGCCCTGATCCGCCGTCGCCCCCGGTGGGCGCTATGGCGGGACAAGCCATCGGGAGGGGGTTCCGGTGCAGCAAGACCGCTTACGTTGTGCGCGGCTCGGACGGCCAGATTTGTGCTCAGGTGGCGCGCAGTTACAGACAGAGAATCCCGCACCCGTTCAGGAGGGGCTATGTTACACGCGACACGCGAGGCTGGTGTTCACAACAACCGATTCTGAAAGGACTGCCACATGGAACGTGGATTGCTCGGGCTCGTGGGGGGAATTGCCGGAGGCATCTTGCTAACAGGGTGCGCGACCATGCCGAACGTGCAACCGGTTGCTCACTGGACCATGTCGGATCCGGCGGGGGCAACAGTGTTGGCGGACACGTCCGGCCATGAACGGACCGCGACCCTGGAGGGTGGGGTGCAGACGGGAGCGGGGATGCACAAAAATGCGGCGGTCTTCCCCGGAGGCAAAGAGGGATTGGCCACCTTCGAGGTTCCGCCGATCACCATCGTAACGCTCGCCGCCTGGGTCAGTGTGACCGGCATGGGGAAGGGGGATAAGCCCTATCCGCGTGTGATCGAGTGGGGCGGCGCGTTTCTTCACGTGACCCACGAGCAGTCCGGGGGGCTGAACCTGACGTTCAATGCCGGCGGGGGCGCCTGGACCAGCTCGGGGCGCCCGTTTGCCCCGGACGAATGGTCGCACATCGCCGTCACCTACGACGGCAGCGACGTGACCAATGCACCGGTCTTTTACGTCAACGGGGGCAAGACTCCCTACGCCGCTGGTAAGCCGCCGAAGAAGCCGGTGGCCCTACGGGCCGGGAAAGGCTTCATCGGCAACAACGGGGCGCACAGCCGGCCGTTTGAAGGACTCATGAGCGACGTCAGGATGTATGACGTCGTTTTGAGCCCTGGTGAACTCACGGCGCTTGCACGGCGTACGCCGGAGGGCAGAGCCCCCAAAGCATATGTCTCGGTTGTTCAGGATGGGCTCCCAGTGATCGATATTTCGGGCAAGACCAAGCAGCATGTTGTGATCGCGCCGGGGAGTGAGGAGATCTACCAGGGCCACGCGACGACCCTCCTGCTGCCGGACGGTAAGACCATGTTTGCTGTCTGGTGCCTCGAGCACGGCGGGCCGTGCGGTCCCATGGCGCGCAGCGATGACGGAGGACGGACCTGGACGCGTCTCGATGACACGTTGCCGGAGGGATTCAGTAAGCATCGGAACTGCCCCAGCCTGTACCGTATCGTCGATGGGGAAGGGAAAGCCCGACTGTGGGTGATCAGCGGGGGAGGGCGGATGGGACGCCTGATGAGCGAGGATGACGGGCGGACTTGGGTCGAGATTCCGCCGCTGGTTTTTCACTGCGGCATGCCGTTCACCGGGATGATTCGGCTCAACGATGGACGCACGGCCGCCTTTGGGCAGAGACGTGTAGAAGGACGGGATCAGGGCGTGGTCATGTCCGTGACCGAAGACGGTGGAATCACCTGGTCCGAGCCGCGCGTCATCGCTCAGTATCCCGCCAAGAACCTCTGCGAGCCGTTTGTGCTGCGTTCGCCGGATGGACAGGAGTTGTGTTGCCTGATGCGGGAGAATCGCCATACGGCTAACAGTATGATGTGCTTCAGCCGGGACGAAGGTGAGACGTGGACGGAGCCCGAGGACACATCGTGGGGCCTGACGGGGGACCGGCACGAAGGCATCCAGGCCCCCGACGGACGTTGGGTCATTGCCTTTCGGGACCGGGCGTTGCACAGCTCTACTTACGGGCAGTTTGTCGCCTGGGTCGGCACCTACGAGGACATCCGGCTGGCTCGCCCCGGGCAGTTCAGGATCAAGCTTCTGCATCACTACGGCAGCCCGCGCGACGGGTACGGTTGGTCCTACACCGACACCGGTTACCCTGGCATGGAACTGCTGCCCGACGGTACCATCGTGGCCACCACTTACACCAAGTACTGGGACGACAAGCGCCGCCATTCCGTGGTCAGCACGCGGTTCAAACTGGGCGCTCTCCGCGTGAAGCGCTTCTGGCGCTGACTATGCCGTTCGGGAACAACCCCCCGCAGAGCAGTGCTGCACACCGGCAGCGTTAGGCACGGAAGAATGAACCAAAGCCAGAGAATTCGGGAACTGTTGGAGAGTGGCGACCTGTTGCTGATGCCCGATGCGTATGACCCGATCAGCGCTCGGATCATACAACGCTGCGGATTCGAGGCCGTTCAGTGCTCGGGGTGCAGCATTGCCGTGGCAAACTGCCTGGAGCGTGAGGCGCAACTGAGAGTTGAGCTCAATCTTCAGGTCACGCGGAGCATTGTTGCTGCCGTTGACGTGCCCGTGATGGCCGATGGTGAGGACGGATATGGAGGACCGGAGGAGATCGGTGGGACCGTCGCCGCGTTCATCGACGCGGGAGTGGCGGGGATCAACATTGAGGATCAGGCTATTGGCAACGCTGACGGCGTGGCAATCATTGAGCAAGCCGTGATGGTGGAGAAGCTCCACGCAGCACGGGAGGCGGCTCGCTCCGCCGGGAGTCCCGGACTGGTGATCAATGGGCGCACCGACGCTCTGCTGGCGGGCAGCGATCGCCCCACGGGGCTTGACGAGGCGATCACGCGCGGAAACGCCTATCTGCAGGCAGGAGCTGACATGGTGTTTGTCACCTATATTGCTACGCTGGAAGAGGTCCGAGAGGCCGTTCGGGGCATCGACGGACCGGTCAGCATTGCCGCGGGGCAGCCCTACAACATGCAGGAATTCTCCGTGGATGACCTTCGGCGCGAGGGGGTTGCCAGAGTCAGTCTGCCCACGCTCGCGATTCTCTCATCGGTGCAGGCCCTGAAAACCGCTCTCGAGGGCGTCCGCGAGACACAGAACTTCGGACATCTGATGGCGCCCGATCGGCTCTGTGGTTGGGGAGATATCGCCAACATAGTGGAACGATGAGGCGGCTGGATGTGTTTCCCGCCGTGACTTGGTGGACGTGTTCATGAAAGGAGAGATGATGAAAAGCAAGACACTCGTGGCGTTGGGCCTGTTGATGACTGATCTTTCTGCCTTTGTGCTGACCGTCGTGCTCCTGCCGCGCAGGGGGTCGTTTCGCTTCAGCGGCCCGTTGAGTCACTTCATCAATTCCCGTGGACGTTGGGACATTGCATGGGGCGTTCTCATTGCGGCGGTCATCTTGTCAGGGGGAGTGTTGGTCTTGCTGGAAGGCTTTGGGGTTTTCGGGAAAGAGACGAGGGGAGTTGGGGAATCAGCCGTGCGACCTGAAGAATGATGCCGTTCTCTCCCATCTGTCGCCGTACGGCTCCACCAAGCACGACCGACAGGCTGAAGGCACAATCCGGCAGTACGTTGCCCGGGTAGCTATTCAGCCGCCTGCTTCACTCCGGCCGAGATCTGCACGGGAGTCAGCGACCATGTCACCGCGTTCAGTATCTGGATCGTCTCGATGCATCCGCTGGATGTGCCTTGCCGCCGTGGCCCTGTCGGCGGGCGCTGCCCCGCTTCCCCGCCCGACAATCACCATTGGGCGGTGCGCAACGGCTCCGACTGTTGATGGGGTGGTGGCTCGGGGTGAGTGGGATCAGGCCGCAGCAGGTGGTGGGTTCAGAACGTTTGGGACCCAGGATCTCCTGTCGATCCAGCCGACATTCAGGCTGATGTTTGACGAAACGGCCCTCTATCTCGCGGTGGTGGTGCCGCGGACCGCGGGCATTCGCCTCTCAGCCAAACATCGGACGCGCGACAGTGCCGTCTACACCGACGATTCCGTGGAGTTTCTCATTGATCCGGGCCTTACTCGCAGCCGCTGTTTCCAGTTTGTCGTCAACAGCCTGGGCACAGTGTATGATGCCCAGGACAGGTCTTCCACCTGGAACGCCGCGGGGGCCAGGGTGTCGGCGGCTGTCGGCGATGATCAATGGGCATTTGAGCTGGCCGTTCCGTGGGTGGATCTCCCGATGGAACCGCCTGCAAATGGCACGGTCATGGGGCTCAATCTGGGGCTCAACTATGGCTCGCATGGCAAGCTGACCGGTACGTGGGCCGACGTCGAGAACGGGTTTCGGGATGCGCGGAACTTCGGGCGGATCACCCTCTCCAAGACCGACCCCGGCGTGTCGGTCAGCGGGTTCGACGCCTTGGTCGCCGGTCAGGGGGCGCTGGTCCTGAACCGACCCGGTACCGTGCCTGTTGAGCTTGAGCTGCGCATTTGGCCTCGCGGGAAGGAGGGTGCCCCGTGCATCGCCCTTCAACGCACTGCTCTGGGCGTGAGCACGATCCCCGTTCAGCTGCCCGAACCATCCCTGCAGGAGGGGACAGTTGCTTACGACGGGGAGATCATTGTTCGGGACGAACGCCGTGTTCTCTGGAGCCTGGCCTTTGGTACCCGGCTGCCTCCTATGGTGACATTGGGCATCAATGCCCTCCCGGACACGAAACAGGTTGAGGTCGAGCTGACCGCAGGTCCACGCATCGCTCACCCGGAACGCTGTTCCGCCAGCGTGACTATCGGGAGCCCGGGAGGGGACGAAGCGAAGACGCACGTCCTGCCTCGACTCACACCAGGCAAGCCCGTGACTGCGATCTTCGCAGGCGAGGACATCCCGCCAGGAGACGTTACCGCCACTGTCCGGATCATGGGAGCGGATGGCGCCAATATCTTCACGACGACGCGGTCGCTGGGCAACCTGTTGGCCCCCTGGTGGTTCGAGGACTCGACTGGTCGCCAGGAGACCATCCCGCCTCCCTACCAGCCGCTCCGCACGGAGCACACCACCGTTTTTTCCTGGAACCGGTCATACCGCTTCGGGAACTGCCTGTTACCCACTGCGGTGACGACAGCCGATGCTTCTGTACTGGCCGGCCCTATTGTGCTTCAGGCGCGAGCCGGGGCCCAACGCCTGGAGTGGCAGGGCTCCGAACCGACGATCACGTCTGCCGGGCCGGGCAAGGTAGAGTTGACTACCCGGGCCCAGTGCCCTGGTCTGAAGCTCTCCGGAACCGCTGTGGTCGAGTTCGACGGGATGATTAAGGTTGATCTGGAGTTGCTCCCAGCTGGGCCGCAACAGGTGGACAGCTTGACGATTGAGATCCCGCTCAAGCCCGAGCATGCCGAATATCTCTACCACTTCCCCGGCAAGTGGCGGTCTGTGGCCAATTCCGGGCGTCTGCCGACTGAGGGATTCTGCCACGCGTTCAAACCATTCGTATGGCTCGGGGACAACGACAGGGGCTTTGCCTGGTTCTGTGAATCGGCTGAGAACTGGTTGCCTGAAGATCGTGACGATGCGCTCACCATTGACCGCGAAGATGGGCGTGTCGTCATGCGTCTGCATCTGGTCGACGGCGAACCCATCACGGAACCACTAACGTACACGTTCGGTTTCCAGGCCACACCCGTCAAGAAGCCGCAGAAAACCGTGTGGGATTATCGCATCAGCCATGCGGGGGCTTTCGGCATCCAGAACCGGCCTGCGGTGCCGGCACCCGCGGATATCGCCTACCCCGCAGCGACGAGCATCAAAGGCGATCAGGGAACAGCCGAGATGTGGATTGCGCCTGCCGTGGACTCGGATCCCAAACTGGCCGGAACGATGACTCCGGACCAAGCCCCCAATGTCACGCTGTTCTGGCTGGATGTCGCCAAAGACACCAATGCGGGGCTGTTCTGGTGCGGACCGGCCCAGGAGCTTCGCATTTGGGTCCGTGTCGCCGGCAAGGTGCTGACGACGCTCAGCCTGCCCGTTGCGTGGCGAGCGGGCGATCCCCACCATGTAGCCTTCAGTTGGGGGGACGAGCTGCGCATTTATCTGGATGGTGAGCTCAAAGTGCGGAAGCCGTACGTGGGGCTCATGCCCGTGGATCTATCTGAAGCGTCCCTGTGGGTCGGCAAAGGTGCTCCTCCTCTGTGGGTCGATGAAATCCGGACATCGGCTGTGCCCCGTCCGCCGGATTTGAGCGCGCAGCCCTATCGCCCGGATGCGGACACGTTGCTGCTCGACCACCTGGACCGGACAGCCCCCGGATTCCAGAGCGTCACCGAGCCCGAAGCCGGGGCCAAGGGGCAGATCAGGGGACCGCTGGAGCCCATTCCCGGCAGACACGGGAAGGCGCTTCGTTTGCGGGGGGACACCAAAGGCTACACCGTTCTTGATCAGTTGGCGGAGGCCGGCGTCAAGACATTGTGCTTCCATTCACAGTGGTCATGGATGGGCTATCCAATGCCCAGGCCTGGGCAGGAACAGGACCTGCGGGACCTGGTCCGGGCTTGCCACGCCAAGGGCATCCAGCTCCTGCTTTACGCGTCACCTCTGACCGCCGATCAGGCGCCGGAGTGGGAGCTGTACCACAAGTACTTCCTGATTGAGCCTCTCAAATGGCCCTATCGCTACGACGGAGGGCACCTGGCACCCGCGTGTTGCTGGCAGAGCCGCTACCGTAATCTCTGGCTTGCCCGTCAGGCCAAGCTGATAGAGGAGTATGACATCGATGGCTTCTACCTGGACGGTTCCGAGTGGCCTCTCGATTGCAGGAACGAACACCACGGCTGTGGCTACCGGCGTCGCGATGGGACTATTGGGACGACCTGCAATATTTTCGGAACGCGCGACTACATGAAGCGCCTCTACGCGCTCTGCAAGTCCCGCAAGCCTGATGCTCAGATCAATATCCACAATTCGACAGTCATGGTCATCCCGACACTGGGATGGGGAACGTCGAGTTGGGGTGGCGAACAGCTCGGCTCACTGTCGTGGGACAAAGGGGGAGCGGTGGAGAAGCGAGACTACGCGCTGGATGCCTTGCCGTTGGATGCGTTTCGCACGGAGTTCATGGGGCGTCAGTGGGGCGTACCATCCGAGTTTCTGTGCTACGAGCGTCCCTACACGACGCCCCAGGTGCTGGCTGTGACGCTGCTTCACCATGTGCTTGTGCGGCCCAACGCGGCGCATCTGCCGCAAATTTCGGCGATCTGGGGTCTGTACGACAGCTTCGGCATGAAGGACGCCATTTGGCAGCCGTACTGGGCCAACAGCGCTTTGCTTACCCCGGAAAATGAGACGACCAAAGTCAGTGCTTACCAGCATTCCCGAAACGGTCTGCTCATGGTTGTTGCCAATCTGTCCGTCGAGGAACGAACAGCGCGGGTCCGTCTGGATCTGCCGGGCCTTGGTTTCGTGACGTCGCCGCGTGAAGCGCGAGATCCATTGGCCGGGCAGCCGGTCCACCTGTCCGGGAACCACGTTGCCCTGAAGCTGGCGCCTTTCTCGTTTCGGTATGTCCACGTTCGATGATGCTGTGTCGCCCGGCTCAATCGGGATTGACGGCGTTCCCGATCTTGAGGTCAGCGATGTGGACATCCTGGGCGACATGCGGCCAGTCCCGGAACGAGCCGAAGGCGTACCCTCGCAGGTTGGTGTCTCGATCGAGAACCGTGGCTTTCAGCTCGTTGTCCAGGTAGAAATGCCAGCTTGTGCCGTCGCGGTGGATGGCGATGCGATGCCACCGGTCAGGGGCAAGATCGGTTGCCAGCACGTGCCCCAGACCGGACAGCGTGACCGGCTTGCCGGCCTCCTCCGCGTTGTCGAGTTGCACCAGAGGCAGGTAGTCGGGACTCTTCCTGGTGCCGCGCTTGAGGCCGAAGAGGGCACCCGCATTGCCTGCCTTGTAAGGGCCGGTGTCGGATGCCTTGAAGACCAGTCCGCCGGTCATCCGGACGTCGAACTGAACCACCCACTTCCCACTCTCCGGCAGGACGTCATCTGACCTTGACCAGACCGCGACATGGGATCGCTGGTCGCGCAGAAGGAGGGTTGCCCTCCTCACGAAGTGGCGGCTGACCTCCGCGAGGCCAAAGACCTGACTTCCGCGTTGCTGTATGTGACGTTCCCACGCAGCGGGGATGCCACCAGTCTTCACATCTGCGAAGTCCTCATTGAGAATCGCGCCATCGCAGAAGTCCCTGAGGGGCTCATCCAGCAGATAGACCTGAACCGGCTGATGGATGCCAGCGTTCATCGCTGAGTTGTGGATTCGCACGGTAAGGGCGTTCTCTCCGGTCTTGAGTAATGGCCCCCCGACGGTGACCTGGAACGGACGATTCCACAGGTCGGCGACTGTGACGTCCTCTCCCACCATGAACTCAGACTCGAGTGTGTGCTCCCCGACCTGCTCCCCATTCACATACACCCACGCCTGCTCGTCGACGCCGCCAAATTCCAGTTCCACGGGCTTGCCAGCCTGTTCGGGCGGGAGACTGAAGGTCGTGCGGTACCAGCCAAAGCCGATGGCGTTCCCTGCCGGAGTCCGGGCCAGAAACGCGGGTACATCGACGGGGGTCCATTCATTCCCGGCTGTGGTGTCCGGGGCGAACCACCGTTTGGCGACGCCTTCGTTTTCGGGATCCCAGCGGAAGGCCCAGGTGCCCCAGTGCTCTGCTGACAGGTTTCGCTGGTCACAGCGTCGTTCGTGCACCTTGCGCATCTCGGCGATCCACTCGGTGGTGCTGCCGACCGTGCGGGTGCCGTCAAAGAAGCCCACTTTCTCAACGCCCAGTTGCGTGCAGAGCGCCCCGAGTTCATTGGTGACGGCGGCGTAGTGAGTCGTGTCTGGCGCTGCCTGCCCATCGCGCATTTGCATGTAGAGCTGAACGCTCTCGACGTAGAGGACTCCTGCCTTGAGCAGCCCAATCCGGGATCGGATCGCTCCGCTCTTGGCTGCAGATTCAGCGCGTTCGAGGATTGCTCGGGCCTTCTCTGTGAAGCCGTGGCGGTACATATCCTCGTCATGAATCGCGTAGATCCAGTTGCGTTCGCGGGAGAAATCCGCATACCTGACGCAGTACTCCCGGAGGAGTTCCTCGTAGTCCAGGACAGCCGGGGCGGCTGCTCCGTAGTATCCCCAGATGAAGTCACGGCACAGATTCTCCACGTTCCGATTGGGATCCCACATCAGTTTGGCGAACACCCAGTAGCGCATGGCATCTCGCCCACGGTCGTGTCCGAGAGACTGCTGGACGTAGGTTGACTCGGCGTTGTGTTCCCGGAAGAAGCGGAGGTTTGCGGCCACGGCACGGAGATTGGGCATCGGGGCGAGGTAGTTGCGATATTGGTGCGGGTAGATCCACAGATGCATGCGCGGACAGACCTCCTGCCAACGCGTGAACCACTGGCGTTGCTCGGCGAGGTCGCCGATGTGGTCGTCGTACAGAGAATGGTACGGCCAGGTGAAGCTGGCCCCAAAGTCTGTGCAGAAGCGAACGGCGACGTTGGGGTGGGCTCTGATCGCTGCGGTCGGTGGTTGCTTTGACTGCCGGTAGGCGAGGGTCGTGATCGTCACCCAGGGGTAGTCCGGGGCCAAGTGCTCTGCAACGCGATTGACGAAGGTGATCAGCAGTCCGCTGTAGCCGCCGGTTGCCTTCTCGATTGCCCGACATTCGTTGCACTCGCAATCGCCCAGCCAGTCCTCCGCAGAGACGCTGAGCAGGTGTTTGGTCGAACGCTGTGA
>Ga0209249_1002508_pt1 | contig 14780 bp, 9 predicted proteins | sample SaaInlV_200m_DNA_4_FD_184653 | JGI IMG/M metagenome (GOLD analysis project Ga0209249, IMG submission 184653) | Marine microbial communities from expanding oxygen minimum zones in the Saanich Inlet - SI037_S3LV_200m_DNA (SPAdes) (version 2) | ecosystem: Environmental > Aquatic > Marine >...
TTCTTGCCACCGATCAAAGCCCCGGATCACGAAACTCCCAGGTGACAAGGATGACTCTGACAGACCCATGCCGTGATTGCGTGATCGGCAGGACGCTCCAGACCACCTTGCACGAAGGCGTCCCGTAGAAAGCGCTGACCATTTCTCGTTACTCACCTCAGAGGCACGGACGGTGATCGTGCCGAAGCCCCAAACAAGGAGACGCAGACAATGAAACTCAGAAACGCACTGTTCGTGATCGCCGCTGCCACACTCACCCTTGGGGTGGCATTAGCTCAGGATGACCGAGGCCAGAGGAGAGACAGAGGGCAAGGCAGGGATGGTGGCGGACGCCAGGGCGGAGGCCGGGGTGGCGAACGAGGCGGCGAACGTCGCGGTGGTGGAGGGGGCGGACGCGGCGCCGGGCGGTTGCTCCGGTTTGATGCGAATGGAGACACGCTGATCGAGGAGGCCGAGCTGCGCGCAGGTCTAACGAAACTCCAGGAAGACGCTGCCAAAGCCCTCGAGCTGGTCATGAAGGGCATGGACGATGGCGACGGCAAACTGAGCGAGACAGAATCCAAAGGGCTGCAAGAGGCGATCGACACGCTCTCGGAAGTACGCCGAGCCGACCGGAACAGGAACTGGCAGCTCGAAGACGACGAAATGAGTCGACTTTGGGAACGGTCCTCCGAAATGTGCCAACAACACAATGCCACAGTGTTGGAGAGATTCGACGTAGACAAGGACGGCAAGCTGAATGAACAGGAAGCCGCGGCAGCCAAGGAAGCGATGCAGGAAGGGCCCGGTGGCCGTGGCGGCGGCCAGCGCGGCGAACGCGGCGGAGGCCGTGGTGGCGACCGCGAAGAGCGCGGCGGAGACAACCGTCGGAAGAACGACGACCGCCGGTAGAAACGCAAGGAGGCAGGCTCCGTGGACAATCAACCACACGCAGATCCCCGAAGGAGAACTCGTCCCGCCGCCACAGAGCCGTTGGAGAGCACGCGACGCGCACGACACGGCTGGCTGAACGTTGTCGGTGTCTGGCTGTGGTTGATTGCCGCCTGCTCCGTCACCCATGCCTATGAATCGCTGCGCGGTCCGACTGAACTGCTGCACTGGGATAAGGAGAAGGCGTATCCAGGCTACACGCTGTTCGCCGCACACGGCACCACTTCCCTCGTGGATATGGAAGGGCAGGTCGTCAACACATGGCGGATGGGCACGAATCCGCGGTTGCTGGACAACGGGCACATCCTGGACGCAACTCGCGACGATCCCAGCGGGTTCCAGGGCTTCCAGCAACTGGACTGGGACGGGAAGGACGTGTGGCGCTATACCGAGAGTCGCGAAGGCTACGCTCCGCACCATGATTGGGTACGTATCCACAACAAGGCACTGAATGCCCCGACCACGCTCTACATCGCCAACCGCTCCATCTCTCACGAGCAGGCCATCTCCGCCGGTTGCGATCCTCGCAACGGCCCATACCGCGGCGCCCAGATGGACGCCGTGGTGGAGATCGACATGGACGGTAACGTGGTCTGGGAGTGGTGGTTCTTCGATCACGTCGTGCAGGATGTGGACCCGACCAAGGCCAACTACGTCGGCGACGGCAAGACCATCGCCGACTATCCTGGCCGGATCAATGTCAATCTGCCCGGCCGCCCGCTCAAGCGGGATTGGCTACACTGCAACTCACTGGACTACAACGCCGAGACCGGCCACACCGTCATCAACTCGGTGCAAGGCGAGTTCTACGTCATCGACCACGACGGGACGTTTGTTGCCGGCGATTCGTTGGCGAGCATCGCGAAAGCGGCGGGAACGGGAGGAGATTTCCTCTATCGTTTCGGCGATCCGGCCCGCTACGGACAAGGCAATCCACCCAGGATCCTGGAGGATTGGACGCAAGCCACGAGCGGGCACAAACAGATGGGCGGCGCCCACGACGTGCAGTGGATCCGCCCTGGACTGCCCGGGGCCGGCCATCTGATGGTGTTCAATAACGGTCAGTACCTGTTTGACCGGACCTCGCAGTCTTCCGTGCTCGAGATCAACCCCTTTCTCGGTGCCGGCGGGAACAAGATGGACACGTACGTCAATCCGCCGGACGCGGGCTACGAGAGCGTTCGCTTTAGCCACGACACGCACAAGCCGCCGAGAGCGATCTCCCGGCAAATCCTGTGGAGTTACCAGTCCAAGAGTAACCAGGGCTTCTTCAGTCACATTGGGGGCGGTTGCCAGCGGCTGCCGAATGGCAGCACCTTGGTCTGCTCGGATACCGAGGGACACCTGTTCGAGGTCACGGCTGACGGTCAGGTGGTGTGGGAGTACATCAACCCGGTCACCAAGACGTTCGGTACGGTCAAGGTGCTGGGCGACGCGCTGCCGATGACCAATGCCGTGTTTCGCACCTACCGGTATGGCTCCGACCATCCCGCCCTCAAGAGCCGGGACCTGACACCGAAGGGCACCATCACCGATGCCTTCCCCAAAGAGCCGCGCCCGACCAGAAGCAATCCCCGGAATCGCCGAAAACGCCCTGGGGCAGGCAGAAGAACGTCGGCCCGTCCATGGGGAAGCTGGCGGAAGGAGACACCATGAAGAGCTCTCGACGACAGACACAGCGACGGTCGGTTGCCCGGGCTCTCTTGACCAGTCAGATGGGACGGATCAGTCGGATCGGGCTGATCGGGCTGATCGTCTGCAGCGCCTTCTGCCCGCCTAGCAGGGCGGAACCACGTGTGTCCGGCGCTATCGCTCCCGGCCCTGCCTCCGATGGCACGGTGCTGATCCCCGGTGGGACCTTTCAGATGGGTGACCATCACGATCTCGGTGGTCGCGAACACCGCAACGACGAAGTCCCGATCCACGAGGTCACGCTGGAGCCATACCATGTGGGCATCCACGAGACCACTAACGCGGAATACTGCCGCTTCCTCAACGCGGCTTCGGCGCGAGGCCTGATCACCGTTCTCGGAGGCAACGTGTTCAAGAACGGGACGGAGACGCTCTACTGTGAGACGCGCCCGGCAGTCGCCTACAGCCACCTCGTGTGGGACGGTCGGCGCTTCAACGTGGAGACCGGCAAGGACCGCCACCCCGTGGTCTGCATCCGTTGGGAGGGGGCCGTGGCCTACTGCAACTGGCTCAGCGCCGAGAAGGAGTTGATGCCGTGTTACGACCTCAATACGTGGGCCTGCGACTACACGAGGAACGGCTATCGCTTGCCCACCGAGGCCGAATGGGAGTTCGCCGGCCGGGGTGGATTGCATGCCCCCTATCGCGTCTACCCGTGGGGAGACGATGCTGACAGCACCCGAGCCAACTGGCCCAACTCGCGCGATCCCTACGAAGCTGGGCCTTACCCCTGGACCACACCAGTCGGCTTCTACAACGGCGAACTCCGCAAGCGGTCCGAGCTCAACTGGCCCGGGCAGCAGTCAACCTACCGGACCGGAGACGGGGTGAACGGTTATGGGCTTCACGACATGGCCGGCAATGTCTGGGAATGGTGCAATGACTGGTATACGAACACCTATTACGCCGCCGGCCCATCCGTGAATCCGGAAGGACCGCTGCGTGGGCGCCCTATGCCCGACGGCAAGCCCTATCGTGTCCTTCGCAGCGGCAACTGGTACAACGGTGCGCAGGGCCATTCCCGTGTCTCCAATCGGGATCCGGCCCACTTCCGCGGACCGCAGGACCCCAATCATCCCTACTACCACGTCGGCTTCCGGATTGTCCGTGACGCCCCGGGCGATGGGCCGCGGAGTGAGTCCGGCCAAGCGAAGACTATCGGCGCCGTAAGCCGATCAGGAGGGCCGGACCGAGACGACTTCCGGCGCACACGTCGGCGAGCTGCCAGCCCACCAGATTCAAGGGATGGCAAGCGCTGGGGACCGTGGCGACCACGCCCCCGCTGATCGAGACGAAACGACGGGAGTACGCGGTGCGACTGCCATGCGGGTTAGAGCGGACGTTCTCTTGACGAGCCAGTGATGCGGGAAACATGGAGAGTGACGATGCAAACGTGCAGGACGTGGTGGCTGATTCTGGCGGCAGCAGCAAGTCTGACTGGCCCATGGCCGCTGTCCGCCCAGCAGACCTGGGGCACGTGGAAGGGCAAAGGCGGACAGACTCAGCTGCGAGAGAGACGCGGCCCTGGGGAGCGTCCGCAAGGGAGGCGTCGGCCCAGCTCGGAGCGCAGCGCGGACAGAGCGCGGCAACTGGGTGTCATCAAGAACACGGAGAAGGCATTCGAGGGTTACACGCTGATCGCGCCGAAGAAATGTGCGAAGAAGACTTATCTGATCCGCAATGACGGTCAGATCGTCAATCAATGGGAGAGCAAGTATCTGCCGGGCCAGTCGGCGTACCTGCTCCCCGACGGGCACCTGTTGCGAGCCGCCGATCTGGGGCGTGAGGGGGTCCCCGGCGCCGGACCAAACCGCGGAAGGAAACTCTTGGGCGGCGGCGAAGGAGGCGGCATTCAGGAGTTTGACTGGGATGGCAAACTGGTGTGGGAGTACTTCTGGTCCAACGACAATTACCTGATGCACCATGACATCCAACCGCTGCCGAACGGCAACGTGCTTGCGCTGGTGGTTGAGAAGAAACTGCCGGCCGAGATGATCCAGGCCGGGTTCAAGCCAGACAAGGTGAAAGGACACATGGTTCCCGACTTTGTGGCCGAGATTGAGAAGACCGGTCCGAAGAGCGGACGGGTGGTATGGGAGTGGCACGTGTGGGATCACCTGGCGCAGGACATCGACAAAGCCAAGGACAACTACATCGAGAACGCCGCGGATCATCCGGGGCGCATCCGGGCCCAAACACAGGGACGCGGCATCAAGGACTTCTGGAACCACGCCAACTCGGTGGACTACAACGAAGAACTGGACCAAGTCATCGTCAGCGCGCGGGGGCAAGGCGAGGTTTGGGTCATCGATCACAACACGACGACCGAGGAGGCGGCCGGCCCGAAAGGCGATCTCCTCTATCGGTGGGGCAACCCCGCTATCTATGGACGTGGGAAGGCGGGAGATACGCAGTGGGGCGGACAGCACGACGCGCAGTGGATCGATGAAGGTTGCCCCGGCGCCGGCAACATTCTGATGTTCAACAACGGACAGCAAAAAGGATTCTCAAGCATCGTAGAGATCGTTACGCCACTCGACAAAGACAACCGATACGGGTTGGACACCAACGGACGGTGGGGACCGGACAAGCCAGTCTGGACCTACACCGACCCGGATCCGAAGACCTTCTACTCGCCCGTGATATCGGGCTGCCAGCGGCTGCCCAACGGTAACACCCTGATCTGCGCCGGTGTGCATGGAACGCTGTTCGAGGTGACGCCGGGCGGCGAAACGGTCTGGGAATACGTCAATGCGGTATCCGACAGTGGGCCGCTCAAGCAAGGCGACGCGGTTCCCTACGACGGCCGCGGCCATGCGATGACATCCATCTTCAAGGTGCGCCGCTACGCGCCCGACTATCCGGGTCTCAAGGGCAAGGACTTGTCACCCAAAGGCTTGCTGGTCGAGAATCCCGAGAACCCAGTTTCCCCCACCGTGCGCGCTCCCGAAGAAGGGGATAGGAAAAGCGGCGGCGGCCAAAAACGCCGTTCCCGTGAGGGTGGCAAGCAGCGCATCCGCCAGCCGCGACGCGCTCCCCAGACGGAAGGCGATGCCCAGGGGAGGCAGTCTCTCGACACTGACAGAGTGACACGGGAGGCCCCCCTCAAAGCGCTCAAGGGGATCACTCTCGCCGACACGACGCTGACCTTCACCCACACGAATGAGACCGACCCAAAGGGGGGTGGGGACAGGGCAAGGCGGGCCGGGCAGCGTGGCGGACGCCCCCCGCGTCGTGGAACGCAACCGAATCAGGCTCCATCCGGCCCCCGAAAATCCGCTAACCTGGCCGAGCTTCGCAGCCCGACCACCGTTCCTTCGGACAAGGAGTCCCCCGCGCGGCCCGAACCGATTGGCCAGCTCAAAAGCCCCGAGCTGGTCCCGATCCCCGGCGACTCCTTCGAGATGGGAGACCACTGGGGCAAGGGCCATGAAGACCCCAAGCACCGCAGCGACGAAGTCCCCATTCACACCGTACTCCTCAGTCCCTTCCACATCGGAAAGTACGAGGTCACCAATCAGGAGTACTGCGACGGCCTCAACGATGCTCTGTCGAGAGGTCTGGTCGAGGTGAAAAGCGGCATGGTCTACGCCAATGGCGTAAGGGCTCCGTTGTGCGAGACCCGCGGCGCGGACAAGGCGAGCCGAATCGCTTGGGACGGCAAGGCATTTTCCGTTCTTGATCATCGGGAACGCCACCCCATGTCCTGCGTCTACTGGGAGGGCGCCACGGCATACTGCAACTGGTTGAACCTGCAGAACGGACTCGATCCGCTGTATGACTTGGCAAGCGGGGAGTGTGACTTCTCGAAGAAGGGCTTCCGTCTCCCCACCGAAGCGGAGTGGGAATACGCCGCGCGCGGCGGGCAGAAGGACCCGTATCGTGCGTTTCCGTGGGGCGATGACGAGAATGAAGACGGGACGTTGGCCAACTGGCCCCGGTCGCATGATCCGTACGAGACAGGCTCTTATCCGAATACGACGCCGGTGGGCTTCTACAACGGCGAGCTGCACCGGAAAGAGGATCTCGGCTGGCCGGGGAGCCAGGAGACTTACCAGACGCGAGACGGGGCCAACCCATGGGGACTTTACGACATGTCGGGCAACGTCTGGGAATGGGTCAACGACTGGCACCTCAACTACTACTACGCCATTTCGCCGAAGGCCAATCCGCATGGCCCAGCGATGAGCGAGACCAGACCCGCCAGGGACGGGAAGCACTATCATGCCGTCCGCGGAGGATGTTGGTACAACGGAAAGTGGGGCCATGGGCGGACGGCCAATCGCAACCACGGCTACTACCGCGGCAACGCCAAGGTATTTGACCACCACGGACTCCGCGTCGTCTTCGCCGGGCCGTCCTCGAACGCCACTTCCCGGAAGGCTCGGCAGGGCGCTACCTCTAAGTGAAGGGAGATTGCTGATGAGGAGAATGATGACATGTAGACTTGGCCGGTTGATCTGCTTGGCAGCAGTCGTCCTTGGAGCGACACCGGCCGCGGCGCAGGGACGCCCTTGGGCCAACGCATGGGCCCTGAATGAGCGTGGCTCAGAGGCGACGCACATCCTCGGTCGCCCGACTGACCGCTCCATCGCGATGAGTGTCCTGGCGCCGAACGAAATGGAGTCACTTGTCGAATATGGGGTGTCGCCGGGACGATACACGGTCACGACGGGACCAAAGCGATCTGGGGCAGGACAACCATTCGAGATTGAGATCGAGGGACTCAAGCCAGACGTGCGCTACTACTACCGGCTGCGTTCTCGTCGACCGGGGACCAGCGATTACCTCGAGGGAACGGAATACAGCTTCCATACCCAGCGACCGCCCGGCAGCACCTTCACGTTCGCTCTCCAGGGCGACTCGCACCCTGAGCGGAGCCACGAGATGTACAATCGCGATCTGTACATGCTCACGATGAACAACGTGAGCAGGGATCAGCCCGATTTCTACCTCACGTTAGGCGACGACTTCAGCATCGAACGACTGATCAACCGCAACCAGCTCAGCCAGCCCAACGTGGATCAAGTGTATGCCCATCAGCGCACGTTCTTGGGAATCGTAGGCCGCTCGTCGCCTCTGTTCCTAGTCAACGGAAACCATGAGTGCGCGGCAGGGCACCTATTGGATGGCACAGCAGACAATCCTGCCGTCCTCGCAGGAAGAGCCCGCACTCGATTCTATCCACTGCCCGCTCCCGACGCCTTCTATAGCGGCGACTCCAAACAAGTGGATTTCGTGGGCCTGCTGCGCGACTACTACGCCTGGACGTGGGGTGATGCGCTGTTCGTCGTGATGGATCCGTACTGGCATTCCCCTGTGCCAGTTGATTCCTCAGGCGGCAAACGCCGGCGGAAATCCAGGAGCAAGGAAGCCGCGAAGGCTGGCGGCCGAAAGAACCGTGACAAGTGGGCAACGAGCATCGGCGACGAGCAGTACCAGTGGCTTAGGAAAACGCTCGAGGAGAGCAAGGCCCGTTTCAAATTCGTGTTCGCGCATCACGTATCCGGAACCGGGCGCGGGGGCATCGAGGTCGCTGGCCTGTACGAGTGGGGAGGCAGGGACAGGAGAGGCGTGCATCTGTTCGAACAGAAACGCCCGGGGTGGGAGATGCCGATCCACGACCTTTTCGTGAAAACCGGTGTGACCATCTTCTTCCAGGGGCACGACCATTTGTTTGCCCGCCAGGAGCTGGACGGCGTAGTCTACCAATCCACCCCCAATCCCGCCGACAACACCTATCAAGCCTTCAACCGCGAAGCCTACCGCAGCGGCGATGTTCTGCCCAATTCAGGCCACCTACGCGTCACCGTCTCGCCGGACGAGGCTCGTGTTGATTACGTCCGCTCCTTCCTGCCGGGAGACGAAACCGACGGAAGGAAGAACGGCGACGTGGCCTTCTCCTACACGATCCCCGCGGGAAAACGATTGTAGAAGTCGTCCGGCACTTCCCGTTACTACCCTCAGAGCAACGCGACGAGCAATCGACACTACGACGAGGAGCAGAGCAATGAGCACACACACTGGGACTCGGTTCATCAGCCTGGCCGTCGGACTGATCGTTCTGGCGGGAACGACCCTGTCCGCCCAACAGACTTGGGGCACATGGAAGGGCACGGGTGGAAAGACTCAGTCGCGGGAACGACCCAATCGCGAAGGCCGGCCACGTCGCAATGGTGACCGGCGCGGAGGCGGCCCGAAGTCCGACGGCGTCGGTGCCGTGCGGCGTCAGGTCGGCGTCATCGCGAACACCCCTGCAGCCTGGCCGGGCTACACGCTGTTTGCGCCCAAGCACTTCCTGTACACCTACCTGATGGACAACAAAGGCCAGGTGATCAATACATGGACCAGCCATTACGAACCGGGGCAGTCCGTCTACCTGCTTCCGAATGGGAATCTCGTCCACTGCTGCTTCACCAAGAGTGGAGGGTTCACCCGTGGCGGGGAAGGGGGACGGCTTGAGGAGTACGATTGGGACGGCAAGCTGGTCTGGGAATTCGACTATGCCAGCGATACGTACCTGGCCCACCACGACATCGCGATTCTCCCGAACGGCAACATCCTGGCCCTGGCCGTCGAGAAGAAGAGCTACGCAGAGTGCGCCGCCGCGGGATTCCGGGCCGATTCCCTGCGCAATCGCGAACTCTACCCGGACTACGTGATCGAGATCGAGCCGACGCGGCCCAAGGGCGGCAGGATTGTCTGGGAATGGCGCGTGTGGGACCACCTCATCCAGGAGCACGACCGGGCGAAGGCAAACTACGGTGACGTCTCCGAGCACCCCGAGAGGATCTGGGTCGACTGCAATGGGAGAGGCGCCGCGGCCTTCTGGAACCACATGAACTCCATCGACTACAACGCCGAACTCGACCAGATCATGCTTAGCGTTCGCGGATGCAGCGAACTGTGGATCATCGACCACAGCACCACGACGGCTGAAGCGAAGAGCGATTCCGGGGGGCGTTCCGGTAAGGGTGGGCGTCTACTCTACCGCTGGGGCAACCCAGCGGCCTACCAACGCGGAACGACCCGGGACCAGATGCTCTTCCAACAGCACGACACGCAGTGGATCCCCGAGGGTTGCCCGGGCGCCGGGAACATCCTCGTTTTCAACAACGGACTGCGGCGCACTCCTCCAGACGTGAAGAACTCCCGCAACATCCAGAAGCCTGTCGTCGGCAAGGACTGGGGCTATTCCTCCGTCGATGAACTCGTGCCAGCCATGAACGGGGACGGAAGCTACCTGCTTACCAAAGGGAGTCCATACGGTCCCGACGAGCTCACCTGGACCTACGTCGCCCCGGAACCCGCCGACTTCTTCGCCGAAGCCATCTCGGGTTGTCAGCGCCTGCCCAACGGCAACACCCTCATCTGCGACGGCACCAGCGGCGTGTTCTTCGAAGTGACCACGGACAAGCAGGTCGTCTGGGAATACGTCTGCCCGGTCACCGGCACTGGCCCCATCGAGCAGGGAGATCCCATTCCCCTCGACCATCGGGCCCACATGATGAACGCGGTATTCAAGACCACCCGCTACCCGGCCAACTTCCCCGGCTTCAAAGGCAGAGATCTCACGCCGGAAGGTGAGTTGGTAGGCATGACACACTCACATGTGCCGGAGAACCGCAGCAAGGGCCGCAGTCCACGCGGAGGCAAAAGACGCTGAAATGGAGAGGTCGGTGAGAGCAGAGGTAGCTGTGCGGTTCGGCTTCTTGCTCATAGGGCAGTTTCTCCCGGTCTTGTCTGTTCGCGCACAGCCGACACCTCAGTCCATCAAGCTCTGGAAGCCGTGGAAACCGGGTGCAGACTCACGTTCAAGGCCGGCAAAGAGGGCCCTGCGGGGCGGCCCGACAGGTGGATTCCGAACCGATGTCCCCGCCCACCTCTACGATGTCATTCTCGGACGCCCAACCCGAGACTCGGTGACCGTGAGCTTGTTGTCTTGCCAGAAGGCCGAGGCCAAAATCTGCCACGGGACAACACCCGGAGTGTACACTCACGAGACCTCCATTCTCGCCCTCGTTGCGGGTGCCGTTGCAGAGATCGAGGTGGCGGATCTTCAGCCCAACACCCGGCACTACTACCGCGTCGACTATCAGCCGAACGGTGGCGGGGAGCCGCTGCACGGCCCGGAACGGACCTTCCACACTCAGCGCTCGGCCGACAGCCCGTTCACCTTCACGATCCAGGCAGACTCGCACCTGGACGAGAACACCGAAACGCAGATCTACGGTCAGACACTACGCAACGTTGCGACGGATGGACCGGATTTCCCTATCGATCTCGGCGACACCTTCATGACCGGCAAGTACGGGCGCCGTCATGAGGACGCTCTACCCCAGTACCTGGCCCAACGCTACTACTTGGGACTGGTCAGTCATTCCGCTCCTCTATTCCTGGTTCTCGGCAACCACGACGGGGAAACGGGTGGCAAGACCACCGCTGCAATCCGAATGCGGACGACGTACTTCCCCAACCCCTTTCCAGATGGCTTCTACACGGGTAGCCCGGAACGGGTCGAGGGCGTTGGTCCAGCACAGAACTACTACGCATGGGAATGGGGCAGCGCGTTGTTCATCGTGCTGGATCCGTTCGGCCACACTGTCGAACAGCGGGGGAGACGTAAGGCCGACAATTGGGGGCGAACCCTGGGAAGAGAGCAGTACGACTGGCTACAGACAACGCTTGAGCAAAGCAACGCACTATTCAAGTTCGTGTTCATCCATCACTTGGTCGGCGGGTTGGACCGCAACGCCCGAGGTGGGGCGGAAGCAGCTCGGTTCTACGAATGGGGTGGTCGTGACCTCGACGGCAGCGACACCTTTCGACAGCACCGTCCCGGCTGGCCCATGCCCATCCATGGGCTTCTTGTCCGCGAAGGTGTCAGTATCGTCTTCCACGGCCACGACCACTTCTGCGCCCGTCAGGAGCTCGACGGAATCACCTACCAACTCGTCCCGCAACCTGGGCACGCCGGCACAAAGACTCCCAGATATGCTGCCAGCTATGGGTACCGTAGTGGCGACATCATGGGAGGATCCGGGCATCTCCGGGTTCATGTAGGGAAAGGCGAGGCCAAAGTGGACTACATTCAAGCCGGTCTGCCACGACACGACACGTCTCCGTCCGCGAACGGTGACGTGGCTTTCTCTTACGCAGTCTCTCCCTCGTTCATCAGTCACTAACGAGACCCCGTCCAGAAAGGTATCACGGCCGCGCGCTAGTTCATTTTGAGGTCAGATTGTGTACGTTTCGGACGACGGTGCTACCCACAGCGGTAACATCTCGGCCGGAAACGGCGCAAGATGACCCGAAAGGGACCGCGCCCTTTGGGGCGGCGTGGGGGGCGGGCATCTCCCAGCTCCGGGTTCGGAGCCGTTACCGCTGAGGGTAGCGGCGTCCGTAGCCCGGGGCCGAGACCTGCCCGACCCGCACTGCCGACGCGGCTCGCGAGACCTTTCTGGACGGGGTCTAACGAGCAAAGGCCTCTGCCGGGGCCCCGGCAGGCATATCGGAGGGTGTAACTTGGCTGTCTTCTGGAGAGCGGTCGTCCTCGACCGTATGGCATGCGTGCAGACACGGCGGGGGACCGCCGCTCTCCATCGGGCGAATAGTGCTCAGATCGGGTGAAGTTGCACACGCGTGGCCTTCGCCGCCATTCGCCACTAGTGCGCATGTCGGAGGCTGTAACTCCACGTGGCCGGCACGACACCGGCTCAGTGGATCGGGATCTGCCGTCGCCGGGCTATGGCGGACACGTTTCCGAGACCGACCGGCGGCGGGGGACCAGACTTCGCACAAGGCTACGTCCGGTAGGCTGCCCCGCCCCACCTGACGTGCCCGCGAGAGCCGATCACTGAGTCACGTCTCCGTCGTTCTGCGGCTGGATCCCATCAGGGGCGTCAGGAACGAGCCAAGCCGACGCGGCGCAGGTGGCGTCCAGTCCACGCCGGCCCGGTCCACAGGAGGATACGCATGGGCAATCAACTCGATCGCGCGTCGCACGACCTCCGCCAGCGACATCTCACGCTCTCGGGCAATGCGCTTGGCCTCAGCATACAACTCATCGGGCAATTGAATCTGTGTTCTAACCATAATAAGTGACTAAGACATAGCATCATGCCAAATCCACATCAAGAAATGCCTCAGTCACTGACGAGAAGGCGATCGGCCGTCACCGTGATCTCGAGTTCCCGCCCAGGCTCGATTCCCGCGGGGACATAGACGTGACGCAAAGCCCCCCAGGTCACGGAACTCACTGCCTCCTTCATCGTCCCCCCGCAAGTCACCGTCACGGGACTGGCTGCGCGGGGCAAGGCAAGCCCGAGGAAACCGGTAAAACTCCGTTCACCGGTGTTCCTGAAAACCGCAGTCGCGCGCTTGCCCGTGACACGGCGGGACGTCACGCGGATCTCCTCCGTTCGGGAGAGCCATCGGCACAGTCGAGGGAGCAGTTCTGCCCCCAGAGCGTCGTCACTCACACCACCAAAGCACACGATTCGCCCCTTCCCGAGGCTCCCCGCTCCCAAAACGGGTATCCCGGCAGCCACATCACAGCCAATCGCGTCCACTGAGGAGGTCATCGCTGTCAGGCGTCGGCATAGACCGAACACAGCGGGGGACGTGTCCACTCCCCGGAGGGCGTCGTGTACGGAACGCAGCGACATCCAGGACACGGACACGGGATCACCCAGCGTCACACCGAAACGCTTGAGCCAAGTGTCTGCATCAAGGCGCGGTACGGAGTTCGCAACGACATCGCCGCCCATGAACTCGGGCTTCGAGTTCAGAGCGTGAGGCTCAAGGTAGAGTCCCCCCCCTGCCCGAACGAAGCGCTCCAGCTCGACGACATCGTTGTCGGTCAACATGACATCCTGCGCTGCGATCACCACGTGAGCCTGTGCAATGAGGGGGGCCAGTTCCGACAGCCGTCGACCGTCATCGTCAAGCCGGGCCTCGCGCACGGCAAATCCCCTCTGGGTCAGCAACACGCGCAGTTGCCGCGACAGTAGTCGCCGTCCCGTTCCCAGTACCACAACATGGGCCACGCTTGCGAGCTCGCGTTCGTAGCGGTCAGCCCAACTCGCTTCAGCTCGAGCGAAGACCTGCGCCATGCCATCATAGCCGGGGTCTATCGCCGTCTTCGCGAACTCAGGATATACACCAATGACCGATGCACCGGCCTCCAACGCAGCCGTGAGGCCCTGGATCGTGTAGTCAGCGGTGTCTTGGGGACGCATGGCTGCGCCTTCTTCCGTCCCGAGATGCGAGATGTTCGCCAGATCGGACCAGACGGCGTCCGCAACACCGGGGGGCGCCACGTAAGCCATGTGCCACTCGAAGTCGACAAACGGCGCCAGCCCGGCCCGACTGTACCCGTTGGTTGCCTCGCGCATCCAGCGTCCTACCCAGGCACCTAGCTTGGCGCCTTCACGCCGGGTGTGGATGATCTCACGCATCGGGGCAACGATCTCTCCATAGTAGCGCAACGCCCGGTAACGCCCGAGAAGCCGGCGCATTGGCGATGCTGCCTTGGGGTCCATCTGGCGCGGGTCCGCGTAGACAACTCCGCGCTCCTCACAGAAACGCTTGAACCCCTTGATGCATGGGCCGCAGAAGCAGAGCGGAGTGTGGTCGTCCTCAATGACCAAGGCATCCAGATCATAGCGGATGAACAGTTCGGTGACCAACTCGCGCGTGCGTTGCGCGAAGTCCGACGAGAGCCAGCAGTAGTGCTTCTCACTCGGTCTGCCGTCCCGATCCACGGCCGGAGGCAACCTCAGCGCGGCACCGTCCCCGTACCGGTTGCTGAAGTGGTTGTAGTCCCCGCAGAGCTTGATGCCACGCTGGTGCAGCTCGGCGACCAGGTCGGCAAACATGTCGCGACCGGTGGTCTCCCGGTAGGTCCTGGACGCCCCCCATTCGCTCACGCCCTCTACATCACTCCGGTAGAGTGCGCGTGAGCAAGCCGCAACGTTGACGCGAATGATCTCCACGTGACGGTCTGCCAGCCACTGTGCGAACTCCGCGGGTGGCCCGAACACCGTAGCCGTTCACGGGGGTGAGGTCAAGCCCGATTTCACGTTGTTGTGAAAGAAGCGCGACTTTCTTTCGGGAGACGGCTGGGATCTAACACACCTCGCCGTTATAGTGGCGGC
>Ga0209249_1002525_pt1 | contig 14717 bp, 10 predicted proteins | sample SaaInlV_200m_DNA_4_FD_184653 | JGI IMG/M metagenome (GOLD analysis project Ga0209249, IMG submission 184653) | Marine microbial communities from expanding oxygen minimum zones in the Saanich Inlet - SI037_S3LV_200m_DNA (SPAdes) (version 2) | ecosystem: Environmental > Aquatic > Marine >...
TGCCGAATTCAGTGGACCTGCCAGACCGTTTCATCCAACGTGGAATGCCCATGGGGTATGTAGTTGATTTTTCCAAAGTGACAGCAAGGGTTGTCGTGCCCCAACGCAACATAGACCTTGTGCGTTTAAATTCCCGGTGGGTTGTTGCACGCCTTTCCGAATCTATAGATAAGGAATTTCCGGCTGTTATAAAACGGGTGGTACCTGCTGCATCCAGTGATCTACCTAGCCTGGCTCTAAGCCTGGAGGGCGGCGGTGTGCTTGCCCTGGATCCTACAGAGAACGATAGTCCAAAAGCATATGAAAAACTGTTTCACTTTGAGGTTTTTATTGTCGGTTCAGAACTCAAAACTATCGGGGAAAGGGTTTTTGTGCGCTTTGAGCACGATCCGGAACCGATTGTATATCGATTGTATAGGAGTATCCGTAGAACATTACTAAGGAAATTCAGAGTATAATGTTAAACCAGATCACAAATGCTCCTCCGGCAACACACGTACTTCGACCGGAACGTAAAGACATTAAACCGGGCTTTTGGGACAATGTTTTGCAGCGGATTACCGGCAGTATATCTCATGCATTGCGCGAACGACACAGCCGCGACCCCAGGTTTATATCGGAGGTGAATGCATATGGACAGCCCCTTGAAACCGGGAGCGATGCGGATTTGAAGAAGGAGGCGGATCGTCTCCGTAAACAGTTTCACCTGGTTGGTTTTCAAGAAGCGTTGGTGGCAAGGTCCTTTGCATTAATTCGCGAGGTGGCCTTACGGACAGTAAACCAGAGGCATTTCGATACCCAGCTTCTCGGCGGGCGGGTACTGCTGCATGGGATGATCGCTGAAATGGAAACCGGCGAGGGTAAAACGTTAACAGCAACTCTTCCTGCAGCAACTGCAGCCCTTGCAGGTGTACCGGTTCATGTGATTACTGTGAATGACTATTTGACCGGCAGGGATGCAGAGTGGATGGGGAGTATATATAAGGCGCTCGGGCTTAGTGTCGGATGTATTATTCACGACATACCTCATGAAGAACGACGTGCTGCTTATGACTGCGATGTGACTTATTGTACGAACAAGGAAATCACTTTCGATTATCTGAGAGACAGGATCGTTCTCGAGGGGAGCCGTAATTCTATGCGGCTGCAATCAGAGTACCTTTATGGCCAAGGCGCACGAGTGCGCAAGCTTCTGCTAAGGGGGCTCCACTTCGGGATTGTTGACGAAGCAGACAGTATATTGATTGATGAAGCCAGAACACCCCTGATTATATCCAAAGGGACCGGCAGTGAAGCTGAACGCTCATTCCTGGAACAGGCCATGACGATAGTTGAAAAAATGAAGCGGGGGGTTGATTATAAAATCGATGATGGCTCGCGAAAAATCAAGCTTACCGATGGAGGAAAGGGCCGGATTCGTGAGTGGGTCGGATCCATGGGGCCTCTATGGGCAGGTACTGTGCGGAGGGAAGAGATCGTTTCAATGGCTTTAAGTGCGAATCATTTTTTTAACCGGGATGAACAGTATCTGGTGCGTGATGGCAAGGTTCAGATTATTGATGAATTTACCGGCCGTGTGATGGCGGATCGTTCATATGAGCGGGGGCTTCATCAATTGATAGAGGTCAAGGAAGGTTGCGAGATAACACAACAGCATGAAACTCAGGCCCGTATCAGTTACCAGCGGTTTTTCAGGAGATATCTTCACCTGGCGGGAATGACCGGCACTGCAAAGGAGGTCAAACGGGAGTTGAGGTCCGTATATAACCTTTCAGTTGTATACATTCCCACACACCGGAAAATGGTGAGAAAAGCTTATGCAGACCGGATTTTTCCCACAGAAAAAGAAAAATGGAATGATGTGTTGGATAAAATCTGTGAGATGCATGAAAAGAAACGACCGGTACTGGTCGCTACCCGCTCTGTTTCAGCTTCGGAAAAGGCCAGTTTACTTCTTGATGATAAGGGACTGACCTATCAGGTTCTGAACGCGAAACAGGATGCTGAAGAAGCAGATATCGTTTCACGTGCAGGGGCGCCCGGGTGCATCACTATTGCCACTAACATGGCGGGTAGGGGTACCGATATCAAATTAAGCCCGGGGGTTGAGGAATTACAGGGCCTTCATGTAATTCTGACGGAACGTCACGAAGCCGGCCGAATTGATCGTCAATTGGCTGGCCGTTGCGGTCGTATGGGTGATCAGGGAAGTCACGGGGCTATTTTGTCTCTTGAAGACCCTATTCTGGAAGGTGGCCGGGGAGGCGTTGCATCATTGGCGGCAAGAAAATTTATACGGACCGACTCGATTATATGGAAATGGCTTGCCCGAAGAGCTGTTTTAAGTGCTCAGAAAAAAATCGAACGGTTACATGCCAGAATACGTAAAAGCTTGCTTAAAGAGGATGAGCGGAGAGGTGATATGTTGTCATTTTCTGGTCGTTCTGAATAGAAACATATACATAACGTCCCTTTTTTTACCCGATTTCAGCGTCAGGTTCAAATTTTAATCGTCGAAATACTCAATGTATTCATGCGGTTAAAAATTTCACCGTCCTTGAAATCGAACAAAATGAATGTTTTTCAAAGGACTCGGATAGAGAGGAACCTATGTTACCAACCATGCGTGTATTGCTTTATAGTGTTATAATTTTATTTTCTGTTGCTGCAGGCACTTTGGTACTGGCTGAGCAATCTTTTGACGGCCTTATTGAACCCAGCGAAGTAGTAAAGATCAGCAGCCAGATTACCGGAACATTGGAAAATATTCTGGTCGAACGCGGCGATAAAGTTGAGAAAGGGCAGGTAATAGCCCGACTTAATTCTAACATTGAAAAAGCTGTTGTGGGCTTGGCTTTAGCACGAAAAGAATTCGGCCAGCGAAAGGTACAAAGGAATGAGGAGTTGTACCGAAAAGAATTGATCTCTATTCATGACAAAGATGAAATGGAAACCGAACTCAGGATCTCGGAACAGCAGCTCCGGGAAGCAGAGGCAAAACTGGAGATACGTATCATCCGAAGCCCGATTGACGGTATAGTTTCAGAGCGTTTTCTTTCTCCCGGAGAATACGTTGGTGAAGAAGCAATCATGGAAATTGTCCGTATCAACCCATTGTATGTAGAGGTGTTTGTTTCCGTTGATTTTTTTGGTAAAATCACGAAGGGTATGATAGCTGAGGTTTCACCGGAATTTCCTGACCCGCGTAAGTATAGTGCCAGGGTAATCATTGTTGACAGGGTTATTGATGCCGCCAGCGGTACATTCGGTGTGCGTCTGGAATTGCCAAACCCCAACAATTATCTTCCGGCAGGCCTCAAATGTAAGGTCCTGTTTTTATTTGATAAATCATAGTTAGTGCCCATCCGGAAATGGACTTTTTGCCCAATATCTTCGTTATGCTCAAAAAATAATCCTCGGAATATCAAACATATGCCTGTGGTTATTTTTTTCGCATGCCTTGATCTTGAACAAAAATCCTCATTTCTGGATGGACACCATTTAATTTGTGTTCAATTGCTGAATAAGAGGGTTTATATAATATGCTGAACTTTTTACCCGGAGTAATTCGAGGGGTACTGGCTTTTTTATTATTTGTTCTGAATACTGTTTTTTGGTGTACCCTTCTTTTTATTGTGTCATTTTTAAAACTTCTGATACCTTTTGAAGCCTGTCGAAAGATTTGCAATATTATTCTTGTTCGGCTGGCCTCAAACTGGGTTTTATTCAATGCAGCAAATCTTAAACTCCTGCATAGAATAAACTGGAATGTTGAAGGGGTAGAGGACCTTTCACTTGATAAATGGTACCTCGTAATTTCAAACCATCAATCATGGGTTGATATAGTCGTCTTGCAGACGATTTTTTATCGCAGGATTCCATTCCTTAAATTTTTTCTGAAGAAGGAACTTATATGGGTTCCTGTATTAGGACTTGCCTGGTGGGCGCTTGATTTCCCTTTTATGAAGCGCTATTCCAGTGAATTCATAAAAGCTAATCCGCATTTAAAAGGGAAGGATATTGAAATTACCAGAAAGGCCTGTGAAAAATTCAAAACAATTCCTGTATCTGTTATGAATTTTGTTGAAGGTACACGATTTACAAAGGAAAAACATGAAAGGCAGAAATCACCCCACAAATATCTTCTAAGACCGAAAGCAGGAGGTACCGCCTTTGTTCTTGCAGCAATGGGTGAGCAACTCAATAGTATTTTAAATGTAACTATTGTTTATCCTGAAGGAGCACAAAATTTCTGGGCGTTTTTATGCGGGAAAATAACACAGATTAATGTGAGAGTTGAAACAATACCGATTGATGATAATATAGTTGGTGATTATTTCAATGACCCTGAGTTTCAAAACAATTATCGGCAATGGGTTAACGACCTCTGGGTTGAAAAAGATAAATGTATCAACAGCCTTCTTGGCTGATAAAGACTAAACAAATTTGATGGCATCGTAAAAAGTCTCCATCTACTGCGTTATAGCGGTTGATCAGAAGTTCGACATACTACATGTATGCCTTCACGCCTGGCCAAACACTATGTTTTGCATATGAAGATTTCTACTTAGCCATCGGTTATACTTTTTATGAGTTCATCAATATATAGAAAAATCAAAATAAGGGGAGAATAAAATGCTGAAAATGATAGCAAAACTTTTGGCTGTTTTAAACTCGGAAACTGACCCCGCTCAAATCAGCCTGGCTTTTTGTTTTGCAGTGGTTACAGGCTTTACGCCATTATTAAGTCTGCATAATTTATTTGTTCTTTTTATGGTCCTTATTTTAAGAGTTAACCTGTCTGCCTTTATCCTTGGAACTGCTTTTTTATCCGGGATAGCATATCTTCTGGATTCAATTTTTCATGAAATAGGTCTTGTTGTTCTAAAAGCAGGTTTTCTTAAAGGGGTGTGGACTGCTCTTTATAATAATACAATATTCCGTATGGAGAATTTCAATAATTCCATAGTTATGGGGAGCCTGGTTGTATCCCTGTTACTTTTTTTGCCTGTGTTTTTTCTTTCAAATATTCTGATTCGCCGTTACCGAAGCAATCTTCTGTCATGGGTGGAAAAGACAAAGATAATGCAGGTCTTTAAAGCGGGTAAATTATATTCATTATATAAGGCTGTTGCATGATAAGGACTCGTTTTAAAAAGAGAATTTGTTTTATGCGGGAATCCTATGGGAGGTAGGTTATGAAACGCTGGATAAGATGGCAGGGACTGGGAGCCTTTATAATTACTATAATTTTCATTTCAGTCGTTTGGTTTTTGTTTGTAGACGGTGTTGTACGGCGTATAATTGAAAAAACCGGAACAGAAGCTGTTGGAGCAAAGGTGGAACTGGCAAAAGCAGACCTGTCGCTTTTTCCTGCCGGGCTTGAGCTTACCGGTATGAAAGTTACAAACCCTGACCAACCGATGACAAACATAGTTGAAATAGAACGTATCGACATGTCGCTTGAAACCCTGCAGCTTATTCGTAGAAAAGTCATTGTGGAAAACATGTCTGTTGACGGAGTTCGTCTCAACACACCACGTAATAAATCAGGTGCCATTTTAGACAGCAAAAGAAAAAAAGAGGGAGACGAATCCGATAAAACAGAAAAAAAGGAAGCAAATACTTTTTGCGGAAAATTTACCCTTCCTGATTTTAAAGCCTTGAATATAGATGATATCCTCAAAAAAGAGAAACTCAAATCCCTGGAAATAATACAATCACTTAAAAAAGATATAGAAGCGGAAAAAAAGAAATGGCAGAAAGATATTGCCGACCTGCCTGACAAAAAGAAATTTGCTGAATATCAAAAGCGTATGAAAAAATTAAAATCCGGGTCAGGTGGGTTTGGAAAAAACCTTGGCCTTCTCGGAGAAACAAAAAAACTGCAAGAAGATATAAAAAATGATATTGATCTTATAACCAATGCACAGAATAGTTTCAGCAAAAGGATAAAGGAGCTCAATTCGCGAATTGCAGAAGCAAAAGAAGCTCCTTTAAAGGATGTTAAACGGTTGAAGGAAAAATACGGTATGTCGTCAGGGGGTGTCGGGAACCTGAGCCGTATGGTTTTAGGATCTAAACTTTGCGGGGGAATGAAAAAAGCTGTTTCATTGTATGAAAAAGCAAGCCCATACATAAAAAAGCACAAGAGAAAGGCTGGTGAACCTGAAGAGATAAAACCTGTTCGGGGCAAAGGTGTTAATATCCGGTTCAAAGAGTTTAAACCGCTACCCGATTTTCTTATTCGTGAAATGAAAACCTCTGTAATCCTTGATGCCGGGTTATTGAAAGGAAAAATAGACAATATTACCTCAGACCAGGATATACTTGGGAAACCCCTTACATTTATTTTTTTCGGCGATAAGATGAAAGGCGTAAAGAGTATCGATATTAAAGGAAGTTTAAACCATATAAATCCTGAACAATCTATTGACCAGATAGTTGCCGATATTATTGGATATGAAGCAATTGATATAATTTTATCTGACGATCCTAATTGGCCGGTCAAGTTAAATAAAGCCAATGTAAATTTTAAAATTGACGGGAAGCTCATTGGTGAAGAAGTAAACACATCTTTGAACTCTGTAATGAAATCAGTTAATATCTCGGCCGGTAAAAAAGAAAGTTACGGGGCATTAAGCAAAGCACTGAAATCTGCCATTTCGGATATATCAAGCTTTAAGGCTGACGCAAAAGTGACAGGTACAATTGATGATTATAATATAAGTTTAAGTTCTGATATTGACGGGATTTTGAAAAAAGCAGTTGGGAAATCACTGAAAAATCAGGCTGCAAAATTTGAAAAAGAGCTTAAGAAAGCGATTTTGGATAAAACCGGTGGACCGTTAAAAGGGCTGACAAAGGATAAAAACAGTTTAAACATCTTTGATAAAGAGCTTGCCGACAGGTCAAAAGCAGGAAAAAATATATTAGGCAGCGGTGGTGGTGGGTTTAAGCTGCCGTTTTAATACTGTTGATGGCGTCGTAAAAAGTCCAATATCTGCGTTGCGCTGCACCCCTCGTCATTGCGGTGTACTATAAGTACGCCTCATTCCTCGGGGTTTGCGACGCCTTGATCTTGAGCTTTTTACGACGCCATCAGGGTTGACGAACTTGTAAAAAGTATTAAAGATGGTTAAGTAGAAAACTTATACGATTTCCAGGTTGTATCTTATGATATATCGTGCCAGATGTTCTTTTATTTTCTCTTCAATTTTTTCTTTTGAGATGTTTTGAGCAGGATTGATTTTCAATGAAACCGATATACCGTGAGTTCTGTCTTCAATAACATTGATTTCTGCTGTGTTGATAATATCATTAAGATTTTCGAGCTCTTTTTCGTATACACGCTTAATAATATCATACTTTAACAGCGGTTTGAAAATCTTTCCTATGGGTGTTAACGGTATTTCATCCACGATAATGACTTCCTTGGGAATTGCGGCGCGCTCGCCGATTTCATTCTTGAGGAACTCCATTATTTCATTTTCCGTAACTTCAGCCCCTTCCTGTAGCTGTACATATACCACAGGAACCTCTCCGGCATGAGGGTCGGGCTTTCCTATCGCTGCTGCTACCTGAATTCCCGGAAGACCATATATGGGGTCTTCAATAAGAGCCGGATCGATATTATGGCCTCCCCGTATAATAACTTCCCTGCTGCGTCCTGTCAGCCAGAAATACTCATCTTCATCCTGCCTGCCAAGATCACCTGTATTAAGCCAGCCCTCTTCTTTCCCCTTGGGCCAGATTCCTTTGTTATGTATTTCATCAAGGTATCCATCAAAAACATTAGGGCCTTTTATGCAAAGAGAACCGATTTCATTGGTTTCCGCTTCTCTCACGAATTGTCCTTCATCATCTACGATAAATATACGCATATCCTGATACATGATCCGGATTCCAATAGAACCAACTTTTCTTTCGCCGTTATATGGGTTACCGGATGATCCGGTTGTTCCTTCTGTAAGGCCGTATCCTTCAAGGATTTTCAGGCCGGTTTTATCTTCAAACCGTTTTACCAGATCCACGGAAAGAGGTGCTGCCCCGCAAAGAGCATATCGAAGAGAGGAGATATCCGCACCGTCTAAAGGGATATCCATTAATACAGACAGAATAGTCGGAACACCTGAGAAAGTTACCGCGCGGTAGTGTTCAATGATCTTGAAAAAATTCATCATAACTTGGGGGTCGCGATATCCCATTGCCGTCATAATAACAACATGGGCACCCATGGAAAAAGGCATGGCGCCTGTAACCATGGTTCCGTTTACATGAAACAACGGAAGTCCGCACAAAATGGCATCTCCTTTGAACAGCTCCGAAGTTGCACTCATTATATATGTCATTGCAGCTTCATGATAATGGGTATGGGGGGCAAGTTTCGGTGTTCCCGTGGTTCCGCCTGTATGGTAGAGAGAAGCTATATCATAGGGGTCAATTTTTCTGCCGGAATCAAGGCTGTCTCCATTATAACGGGGAAGCATTTCTTCAAAACCGTATATTCCGTTCTTTTCATCACTCGGTCCCATAACCCGTACAACAGCTTTAAGGTCCGGGAGGTTTTTACGTACCTCCATAGCTTTTTCCCAGATATCTGATCCCGGTGTTTCACCAAGGGCTACAAGTATTTTTGTTCCTGCCGACTGGCAGATCTCCGTTATGGTTTTTGGTTCCAGCATCGGGTTGATGGGGTTTATTATACCGGCAGCTTCACCTCCCCATACTACATAGTGAGCCTGGGGAATACTTGGAAGTAAATAGGTGATAACATCTTTGGGCCCTATTCCAAGGTCGTGGAAAAGATTTGCCGCCCGGGTTATATTTGTGATCAGTTCATTATAGGTTATCTGTTCAGGGTTGGCATACTGACCCCCTGTAGGAAAAAAGCTTATGGCAACAGCTTCCGGATCTATTGCTGCGCCTTGTTTTAAAATATCATAAGTGTTCAGTAACTTGATTCTTTCTTCGAACGGTGTTTTCTCGATTTCCCTGATGTATTCCAGACCTGTGATCTTGAATTTATCCATGAGAGCTCCCATAATGTTAAATGGTTATGATGGCGTTGTAAAAGTCTCCATTTACTGTGTTATAGCAGTTGATCAGAAGCTCGACATACTAAATGTATGCCTTCACCCCTGATCAACAACTATGCCTTGTAAATGGAAATTTATACTTAGCCATCAATTGTATTTTTTCAATGTAATTAATCTTAATATATAAAATAAATTGATTGTAAACGCTTTAAAAAAGGTGATTGAATAACAATTAAAATTGTTAACACCCTTTTCTAATCAAATCAAGCGGTTGTTTTGACAGGCAGAAAGAGCCTGTTTTACATGCCCCGAATTGAACGCTTTCCTTTTGATAAAATAAACAATTTATTATCTTAAATTTTGATGATTTACTTACTACTCGCTTGATCGCTTTTTGAACATAGGTTTCGCCCTTTTTGGTTTCCGGTAGTGCTTGACACACCAATATTTTTAATACTATAGATTCAATTCAAGTATACCAAAGACTCACATTTTTATATTTTCTTCATTTTACATTGTAATTGTGGTAAAATTGCAACCCAATTAATTTAAATTATTTGAATTCATCTACTATCCATTTTGAGGGAGTTTTATCACCAAATGTCACAACCAGATCCTAAGGTTAATAATTTTAAAATTACACTTTCCTATGACGGGCAAAACTACTTTGGTTGGCAGCGTCATCGTGACAAACCAACTCTTCAATATGCCATAGAAAATGCCATAGAGCAGGGATTAGGTGTTCGCGTAGCGGTGAAAGGTTCTGGTCGGACAGATCGGGGAGCACATGCAAACGGTCAAGTGGTGAGTGTTAAGTTGCCTTCCGCCATTCAGGTTGGTGATATTCAGAAAAATTGTAATGATTTTCTTAATGAAGATATTCGAGTAGTTGATGTTGAGTCTGTGCAGCTTGATTTCCATGCCTGTTACAGTGCGATAGCTAAACATTACCGATATGTTCTCTGGAATGAGAGGAAACTTCCAGAGAACCGCGCAGGGCGTGTTTGGCATGTTAAAGAGCCATTAGATGTCGAGGCTATGATTGATGCATGTTCTGTTTTTGAAGGAGAATATGATTTCTCTTCGTTTGCTACTCGGCCGAATTTTAAGCAAAAATCTACCACTCGCACTGTAAGTAGGGCAGTAATGTTTGAGGAGCTGCCATTAATAACTTTTGATATTTATGCTAATGGGTTCCTGTATAAAATGGTAAGAAATATCGTTCGAGCCATCGTCAAAGTCGGAGAGGGTCGTTATAATCGTAATGATCTACACCGAATTATGAAAGCCAAAGACAGGAAAGCCGCTCCAGGAACAGCTCCAGCATCTGGTCTTTATCTAGAACAAGTGTTTTACTCTCAAGATGACTTAACCAAAAAACTTGGAGAGGGAGCTTTGTTATGAGTCAATTTGAACATCAGCGCCATAAGATCGCCTCTAACCTGACTCGTGATCGTGAAATTATTGTTGCCTGTGCGCCAATGCGTAGCAACGTGAATGTTTCATCAATTGCTCGAACATCTAGTGCCTGTGCCATTGAGAAACTTGTATTGACAGGTAATGCTAGCCTTATTTCAAAAATCGCAAGAGATGGTGCTGAAGAGTTAGAAGTGTCAGTTCATAGAACTCTAAAACCCGTTCTTTTGAAGCTACGAAAAGAAGGCTACAGATTAGTGGGGATAGAACAAGCTACAAATTCTGTAAGTATGCATGACTATGCATTTCTACGAAGAACTGTTCTTGTAATAGGTAACGAGCGGACAGGTTTGACACCCGATGTCCTTGAAATGTTAGATGATGTAGTAGAAATTCCTGTCTATGGTCTTCCCCACAGTTTCAACGCAGCAACAGCCACAAGTATGACTCTCTACGAATATTGTAAGCAATATCCTCAAGGCTAGGGTAGCCATAGCTTTAGGGTCGGGCCCAGTTTAGGGTCGGACAAAGATAAGTATATGAAAATAAACGAAATGATGTCTTGAAATGGCCTGATTTCGGGGCAATATCCTTCTTTTTGGTACCAAAATGGAGGATATAGGATAATTTAGTGGCAAGAGCTAATCGTTATTTTATACCAAGGTGTGTCTGGCATCATAGGCATTGATGTCATAAAAAGGGAGTTTTAGTCACCCTATATGCTTTTACTTTTAAACACTACAAAGACCATGGATTTAAGTGCCCCGGTTCTGCCGGGCATGGTAACAACAGATCCGGACCTGCTCAAAACAGCTCAGAAACTTGCCGGCAGGGTTTCTAAAATGACACCCCGGCAAATGGCAGAGTTAATGTCCTTAAGTGATAAACTTGCAGCAAAAACCCATGAGAAATTTTTTTTGTGGGGGAAGACTGAGCAATCAAAAGTTCCTGCCTTGTTTGGTTTTACAGGTCTTATTTTTAAACATCTTGATGCATCCAGTCTCAACAAAAATCAGCTTACTTTTGCCCGAAAAAATGTCCGTATTTTATCAGGTCTATATGGTTTACTAGGGCCTTTTGATTTGATTGAAGAATATAGGCTTGAAATGGGTTACAAAATAGGAGTGGATGGTTTTTCTAATCTTGCTCAGTTCTGGAAAGAAACATTGACTGCCAAACTGAATAAAGAGATAGCATCAGGCGAACCAATTCTTAGTGTTGCTTCACAGGAATATATGAAAGCTTTGGATATGAAAAAATTAGACAACCCTGTGATAATGCCTGTTTTTAAAGAAAAGCGGCCTGATGGATCTTATAAAAATGTAGTTGTCCATGCCAAAAAAGCCCGTGGCGCAATTGTTCGATATGCAATAGAAAACAGGGCAGAAAAACCCGAAGACCTGATGGGGTTTTCTGCAATGGGATGGAAGGCAGAAGACCTTCCCCCTGATAACGGTTCATGGCTGTTTACCCGACCTGCGGAATAGCCAATCTTTTAAATACTTTGGAATGCTTTAGGGTTGGCCGGGAAAATTATTTGAAAACAAACAATGTCAATAAGAAGGATATTATTAATTTTAAAATAAGGAGAATAAAATGCCGCCAAATACTGATAAAATGATGTTAAGTCTGGGAAAATTCTATGAATTGCTCTGTAAAATACCTTTAATAGGGTATCCGTTTGCAAGATTCTATAATAGAATGATGGGGAGAATACTTTTCTATATGCCCGGATCAGACGCTAAACGAGCGGACTCCATTGATGGAATAAGACAATACCTTTTAAAGACAAAAGAGGATATGGGCTTTCCTTTTGTGATGATACCTGAGTCTGATACAGAAGACAGTCTTGATTTCTTTGTGGATGGCTGTCCATACGGTTATACACGTTCCGACCAGGAAAAAGCATGTGATGCTGCTATGCAGATGGACCATATACTTTTCAAGCTTCAGGGAGGCGATCTTACCATATTGGAAAAAGTGATGGATGGACCGGATAAGTGCAGAATGCATATTAAAATGAGAAAATGATCTATTCAAAATTTTTTTCAAAACAAGCGAGAAAACCATGGTTTTAGAATTAAAAACATATAATATCGGAATGTTAGTTTGGCCGATCCTAATTTGGACCTCAATTTGGATTCCTGATATTTAAATCAGAACAACGAAAAACACCTGAAGTACTTTTAACTTATATTACTACAATCTTGATGAACTCGTAAAAAGTATAACCGATGGCTAAATAGAAATCTTCATGTACAAGGCATAGTGGTTGGTCAGGAGTGAAGGCATACATGCAGTATGTCGAATTTCTGATCAAACTCTATAACGCAGTAGGTGGAGACTTTTTACGACGCCATCAATCTTAGAGGAATGACTATGACCAGGAGAGCCGTTCTCAAGGAGGAGGAAAAGGATACTATACGATATACATCGTGTGGTTTTCACTGTTTTGACCAATGTATTCTTAAGGTACGGATCAGGGGAGGCCGTATCGTTTCGGTTGAGCCTGATGACACCCTGAACCCTGGTGTGATAAGGGAAGGTGAACATTTGGATGAAGAATTACTTAGTCCTTCCGTACGTCAGTTTCGTCCGTGTCCCAAGGGATATTCCATGGCAAGAGATATCTACGATCCGAAACGTGTAATTTATCCTATGAAACGTGTTGGAAAAAGGGGTGAGGGAAAATTTGAGAGGATATCATGGGATGAGGCTCTTGATACGATTTCAGAAAAGCTCGTTGAGATAAAGGAAAAATACGGCCCCTATTCCATAATGCATCACCCATACAGTTATATGAGTATGTGCAGCTTTCCCCTCGCGCAATGGTTCGGTGCTGGAATTTCCGGCTGGAGTGCACATTCGGACTGCGGCTTTCACGAGCCTCAGAAATGGGTTTACGGAAGGGACCTGATGGAAGGACTTAAACGTTGGGGGCAATTCGAATTGACACAGGACGCGCCCAATATTTTCAAATCCAATCTGATAGTCCTATGGGGCTTCAACCCAATGGCCATGATGGACAGTAGAACGAACCATAACCTGATCCAGGCAAAAGAGCGCGGTATCCCCATCATCAGTATTGAAAGCCGCTATACTCCAAGCGTGGAAGTGCTTGCGGACCAATGGATCCCCATTCGCCCTACTACAGACGCAGCCATGATGATTGCCATGGCCAATGTCTGGTTCAAGGAAGGACTTTGTGACAAGGAGTTTATTGACAAGTGGGTTGAACCAAATGGTGTGAAACAATGGGAGGCCTATGTTCTGGGTACACAGGATGGGATTGACAAATCGCCTGGTTGGGCCGAAGAAATTTGTGGTGTGCCGGCTGAAACCATTGAATCATTCGCCCGGCTGTATGCGAAAAGCAAACCGGTCAATCTGGATATCGCCCTTTCCCTTGGCCGGCAGTTTTATGGCGAGAACCCTGCGAGAGCCTCAATGTACCTGCAGGCTCTGACAGGGAATACTATGATTCCCGGGGGAACAGCCGCTGCAGAGATCGGGCTTTGGTGGGGTCGAAAGGGCGGCTCCATGCCTTATGTGGACTGGAAGCAACAGCCCGGAAGCTACAACCCCCCTGTTCTGCTGACTATGTACAAATGGGCAAAGGCCATAGATTTAAGGGAAAAACTGGATAAGGGGGAGATAAGCAAAGAGAAGTACAACAATATGATCGGCAATGCGGCAGATAATCCTGCTCCCAATATACAAATGGTGATCCTGGAGTCAAACAACCATGTCAATAATCTGCCCGGCATGAGCCAGAGTATCAGCGCCATGAAGAAAACTACTTTCAACCTTGTTTTTACTCAATACGAGGACATGCCGTCAGCGCGCTATGCCGATATACTTCTGCCCCAAATCTACTCGGCATTTGAAGGAAGAAACGGCGGTGCCGGTTCCCACTGGCCCCTCTTCACAACAACAATTAATCTTGGAAGCCACTTTGTATACCGCCAGAAATGTGTGGACCCGCCGGGCGAGGTGAAACCAAATGACTGGATCTGGACCCAGATTGCCAAACGCCTGGGCCTGGCTGAAAAGTTTAATCCTCGAATGGCCCATGTTGCTGAAGAGGACTGGGAAGAAACAATTGAGGATTTATACAAAGAGGCTTATGAAAAATGGGCTTCTAAGGATGCAATAGCTGCACTAAATCCTCCTGATTGGGAGGAATTTCAGAAAAAGCCGGTCTTCCGGTTCCCCATGGAGGGAGAACCATATTATCCATTTAAATACCGTGTGGAAGGCGGT
>Ga0209249_1002528_pt1 | contig 14708 bp, 14 predicted proteins | sample SaaInlV_200m_DNA_4_FD_184653 | JGI IMG/M metagenome (GOLD analysis project Ga0209249, IMG submission 184653) | Marine microbial communities from expanding oxygen minimum zones in the Saanich Inlet - SI037_S3LV_200m_DNA (SPAdes) (version 2) | ecosystem: Environmental > Aquatic > Marine >...
GTCAAGTAAATATACAATTATTGAGACTCCTTTTTATAAAAAGGTAACTTCCACTTCTGAAAATTCGTTATGCTTTGTTAATTGTAGCGTAGAGAAGTTTTGAATTGAAAAATTAAGGAAACTTTAGTTTTATTTACATCAGGTGCAATATCTTTTCTTAACAAGGAGGATAAGTTGATATAAGCTATAGAAAGTGTTTGACCAATACTATCATGTATGTATTCTGCAATTCTTCTACGTTCTTTATCTTCAGTATATATTAGTTCCGAATTTAAATTTTTTAGTTGTTTTTGGTATGTTTTTATTTCAGCCATACTTTTTCGTAAATCTTCTTCAGATTGTTTGTGGCGAGTTATGTCATGAGTTACACCTCTGTATCCAACAAACTCTGATTTTTCATTAAATATTGGAAATCCATTAATCTTAAGCCAAATCTTTTTATCATTCTTTTGAATTCCTATGACTTCCTGTTCATTATAATTTGATCTACTTTCAAAAAATTTAATAAGCTCTTCCTTTGCATTTTTATTGTTCTTTTGAAAAGGGAAATCGAATAAGGTTCTCGTTCCAATTATTTCATCGATTTTATATCCTAAAATTCTTTCTGCAACAGGACTTATATATGTAAACACTCCGTAGGCATCAATTTCCCAAAAAAATTCGAGGGCATATTCAGAAATTTGCAAAAATCGTTCTTCGTTTTCATTAAATTCCTTTGTTTGCTTTTTGATGAATATCTCCAGATTCTCATTTCTCTTTTTTAATAAGTCTTCAGCTTGTTTAATTCGAAGCATCACATTGACTAATGCTACGAGTTCAGCTTTATCAAACGGTTTAGAGATAAATGCATCAGCACCATAATTTAGCCCTTTTATCCTATTATTAGTTTCATGTCCTAAGCCAGATACCAATAATATCGGAATTGATTTAGTAGTTTCATTATTTTTGAGAATTTCACAAACAACAAAACCATCCATTTCAGGCATATGAATATCAAGCAAAATTGTATCAGGTATTTCCTTTTTGGCAATCACTATTCCTTCTTCACCCAATTTGCTTGTAAACACATTGCAGTTTGGAATATCTCTTTTAAGAATGGTCTTAATAAGCTCCAGATTGTCTGTATTATCATCAATTGCCAAAATCTTTTTCATAAAACTAAATTCACTTCTACAGTATCAACATCAAGCAAAAGTATAGTATTTTTGTGAAAAACAAAGCAATAATCGTTTCTCCTAAATCTCCTAAAATCTAAATATTCCTTCAGAATTAATAGTATTTATTAGTATTTATCACATTTGTTTTTTCTGAAAAAATAAATAGTAATAAATTGCAACCCATCAAAAATGATTTTGTCAATAGTTATGGATAGAGTAAATTTTATAAAATAGTGCAGGCTGAATTACATATAAAACTCATTGAGAGAAGTAGAAAAGGGGATAGTAAGGCACAGTTCGAATTGTATAGTTTGTTTTCCCGCGCCATGTTCAATACATGTTGCCGAATTATGGGTGCTCGCGAAGATGCGGAAGATATGCTGCAAGAGGCTTTTGTTGATATTTTTCGCAAACTGGGAACTTTTAGGTCTGAATCAACTTTTGGCACATGGGCTAAAAGGATAGTAATAAATAGATGTATTAATGAGATAAAACGAAAAAAGACGGTATTTGAATTTTTTGATGATATGCAAGTTTTTGAAAATCAGAAAGATGAAGATGATTCAAGATATGAGCGAAAACTAACAGTAAGTAATGTAAAGAATGCCATGCAATTTTTGCCAAGCGGTAGTCGCATGATTTTTTCATTGTATCTAATTGAGGGATACGATCATGTGGAGATTTCTGAAATACTGAATATAAGTGTTTCTAACTCGAAATCGCAATATATGAGAGCAAAAAATAAAATTAAGGAAATTTTAAAAAATGTTTGATATGAAAAATGACAAATTAGAGGAATTTGTATTTGAGAATATTGAAGCCTTCGACGAATACGAGGCAAATCCGAAAATATGGACAGGTATTCAAAGCCAAATATCTGCACCAAAAAAGTTGAACCTGAAGAGAATTGGTCTTAGAATTGCTGCTACAATTGCAATTTTTATAGCATCATATTTTGTAAATTCAATGATATTTAACAATCAACAACAAACAATTTTATCTTCGGAAAATACTGAGCTTGAATTTGAAAAATCGGAAAATATTAAGTTGCTGCTTGATGCAGAAGCATATTATTCATCAAAAATAAGTACTTTAAGTTCAAATGTTTTTCAACTAAGTTCGGATAAGCCCGAAATACGCACCGACATCGAAACCGAATTTTTGGAACTTGATAATATTTTTAAGGAATTGAAACACGACCTAAAAGACAATGCGGCAAACGAAGAAGTTTTACAAGCAATGATTCAGAACTATAGAATAAAATTGGAAATTCTAACCGAAATTTTAGAGCAATTAAATAAGTCGAAAAACAAAAAAAATAAACCCTACGATAATGAAATTTAATATAGTAAGATTGATTTTGGCGTTAATATTCATTTTGCCTACTGTTTTGCAAAGCCAAAGTTTTGAAAAAAAGCGATTTATTAGTAAATCATTCAAGGTGTATGACGATATGGAAGTACAGCTTATAAACAAATACGGGAATATTCATATGATTACCTGGGATAAGGATTCTGTGAAATTTGAAATTAATATGAAAGTTGTGTCTAACAAACAAAGTCGCTTGGATGGAACCTTCGATTTTATTGAATTTAAGTTTACCGACACAAAATACTTTGTGATTGCAGAAACAGTTTTTCAAGCAGAAAAAAACTCTTTTTGGGAAGATGTTTCCGACTTTGCAAATATTCTTTTGAAATACAATACAAGTGTACAAATTGATTACACCTTGTACATTCCGTCAGATAATGACCTGAAAATAAACAATAAATTTGGAAATATCTATTTCAGCGATTTCAATGGAAACCTTGATGTTGAATTGTCGAATGGCGATATAAAAGCACACAATCTGGATAAAGCAGCTACAATAAATTTGAAGTTCGGAAATTGCAAATTAAATCGTATTAATGAAGGAAAAATTGAACTTAGCTATTCGGATTTCAGAACCAAAACAGCAACAAATTTGAAAATTTTGAGCAAGTCTTCAACCGTAAGTATTGATAAAATTAATAAAATTGAGATTAATTCAAAAAGGGATAAGTATTATATAGGAAATGCAAATAGCATTCATGGGAAGGCATATTTTTCTTATCTGAATTTCGATATATTTAACGAAAATGTATTTCTCAACACAAGCTATGGCGATTTGACTATTGAAAATTCAAATTCCCTTTTTGATATGTTCGAACTGAATGCGAGTTATACAGATATTACACTGACAATTCCAAAAAATATAGATTGCTATTTTGAATATTATTTCAATGAAAAAACAACTTTTCGATTACCCCATGCTTTCGATAGTTTTGAGAAAGTTAGAATACGAGGCAGGGAGGATGAAGATTTTCTTATTAAAGGGAATATTACCGAAAAGGATCAGGCAAAATCTAAAATTATTATTAAACAGAACTCGGGTTTTTTACTAATTCAACAAAACTGAAAATTTCAAAATACAAAAATAGCCACAGATTCACAGATTTAATCAGCGAAAATCAGCGAAATCAGTGGGCAAAAAAAATAAAAATCTATTAATCAAATAAACCCAAACCAATGAAAAAAAGTAAATATTTATTAATTCTTGGAGCAATTATTATCCTTAGCAGTTGTTTCAGAAATAAGCTATGTGTAGATGGTAATGGAGAATATTCATCTGAAACAAGAGAAATTTCTTTGTTTAATGGTGTTGTAAGTAAAGGAAATTTCGTAGTTTTTGTGAGCTTTGACACAATACCGCAAGTGATAGTAGAAGCAGAATCGAACCTTTTGTATTATATATCTACAGAGGTTCAGGGAAACAATTTGGTGATAAAAACCCGTAACGACCGTTGTATTGATCAACATATGCCAATAAAAGTTTTCGTGAAAACGCCACAACTCTCAAAATTAGAAATTTGTGGTTCTGGCTCTATAAATTCCGATGATATTTTTACTAATTATGTTGAATTAGAAATTTCCGGTTCAGGTAATATCAGTGCCACAACTACAGTAGAAACAATTGATGCAAAAATTAGTGGTTCTGGCAATATTTATTTAAATGGAAATGCTCATGAAACAGAGTTTAAAATTACCGGTTCAGGTTCTATCTATTCTTACGATCTTTTTCAGGAAATATGTTTCTCTACAATTTCCGGTTCAGGCAATATCTATGTTAATGTCAGCGAAATGTTAGATGTTCAAATATTTGGAAGTGGTTCGGTTTATTATATCGGTAATCCACTAATTATCAATACTTCAATTTTAGGTTCAGGATCAGTTTATAAATATTAGAAATTATGAAAATCAAATTAATTATTTTTACACTTTTGTTTGTCCATCAGCTTTCGGCACAAGATTATGTAAAATCGTATGGCGTTAGAGGAGGGGTTTCTTCGGGTTTTTCTTTTCAGTTGTTCAAAGACGACATAAAAGCTTTACAAGCAAATTTAAGTTTTAGAGACAATGGGATGCAAGCCACAGCTATAATTCAAACCTATCGTCCATATTTATGGAAAGGAAAAGATAATCTCTATATTTATTCCGGACTTGGTGCACATGTTGGATTTACCAATAAAGAAAGAGCTTACTTCAATATAAGCTCGAATTACACCGAAGTTACAAATAGATTTAGGCCTGTGGTTGGAGTTGATGCAATGTTCGGGCTTGAATATAGGGTTTATACTTTTCCGCTTGCAGTAACCTTAGATTTTAAGCCATTTGTCGAAGTCTTCGGCGAGCATTTTTTTAGGGTAAATTTTTGGGATTTTGCACTTGGCGTGAAATACACACTTTAACAAATTATATATCTTTAGAAAAAATGATAGATGTTTTTTATATCATTGATAATGTCTTTTCATTTAGCTATTATTCTATGTTTTATGAAAAAAAGAAATTTTACGAAAAGTATCAAAAGAAAATAATATTAATCAGTAAATAAATTTAAAGTAATGAAAACAAAGATTTTAAAAACGAGTTTGGCAATTTGCCTTATTTTGAGTTCATCCTTTCTAATGGCTCAAGACAATGAAGTTAGCACAGTTTTTGGTAACAATAATTACCAAAATGGCGGATATGGTGGCATCACTGTTTCCTATTCTCAAATTGCAAACAAAGATGCAATTTTGGTTGGTGCACAAGGTGCTTGGATTTTAAACCATGGAATAGGAATTGGTCTTGCAGGTTTTGGTTTTGCTAATGAATTAGATTACAACATGCAAAACGATACTCGTTATGTGCTTTCCGGCGGATATGGTGGTTTGTTGATTGAGCCAATAATTTTGCCAAAGTTTCCTGTTCATATTGCATTTCCAATTGTAATTGGAGTAGGAGGGATAGCATATACCGATACGGAAAAATGGTTGTATGAAACTTCAGAAAACTGGTATGTTGACGATGCCGACGCTTTTGTAGTAATTGAACCGGGTATGGAAATTGAGATGAATCTGGTATCATTCATGCGACTTTCGCTTGGCGTAAAATACAGATATACATCGAATGTTAGATTAGATAATTTCGATAGCCAAAAATATGAATTTGAAACTGATCTTTTACATGGTTTCACATACGGAATTTCTCTTAAATTTGGTAAGTTTTAGAGTTGTTTAATTTGATAGTGAACTTGAAATTTAATATGAAAAAGGCCATAGTAATCTATTATTCAAATAATGGAAGTAATCGGTTTTTAGCAAAAAAAATTACCGAAAGCTTAAATTGTGAAATTGAGGAATTAAAACCAAGATTGAATGTTCATTTTTTCTTGTTATTGGGACTAAGTTTTGGAATTAAAAAGCTCAAGAAGAATTTGTCTGAATACGATTTGATTATTTTATGTGGGCCAATTTGGATGGGAAAGTTTATTGCGCCTTTGAAAGGATTTGTAAAAAAATATAAACTATCAATGAAAGAATTGATTTTTGTAAGTTGTTGTGGTAGTAGTTTTGAAATGAAAGATAAAAAATTCGGTCATGCACTTGTATTTAAAGAAGTTAATGAATTGCTAAATGGAAATTGCATGCATTGCGAGGCTTTTCCTGTATCATTAGTTTTGCCGGAAGATAAAAAAGAAGATGCTGAAACAGTCATGAAAACAAGGCTATCTGAAGATAACTTTAATGGTGAAATATTTAACAGATTTAATTCTTTCATTAAATTTGTATCTGACAGGATTGATTCTTGAAAAAGTTTTGAGCTTTTGCAATAATTCAAGGGGACCTTCAATAATAGCAACATTCATGGCAAAAGAAATTTTAATAGCGGAGTTTATTTCTGTAGATGAGCATATAAAAATTTAGATACAAGGCAGAAGTTTGTATTTTTAGAAGTCCCCTCAATATAAAATTTTATAATAATGAATGTGACTAAAGAATTTGGTTTTTGGTACAGAAAAGTAAATACAAAAACATGCTACATATTCAAAGAATAAATATGTTATTATAAAATTAGCTAAACATTTTAGATTAATTTCAACTTATAATCTAATTGGAATAACAAATCAGAGTATTTTTTTGATACATTCTTTCAACAACTCATGACAAAAAATATGCATTTCACTCATTTAAATTTTCCGACATTTATATTAATGTAGATTTTTGCATCATGTTAAATATAAAATTGTATAGTAATGGAAAATAAAAGATTTGTTAGTAGAATGTTTTTTGTGTTTTTAATAGTTTCACTTGTAGGTGTTATTTTTTCAAGCAATTCTTATGGAAGATACACTTATGCAATAAAACATGCCGATTTCTCAAATATTGATAGCTCAATTGCTTATGAAACAAAGTGTTGTATTAAAACTCGTTCATACGATACCGGAACAACTATAGAAGTAAAATCTAAAGGAAAAATCACTGTTTCTGATGAGGATACAGAAATTGTAAGCATATCGCCAAATGGCTATCTACGATTTAGTCAGAAAACTTTCGGCAACAAACGATCAATAGATATTGAAAGCGATAGTAATGGAAACTTAAGTTATGAATATCGTGAAGGTAGAAAAGAAATTCCATTCGAACCTGATGGAAAAAGATGGCTTGCCGATGTTTTGCTTGATGTAATTAGAACTTCAGGAATTGATTCTGATGGACGAGTAAAGAGAATCTATGCAAAACACGGAATTAATGGAGTAATTTCCGAAATAAAAGAAATAAGCAGAAGTAGTGTCATGAAACGCTATTTTGAAGCAACTCTCGATAATATCACTTTAAATACACATGAAACAGAATTGGTTTGTGAAAAAATCACTATACTTATAGCATCAAATACCGATAGGGCAACTCTTTACAGAAAATATCAGGACAATTTTATGCAAAATAATACTTTGACTTGCACTTACTTTAACTGTGTTTCAAAACTTAGTTCGAATACCGAAAGAGGCTCAATTTTAAGATCAATAAAGAAAGATATTGATTTTACCGATAATGATGTTATTGAAGCTTATTTTAATAGTTTAAATAAACTCTCAAGTTCCACCGAAGCGGGAAGTACAATTCGACACCTTGTCAAAAATCAAGATATTAACGATAAAGCAATGATTGCAATGTTGAGGTGCATCAGACGAATTACTTCGAATACGGAGATTGGCTCTTTAATGAGAAATCTTAGAAAAGTAAATTTCAATAATACTGACATAGTTACAACATATTTTGAAGTAGTGAATACTATGACCAGCAATACCGAAGCCGGAAGTGTCTTGAAAGAATTGCTTAGAGAGGAAGATATGAATAATATAACTATGGCTGAATTGTTACGAACCGTAAAAAAACTAACTTCAAATACCGAAATTGGATCAATCTTACGCCAAATCAAAAAAATTGATTTTAATGATGATGAAATCAGAATTGCGTATTTTGCAACTGTCAATACAATGACAAGTAATACTGAAGAAGGTAGTGTTTTGCGCTATACTTTAAGGACGCACGAAATGAACAAGGCTGCATTCAAAGATTTTTATTTTGCTGCAAAACGGTTAAGTTCCGACACAGAATTAAGCTTAGTCCTAAGAAGTTCTATCAGCCAACTTCCAAATGATAGAGATTTGTTGAACGCATTTTTCCTTGGTGTAAGCAGCATTAGTAGCAATACCGAACATGGACGAGTTTTACGCGAATTTCTTGATAAAAGTAATCTAACAGAGGATATGATTATCAGAACTCTTGAAAGTACAAAAAAAATTGCATCTAACATAGAAATAGGTTCGGTATTGTTGAAAATTTGCCCAAGGGAGGCTATGAAAACAGCAAAAGTAAAAGCAAAATATTTGGAGGTCGCAAAATCATTATCATCAAATTCTGAATACAGAAGAGTTATGGAATGTATAGAAAACTAATTACTTTTGAGGTTGTTTTATGGTAGAATTATAAATTTAGATGAATATATGGAAATCTTAGATGCAGGTTTACGATACTTTTTTCAATAAATTATATGCAAAAAATCTGGTACAATCAAATAATAAGTGTTTTTTTAGGGTTCTTTGTTTTTGCTTACCTAAATTTTTGTGAGACATCGGAATTTCCTTTAGTATTCGTACAATTCGAGGAAATATTGTATAGTTTAATAATTTCTAATTCGATTGGTATTACATTTTTTCATTTTGTCAATGTCTTGAACAAGAAAGTTTTTTGGAAAACAAATCTTGCAATTAGGTTTTTTATTGAGTTTGTTTTTTTCAATTTAATCGCAATCTTGATAATTGCAATTTTGCTATTTGCTTATGCGAAATTTTTTGTTTCACATTCTTCTGTATCAGTTTTCTACGAAGATCATTCTGATACTTTTATTAAACTGAATATTATTACTTTCGTTTTAGTTTTTATTTTCACAATTGTCGATTTTATGAACTATTCGTATAGCAAATATGCTTCAATACAAGTAGAAAATGTTAAACTTGCAAGCGAACAGCTCAAATTGCAATTCGATGCTTTAAAAAGTCAATTGAATCCGCACTATTTGTTTAACTCCTTAAATACAATTTCTTCGCTAATTTATCGCGATATAGAACTTGCTGAAAAATTTGTCAGACGTTTTTCGCAAACATATCAGTACATTTTGAGTGTAAATGAAAGAAAATTGGTTTCCCTCAGCGAAGAACTGGAAGTAAGTAAAGCATATGCTTTTTTATTGAAGGTCAGATATGAGAATTCGCTGGAAATGAATATCAACTTGCCCGAAAATATTATGAATTCGAAAATTCCACCTTTGAGTTTGCAAATGTTGATAGAAAATTCTGTAAAACATAATGTTATCTCTGAAGAAATGCCTTTAAAAATTGAAATATATTTAGACAAAAATGATTATCTTGTAGTTATTAATAATTTTATTGGGAAACCAAATTATGTGGAAGTTGAGAACAATTTGATGAAAAAACCAGAAAAAAATAATTTCAAAATTGGACTCGAAAATATTAAGAAACGCTATAATTATTTCACAAATAGGAAAATATTTGTTCAAAAAGATGAAAATTTTACAGTAAGGCTTCCAATAATAATTTGAAAATTTAGAAATTATATAATACAAAACCATTGAAATATAAATTTTTCATACACAATATTGTTTTTCGGATAGTAGCTGCTCCACTTTACGGAACATTGGTTTATATTCTTATTTTGCTGATTTTTGATTCTTTAGAGCAATTGTCTGACAATTTTTTTAGTCAGGAAGTTTTGCTAAATATTGTGTTAACATTTCTGGTTTTAGAATCGAATCGACTTGTAATTATTATTCTTGACAAGATTTTACCAGTAGATAAAAGCTTGAATTTTAGAATAATAATTCAATTTATTTTAAATTCAATTTTATCTTTAACCATAGTTTCCTTAATTATTTCACTTTATTTTTACTATATAATTGGATTTAGCTCGTTTAGAACTGAATTAATTACTTTCAATATAATATTTCTAATAAGTAGTATTTTGTATAATATGCTGTATTTCAGCATTATATTTTTATACGAACAAAATAAAGTTGTCCTGCAAAAAGAAAATACCGAAAGAGAAAATATTGAATATCAACTTCAATCTTTTATAAATCAGGTTATTCCTGAATTTCTGTATAGAAGTCTCGAAACTCTAATTTCCTTAATGAAACAAAACACAAAATCGGCTGATGATTTAATTGATAATCTATCTAAAGTTTATCGTTATACGCTTGATAATAAACATGCTGAATTGGTTAGTATAAAAACGGAATTGGAGAATTCTAACAATTTGCTTTTTGTTCTAAACTCAAATTTTGCGAATAACATAATTTTCAATAAGAATGTTGGAAACAATTATTTAAGTTTTGGAATAATTCCATGCACTGTTCAATATTTTATTAGAAAAGCGGTTTTCCAAAATATTGTTTCTATAAATCAGTCATTAACAATTGATTGCGAAATTATAGGAGAGTTTTTACAACTAAATTATGTAAAAAGTGAGCGACTAATAGGACAAAAGGAAAAAGAAAATTTACTTCAAAATATTCAAAAAGCATATTCATATTACACTGAAAATCAAATGGATATTTATGAAAATGAAAAAGGATGTACAATAAAAATTCCTTTATTAAAGATGGATTAAATTTTAGAATATTTTTAATAATATTGACATTTGAAAATAGTTTAGCTTTGATAATTCAATATTAAATAATTGATAATGAAAGTATTGATAATAGAAGATGAAAAACCGGCAGCAGAAAAACTTGAGATGTTGCTGCAAAAATACAATCCTGATATAGAGGTTCTTGCCAAAATTTCAACAGTTCAGAAAACTATTGAATGGTTTAAAAATTCAAAAATTAAGCCCGAGCTACTTTTTTTGGATATTCATTTGGCTGATGGTTTGTGTTTCGAAATATTTAGAAAAATAAATATAAATACTCCTGCTATTTTTGTTACTGCCTACAACGAATATGCAATCGAGGCTTTTAAGCTGAACAGCATTGATTATTTGTTGAAACCCATAACTTACGAAAGTTTGTATTCGAGTTTGGAAAAATTGAAAAGCATGCGCGAAAATCTAACACCGGTAAAACAAAGGCTGCAATTTGAGGAACTTGGTTTGGCATTGTCGCAGTTTCAGAAGAATTTTAAAAACAGGTTCTTAATTAAAATTGGTGAACACATTAGGAGCGTAAAAGTCGAGGATATTTCTATGTTTCATGCCGAGGGTAGAATTGTATATTTAATTACAAAGGGTAAAAAAAGATATATTGTAGATTATATTTTGGAAGATTTAGAAGAAATTCTTGACCCTGCCATGTTTTTTAGGGTAAACCGCAGTTTTGTAATAAATATTAATTCTATTAGCGATGTATTGGTTTTTTCTAAAAGTCGTCTTAAAATAAAACTTTTACAGGAGTTTGAAAAAGAAATTATTGTTTCGCGAGATAAGGTTTCAAATCTGAAAATTTGGTTGGATGGGATGGAGTAGCAAAAGAAGCCTTTAAAAAAAATAGCAGTACCTATGATAAGCGAAGTTTCCGAACTTCGCTTTTTTTAATTTATTTTTTATAAATTTGTCTATAAAAGTATGAAAACAAAATTTTAATTAATGTGAATTATGGTAAAAGCAATGCTTTGCAAACCTATTTACGATGAATGCAATCTTTTTTCAAATAATTGTTAAAAACAATTGCAATTTGAAAGCGAAATTGTATATTAGACAAAATAGCTTGAACAAATCAAAGGTTGAACTAATACCAAATTGATGATTGATTTTTTTACTGAAATGTTATTAATTAAATGTGATATAATTGCAAATAAGTGATTAGAATAAATAAAATAACGATAATCCTGACAAGCCCATTTCTATTAAGCTTGTTTCTGCTAATTCCAGTAGTGTATTTTATTCCAACTCAATTTTCTAAATATAAAACTGAGTTGCTTAGCACAACAGCATATCAAAGCGATGAAGAAATATTCTACTATGATCTAGATATAGACGGAGAAAGTGAAAAGATCTTATTGCTAAATAATTCATTCGATGGCATATCTCTTTCTGTTTTTAAACAAGATGCTGTTATTAACCAATGGAATTTTGAAGGGAAAATTTGTGGCACTGGAAATATATTTTTTTCGGATTTGAATTCGGATGGTATAACTGAAATATCTCTAATAATGGCTGAGTTTAATCCAAATTATTTCTATTTATATTCTTTCGATCCGATAAATAGTAAGAGTTTTGTGTTCCGTAAAAAAATAGACAGTTTTTCTTTACATAAAGATTTTTGGGATAGCAATAGTGAAATAAAGTACGCCTTCGATAATAATCAGGATGGGATGAAAGAAATTTACTTTTTTATTACATCGGCATTCAGTCTTCAGCCAAGAAATATTTATTGCTATGACATTAAAAACGATTCATTAATAAAATCAATTAAATCTTATGCATCAAATCAGGATTTAACAATGTCAGACCTTAATAATGATTCTGTTCCTGAATTTTATTGTGGAACACTGGCATGTGGAAATTCAGGGTTTGATGCCCCTTTTACAGACCAATTTTCTTATTTGTTTGGATTTGACGAAAAATTAGAATTGTTGTTTAAGCCAAAACCTTTTTCCGGATTCTCAAGTAGGCTACACTTACACGACACATATTTTAACCATAACCACAGATTATTTCTTTATCACTGCTACCAAGCACCTGATTCATTACCAAACAATTACATTGCATTTGTAAATAAACAGGGTGAATTGACTGAGAAATGCCGGGTTGGGCAACAGGATTGTTATATTCCAACTATTCTTCATATACCTGGACAATGTGAGTATATTTATTTCAGAAACAACAAACGGAGTATTTTCTATCAATACGATTCAAGTTTATGCCTAACTGATAGTGTCTATTTTGGTGAAATCGCTGATAACTATTCGGAATTATTGGATTTAAATGATGATGGCTCACCAGAATATGTTTTTCAATCGAAAGCATTAAATAGCCTGATCATAACCCAAGCTGATTTAACTCATCCTGTTGAGTTGCAATTGCCTGGCAGATTTATTATTAAACATTTATCGCTAATACAGAATCCGAGACATGAACCTCTTGTATTTTTACAAACAAAAGATGAAAGCTATTATCATGAATTTAAGTTCTACAAAAATCCCTATTACACGGCACGCTACCTTATGATAGTTGGTGATTACCTGATTATTCTCCTGATTATTTCCTTTATTTCAAAAACACAAAAGATTCGTTTGCTAACCAAAATTAATAAGGAGAAAGAACTGGCTGACTTACAATTAAGGGCAACAAAAAATCAGCTTGATCCCCATTTCACACTTAACCTGATGGATTCTATCGGAAACTTGTATTACGAAAACGACCGTAAAACAGGCAATTATATTTTTGGAAAATTTGCTCGTTTATTACGACAGACCATTACAAATTCAGACAGGTTGATAATCCCGCTTTCCGAAGAAATTCAATTTGTTGAAGATTACCTGTCATTGGAGCAGTTTAAATATGGCGGGAAATTTGATTTTGAGATAATTACAAACGGAATTAGCCTAAGCAGATTTTTTATACCGGGAATGTTTGTCCACACTTTTGTTGAGAATGCTATAAAACATGGAATAAGACATTCGCCCCAAAAAGGATTTATTAAGATTAATGTTTCTAACACAGCAAAAGGACGAATTGAAATTTCAATTGTTGACAATGGGATAGGACGTGAAGCTGCCAAAAAGAAAAATCAGCTTTCTACCGGCAAAGGTTTGGAAATGATTGATGCACTGAAAAAACATTATAATAAAACAAATAAATATAAAATCAGCTATCAAATAATTGATTTATACGATGATAATGCTTGTGCATCCGGAACTAAAGTTGTAATTTTGACTAACTAAACAAACAAAATGGAAAAAACGAACTGCATAATACTGGATGATGAACCCGGACCGGCTAATAGGCTTAAACACCTAATTGAGGATTTCACCGAAATCAGTGTGCTTTCTGTTGAGAATGATCCTGATATAGCCATCGAGAAAATTTGTAAAACAAAAACCAAACTTGTGTTTTTGGATATTGAAATGCCCGTAAAATCCGGTTTCGATGTAATACACGAAATACATAATATAGGCTTTTATCCGGTTTTTGTTTTTGTTACCGGACACAACCAGTATGCAATAAAAGCAATACGCGAAGCTGCTTTTGATTATCTTGTAAAACCTGTTGATGTAGATGATTTAAGAAAGGCCATAGATAGGTATCTTGCCAAGCATACGACAAAACAGGGAAAAGTAAATCTGCCGGAATATATTATTGAAAAGATTTCCGAACGCGAAGCAGAAATAGTTGTCAATATATGCCAGGGATTACAAGCTAAAGAAATAGCCGAAAAACTTTATATCCACAAAACTACAGTTGACTCTCACCGCCAAAATATTTTCAAAAAATTAGAGATTAATAGCACTCCCGAATTGATGGGTTTAGTGTTTAGGAAGTAGTATTTCGACATTTATACTACATTAGTACTACTTAATTCAATCTATTAAAGTATTGTGGAATTTCCTGCCTCTATTTACTTTTATCTATTATAAATTAAATTATTTGAATTATGAAAGAACTTTTTTCATTCCTAATTATTTTCATCGTAAGT
>Ga0209249_1002529_pt1 | contig 14700 bp, 13 predicted proteins | sample SaaInlV_200m_DNA_4_FD_184653 | JGI IMG/M metagenome (GOLD analysis project Ga0209249, IMG submission 184653) | Marine microbial communities from expanding oxygen minimum zones in the Saanich Inlet - SI037_S3LV_200m_DNA (SPAdes) (version 2) | ecosystem: Environmental > Aquatic > Marine >...
CGGTCTACACGTGGGTCGGTTAGTTGTCCAAAGTGCTTTTCTATCGCCTTCAGTGCTTTTGGGGTCATAGCTATTCTCCTGTTTGCAAGATAGCTATTTTTACCTCAATTTAGATGCAATCGCCCTGAGAAGAAGGAGAATTCCATATGAAAAAGAAAAGATTTAGCGAAGCCCAGATCGTGAAAGTACTGAAAGACGCCGAAGCGGGTGTGCCTGTTGCAGAATTAAGCCGCCAGCACGGTTTTAGCAAAAGTAGCTTTTACCAATGGAAAGCGAAATATGCTGGAATGGACGTCTCATCTCTGCGTAGATTGAAAGAACTGGAAGAAGAAAATCGCAGGCTAAAACAGATGTATGCTGAGCTAAGTTTAGATCATAAGATACTGAAAGACATCGTTGAAAAAAAGTTGTAGAGCCGCGAGAGCGGCGTGCCTTAGTTGAGTATGCTCTTGCCGAACACGGAGCGAGCGAACGTCGAGCTTGCCGTATTTTGGGTCTCAACAGATCGGGTTTTCGCTACGAAGCGAAGAAAAGTGATGATAGCGAAATTCAGAAAGCGTTGAAGGATTTGGCTGAAGAAAAGCCACGCTGGGGTTTCAAGAAGATCTATGCTTATTTGAGAAACCAACAAGGTATTAGCTGGAACCACAAGCGCGTTTACCGAGTGTACTGTGAGATGAAACTAAATTTGCGTGTCAAACCCAAGAAAAGACTACCCAGGAGAAAAGCAACTCCACTGGAGCAACCAAAGGCAGCCAATCTGAGTTGGTCTTTGGATTTCACGAGTGATAGCCTTTCTTGTGGGAGAGCCTTTCGTACCTTGAATATCATTGATGACTTCAATCGGGAAGTATTATGGATCGAAGCAGATACTTCTCTCCCTGCAACCCGGGTCATTCGCACCCTTGAAATGATAGCTTCCTGGAGAAGATATCCACAACAAATCCGTATAGATAATGGACCAGAACTTATTTCACAAAAAACAGTTCAATGGGCAAAATTACATGATGTTGAACTGGCTTTTATTCAACCAGGAAAGCCAACACAAAATGCTTATATCGAGCGTTTCAATCGCACTTATAGAGAAGATGTGCTTGATGCATATATCTTCTCTTCTTTGCAAGAGGTGAGAGATATTACTGAGGAATGGATGGAAGGATACAATACTGTCCGCCCTCACGAAGCCTTGGGAAACTTATCCCCTTTTCAATATGCTATCCAACATGCCTGAAATCTCCACTTAGATGTGGTATTAAATTTGGGAGCTTGACACCCTACTTCCTTTAGCGTATACAATCTAATCCCCACAACAACAAAACGGGCTGTCAGGTGGCAGCCCGTTTTGTATGACTGATCTACTTCTTTACTTAATGCAGGGGATTATTCGAAAAAATAAGGATATTTTCATCCTGAGTTATATACACACTAAAATCCATTTCCCGCTGTAAAAAAAGATTGGGCGCAATTATGCGCCCAATCTTTTTTATTACTAAATCTGATTTACTACCTAAGGACGAGTGTAGCTACTAACATCGCCACCAAGATCGGCAATCGAGTCGATCAGGATTTGGGCAACGAATTTACCGTTATGAGCAAAAGCGCCTGGGTCTTTCTGGTAGTACTGATAGTTATAAGCTGCGCGAAGAGACGTCGCATCAAAGGCACCATATTTGTTGCCATAGTTGGCTTCAGCAGGGCCATCTGCAACTCCATTGCCATTTGTGTCGACAAAGAAGTAAGGATAGGCATGTGAGTCATAAACGATGGGAGCATCCGCAGCTGTGGCATATGCTTGGAGTTCAGTGTAAAGAGCTTCTGCCAATGTTTCCAGTTCACCAGCAACACCTTCGTCAGCACCGTCACCATCATAATCAGGAGCAGTCAAACGAATAGCATCAAATTCCTGTCCAGCGTGGCAGGCTTCACAAGTCTCAGCCTTCACTTCCAGTTCATGCACATCATGGCAATCCTGGCATTTATTCACAGGGTGAGCTTCAAAATAACCAGCATATTCTTTGCCTTCGTACATATAACCACCCTCAGCATCTGCACCGAAAAGGGTTGCACCAGCAGCAAAGTAGTGGACATTCTGGAAGCTAAATTTACCTTGAGCGATCGCTGCATCGAGAGAGACTTTAGAGCTGCGTCCTTGATGGCACTGCATACAAAGGTTGCCTTCGTCAGCGACAAAGTTACCATCAGCGTCTGTACCGCCAAGGCTCAGGGTTGCACCACTCGGGAAGGTCACTGAAGTGACTTCGTAGCGCTCGGGCCAAGCTTCTTCATTATGGCAAGTTGAGCACATAAAGCCATTGGAAATTTCATTGGCATGATTCGAACCTTCAGCAAGAACTTCGGGTAAACCGGTAGCACTATGGCATTTTGCACAACTACCAGGAACTTCGCCATCTTCATCCCAATGACGGAACGCTTCTGTATCGCCGGCAAAGTGACCAGCATCGCTGCGTGTCAAGCCACTGACATCACCACCAACGGCTTCGATGGAGTCAACCAATAACTGAATGGTGTATTTACCACCATGTGCGAAGTTACCGGGATCCTTGGATGCCAGTTGATAATTATAGGCAGCCTTCAGCAAATTTGGGGTCCAAGCGCGATACTGATTCCCATAATTCGCTTCATCTTCCTGCGCTTCGCCATCACCGTTGGTATCAGCAAAGAAATAAGGATAAGCATGTGAGTCATAGACAATTGGTGCATCAGGCGCATAAGCTTGGATAGCAGCATAAAGCTGTTCTTTCAAGCCCTCGATCTCATAATACACGCCTTCTTCTACGTCGCCGTCACCATCATAATCAGAGGCAGAGGAGACCATGCGAAGATTTTTCAAGTCATCAGCAGAAGCAACACCTTCATGACAGTGCGCGCAGGTTTCAACTTGAACTTCAAGAGTGTGGGGATCATGACAACCTGTGCAGCTGTCAATACCCTCTACGTGACGGAATTTGCCATCGTAAGTTTTACCATCGAACTGGTAACCACCCATTGCTACACCACCGTAGAGTGTCGCAGCAGCAGGATAATAGTGAATATTGGCAAAGCCAAGTGTTACTTCTTCACCATCAACTTCAACGGGAGCCGGAACTGCATCGGGGTCAATATCTTCACCGAAAACAGCAAGGCGCGCATCTAAAGAAACCATAGACTCGCGACCTTGGTGACATTCCATACAACGGCTGTCATCACCAGCGCTAACGGTAACGCCTGAGGGGAAGGTCACGTCAGTCTTGTTCATCGTGACAGAGTTATGGCAAGCTACACATTCAATACCATGTACTTCAGCGGCTGGGACAGCGGCGTCCACAGAGCCAGCTTCAGACCCATCGGCACCAAGGAAATCTACATATCCTTGAGTACTATGGCATTTGGCACAACGAGTGGAAACTTCAGCGGGATCATCTTCATCCCAATGACGGAAAGGTTCAGTATCCGATGCGTTATGAGCAGATTCTTCCCACAGGGCCATGTAAGGAATCATCACTTCAGGACGCATTACTCCTTCTTCCATAGGTTCTTCAGCAACAGCGACAGGTTCTTCTACAGGAACTGGCTCTGCAGCGCCACAAGCTGCTAACACGGTGGCAAGAACTAATAGCACACCCAGCAACACAAGAAATTTCTTTTTAGACATTACAGTATTCTCCTTCAATAAATAAAGCTTTAGCATTCTAAAAACAGTTGAATAGCTATTTTCGATAAACACCTCCAAAAAGTGAATTTATCTATAAGCACACTCTCATCTTTTATTAATGTTGGCCTAAGTATATCTTTTTGTGATTTTATTCTCAATAAATCTTGTCATATTCTGAGGGTGATTAAGTTCATGAGATTATCATGACCCTAATTGTCGATTTACAAAAACCTTGGGGAAATTAATCATCTAGCGCACCCGCATCAACCCACATGATCAGTAATTCAAGCTGCTGAGCTGTGATCACCGCAAAATGCTGCTCCATCTGGACGGTAACCAATGTGCTGTTTGCACTATCCCCTGCGAGCACAACATCTCCATTTTCACTACCAGCCATTAAGCCAGCGTAACTCGAAAGATCCAAACCAGCGGAAGAAACTGAAGCATTGTGACATGCGCTACATACTGCAAAGATGGGTTCAATATGTGCAGCATAGGTGGGAGTCCCAGATACAGGTATTGCCGCTACCGTGGCAGTTGGCATTGGCATTGGGAGTTGATCCGCGATCAATTCACGCAATGCAGGTGCATCGAATCCGGCATAAGTATAGACACTTCCATGGCAAGCACTATTTGAACAAAAAGATGTATTACTCGTTCCCCCAATGTCTTCAACTGTATGGCAATTGGCACAAGTTTCATCAAAAGCCTGATTGTGCAAACTGATCCAATTAGGATTTTGATGTCCTTCGGGCTCTAACCCATGACTAATTTCGATATTGGTAATGAAGTCATTTTCATCTGATACAACAGGAATAGAATGGCAAACATTACATTCCAGACGAACGGCTTCTTTCGCTTCATTAAAATGCTTTCCATCATGACAACGAAAACAGCCTGGTGATTCAACATGCCCGATATTACTTGGATATGTTCCCCAATCTATTTCCTGATCATGATAAACAGAATTTTGATAGATGGTCTTTAGTGCTTCTACTGCTGTGCTGACTTTGGCAGAATGCACTGTATAAAAATCAGTGTATTTAGATTTATAGAAATCTTCGATAGCGGTTATCGCTTCCAAGCCTTCATCTTGAGTAGCATATTCGCCATTGAGAACTTCAGCAGCCTGTTTACGAATCTCCGGAATATCAGCCGAGATCAACCCGAGTGCCATATATTCATCTACCGCGTTTTCAGGAGATTTGAAATCATGTGAAATACGATTATGACAACTAATACAATCCATTTGCAACAAAGTGCCTTGATCAATAGTGTTAATATCAAAATCGGATTCAATATCAACATAATCAGTGGTTGTGCCATCTTCATTGTTCACGCGAACAAATGGAATATCTTGCTTTAGTGTGTCCGTTGCATAATACTCCACTTGATTTGTAACGTGCCAATGAATTCCCAAGCCTTGTCCTTCACGTTCATCACCCCCCCCCGTCTTCATCACAAGATAGGTATTCGTAGCCGTATTCTCTGTATCTTCGGCAAAATGTGTGATCTTTCGCAAACTATCATCTGAAAATTTTTCAGGAAGATGGCATTGCTCACAGGTTTCTCTCGCGGGGAATAAATGCTTGGCTCTAATTGGAAATTCATAGGACGCGGTAACCATCGCATACAGCTCCCGAATATCCTGTACTTTGCGCGATAATTGGGTGCCGACAAAAGCACGTCCAATATGACACTCAGTACATAAAATATTGGCATGCGGTGAGGCTTCATAACTCACCCCTTGCGGAGGCATTGTATGGCAGCCATCTGCACAAAAACTTGGAGAGTTAGTGTAATTCCAGCCATAGGCTCCACCAACGACAACGATTAGAGTCAGTATACCTAAAACCGTGTACGGTAAAATAATTCTCCAGCGTGGCGAGTCATTGGCGGGGAAAAAGAATTGCTTAAAACGTATTTTTATTTTCTGTATCATCATGGGATTTCCTAAATAGGAGTAATGGGGCACTCAACCAAAGATCTAGGGTAGTAATCTGCTAAACCTGACACATATTGTGATAATAATCCCAATAAATATTAAAATCAAGTTAAAAATTCGAAAAAACAGGTTAAGGATCAGGCATTCTGACAATATTGCAAGTTGTAATAAGAGAAACCTGACGATATTCACCCTCCTTTTTCAGACTAGGTTAATCTAAATGTGTAAAATAGTATTGATAGTTTAATATAGTTGCCTTACGGCAAATAATTTACGGAGGCATTTTCATGCAACGTTCCAAATTCATCATCGGTGGATTGCTCATCCTTGCAGCAGTCGTTTACCTGATCGCATCATCTACCCAAGCCAGTGCAGAATACTTCATGACCATCGAAGAAGTACAAACGCAAAAAAGCGAAATTACTGGTAAAAGCTTACGCATTTCTGGCGCAGTTATCGGCGATACAATCGAATACGATCCCGACACACTCACCATCACCTTTGAAGTTGCCCATGTTACAGGTGACAACAATGAGATCGAAGAAAATGGCGGTCTTGCCCAAGCATTACACGATGCAGTCATAGACCCAGATCGCTCCCGACTTGTCGTCAACTACACAGGTCCTATTCCTGATCTACTCAAAAACGAAGCCCAAGCCATTATGACTGGGCAACTTGCTGCCGATGGCATCTTCTATGCAGATGAGCTTTTGCTCAAATGCCCCACAAAATACGAAGAAGCTCTCCCGGAACAAATCGAGGAATAATTTCCCGCTTCATCATCAGAACATTGCGAAATGGCAGTTGCAAGCCACTCATCCAAGAGTGCAACGTGACTGTCATTTCTTGCGCAAAGGAGTAAATTTTTATGCTTCCAAATCTTGGGTACGGCGTCCTCCTTCTCACATTCCTGGTCACGCTTTACAGCGTGGTCATTGCGATTGTTGGACACTCTAAGAAATCCGCCGCCATGATCGAAAGTGCGCGTCGCGCCATGTTGCTAACATGGCCCCTGCTCACCATCTCATCCGCCATCCTGATCTATTTATTGGTAAATGAACACTACGAAGTGGAATATGTTTGGTCGGTGACCAATAGCACGATGCCGCTCTACTTAAAGGTGACTGCCTGGTGGGGTGGACAGCCCGGCTCGCTCCTGTTTTGGGGTTGGTTGCTTTCTAGTTTCACCTCGGCGGTAGCCATACGCAAGTGGGATCGTGACCGCGATTTACTTCCATGGGTACTGGTCGTTGCCGGTATAACATTGGCTTTTTTCCTCTCCCTGAACGTTTTCTTCGAAAACCCCTTCAAATTAATTCCTGGTGTCGCTCCCTTAGATGGCCGTGGACTAAATCCCCTTTTGCGACACCCGGGCATGATCATTCATCCCCCCGCGCAATATCTGGGTTTCGTCTCCTTCACCATCCCCTTCGCCTTCGCGCTTTCTGCGCTCATCACTGGTCGTACCGATGATCGCTGGATTCGCCTGACGCGTCGCTGGACACTCTGGGCATGGCTCTTCCTATCGCTCGGCTTGGTACTCGGTATGCGCTGGGCTTACGATGTGCTAGGCTGGGGTGGCTACTGGGGTTGGGATCCGGTTGAGATCGCCGCGCTGATGCCTTGGCTCACGGGCACGGCTTTCCTGCACTCGGTGATGATCCAGGAAAAACGCGGTATGCTAAAGCACTGGAATATGATCCTGATCATCCTGACCTATGATCTGGTGCTTTTTGGCACATTCCTGACCCGTTCTGGCGTCCTTTCATCGGTACACGCATTCGCCGAAAGCGAAATTGGCCCGATGTTCTTCGTCTTTATAGGCTTCACCTTTATAACATCCATCGCCTTGGTCATCTATCGTTGGGCAGATTTAAAATCTGAAACGGAGATGAAGTCGATGCTCTCGCGTGAAGCACTCTTTTTGTTGAACAACTTGCTCTTCTTAAGCATTTTGGTTGTCAGCTTCTGGGGTGTGATCTTCCCGTTACTTTCTGAGCTATTTACCGGTTCAAAAGTAACTGTGGGCCCACCCTTCTATGAGCGTGCCACCGGACCACTTTGGGGCGGATTGATGCTGCTCATGGGTGTAGCCCCTCTCTCTGCATGGGGACACTCGACCATCAAAACATTGGGGCGCGCGATCTGGAAGCCCGCTCTCGTCGCATTGCTCGCACCTATCTTTGCTTTTGCCAACGGCATCACCAACTGGATTCCATTAAGCGGCTTTACATTGGTCGCGTTGGTCATCACTGTTACTATTAACGAATTTGGACGTGGTGCCCTCGCTCGCAGCCGCAAATCAGATGAGAATTTCTTTGTCGAACTTTGGAATCTGACCAAGCGCAACCGCCGTCGTTATGGCGGTTATATTATCCATATCAGCATGGTTTTAATGGGCATCGGTATTCTCGGTATTGAACTTTTCCAAACCGAAACGCAACGTCATATCTCCATCGGCGATACTATCGAATTGGCTGGCTATACCCTTCATTATGATGATCTGGCACAATTCCCCCACGAAGATGGTCGCTATATCACCCGCGCTGAAATGACACTGGTCAAAGATGGCGAAGTGATCGATCAACTCACGCCACGCTTCGATATCTACCCCGGTGGACAGCCGATGACCATCCCTGGCGTGCGCAGTACTCTCGTGGATGATGTTTATGTGATCCTCGTCAACTGGGAAGGCATCTCTGCGAACAGCACCCCCTTTAAGGTTTATCATAACCCGCTCGTGAAATGGGTTTGGATCGGCGGCTATGTCTTTATCTTAGGTATTTTGATCGCCGCCTGGCCCGAGGAAGAAAACTAGAAAGTTGGTAATCTTATGAAAAAACTTTACCCCTTGTTTCTCTTTGTCATTCTGCTTTCTCTTTTTTCGGTTGGCAGCGTTGCTGCCCAAGATGGTGGAGGAACCGGAGTGAGTGATGATGAGGTTAATCTCATCGCTCATGAGCTTTTCTGCCCCGTCTGTGAAAACACACCTCTGGATGTTTGCGAAACCCAAGCCTGCAAGCAATGGCGTGAACTGATCCGCCTGAAACTCTCAGAGGGCTGGACGGAAAAAGAAATCAAGCAGTATTTTGTTGATAATTATGGCGCGCGCGTGCTTGCTGAGCCGCCAGCCGAGGGTTTCTATCTTTTGGTCTATTTTGTGCCCCCGATCGTCATTTTAGCGGGGCTTTTCATCCTTTTCCGCGCCTTTCGTCAGTGGAAAAAGAATGACAAGGATCAGGTAGATATTCAAATAGCGGAAGCAAATTCCACATCCTCGAGCGATACGAATGATGAATATATTGCTCGTCTTGAAGAAGAAATGCGTAAAAGAGATTAGTAAATCGCCCCCTCCTTTTCTCCCCCATAAGCCGGGGAGGAAGGTTCTCCCACCGTCCAACGGTGGGAGTTAGAGGGGGGCAGGCAAAAAGGAAAACGATATGACAGAAAATACCCCCGAAAACACTGCCCCTGAACGCGGAATGCCGCTCTGGGCGCAGATTACCATCTGGTCGGTTTTGATCGCACTTTTAGTGGTCATCTTCATGGGGTTGCAACGTGCGCAAGAAGGGCATGTGCAAACCGGCGCGGAAACAGGCGAATTTGATTTCACTATGCCTCTTTTTGAAGGCTATGAGTATGAAGGTTTGCAGGAGATTTCGCTTGTAGAACTGCGTGGTAAAGTTGTCGTGCTCAATTTTTGGGCGTCCTGGTGTGTAACTTGTAAGGATGAAGCGGTTGAGCTTGAAGAGGCTTGGCGACATTATCAACCCGATGGCGAAGTGATTTTCATCGGTGTGGACTATGTAGACACAGAGCCTGAAGCACGCGGCTATCTCAAGCAGTATGACATCACCTATCCAAACGGTCCTGATATGGGAACAAAAATTTCACAGGCATTCCGTATTCAAGGTGTGCCCGAAACATATTTTCTCGATCGCAACGGTGTTGTACAACATGTTCAGCTTGGACCCTTTCAATCGACTGCTCAAATCTTGGCGGTTGTAGAATCGCTTTTGGCTGAGTAAGCTCTTTTTCACATCTATCTTGCCTGAGCGATGTGCAATTTAGCGTGCACATCTACAGAATAGGAAAATAATCTATGGATATTGGCGCAATTTTCTTAACGCTTGCTATATTGGTTTTGGTTGCAATGTATTTGGCGCAGCCTTATTTAGAACGACGCACAAAGATCGTTTCAGCAGAAGAGCTGGAACACTCAACTTTGCTCGCCACACGCGACCGCTACATCAATTCTCTTAAAGAATTAGATTTCGACCATTCTATGGGCAAAATCCCTACTGAGGATTACCCTACTCAACGTGCGGAACTACTCCAAAAAGGTGCAGCAGCACTACGCCACTTGGATGAGTATGAAGGTGCAAAAAGCACATCGGCTGAAGATCGCCTTGAAGCGGTCATCGCTGCCCGCCGTGCGGATGCAACCGGCTCAGAAGAACTTGTTATTGACGAGACTCCCGCCATCGCTGATGACGATGATCTCGAGGCAATGATCGCTGCTCGTCGTAGCAAACGCAAAGCCAAATCTGCCGGGTTCTGCCCCAATTGCGGACACCCCGTTATGACAAATGACAAATTCTGTGCAAATTGCGGCAAGAAAACCGCATAAGTAAGGGCGGGGTTAGACCCCGCCCCTACAGAGGAATCATCTATGAAATCGCGTTTTATTATTTTACTTACCCTCTTAGCCTTGTTGCTCACAGCTTGTGTTTCGCTGGCAGAAGATATAACCCCGCCGCCCGATCACGTTTCTCCAACAGCTGCGCCAACTCTCGCACCTGCTTTTCCTGAAAATGCCCCGAGCGCAGCAAATAGTGCAGCGACCTTCGCCGAAAAATGCGCGCCCTGCCATGGCGAAACCGGACTTGGCGATGGTGCACAAAGCGCCCAGCTTCCCTCTCCTGCCACTGCGCTAGGAAATCGTCAAATTGCCTTAGAAGCTTCCCCAGCTGCGTGGTACACCGCTGTTACCAAAGGTAATCTCGAAGCGTTTATGCCCCCCTTTAACAGCCTCTCTGACGCAGAGCGCTGGGATGTGGTCGCCTATGCCTATAGCCTGAGCATCACCCCTGAACAGATCGCACTCGGCAAGGGACTTTTTAACGAAAATTGCGTTGTCTGTCATGGAGAAGATGGGAGCGGCAGCGATCAGTCTCCCGTAGATTTTACAGACCAGAGCTATATGGCTAACCGCTCAGCAGTAGCGCTTGCCACGACGATCATAAACGGCTCCCCAAATGGGATGACCGCATTTGGAGATAAACTGAGCGACGAAGAAGTTGCTGCGCTGACGGATTACATCCGCTCGCTGACTTTTGAATTTGCAGCGGCAGAAGTAGCCGCGCCAACAGAGATCCCCGCAACGCCTACGCCAGAACCGGTGGATACAACAACGACACCCAACGTGGAAGATGGGTCTGCTACCACACCGGTAGCAACGGATGGCACCGAAACACCTATTGACGAATCTACACCCGAAGGGGAGCAGCCAACCCCAACTGAGTCCGCTCCGCAAGAAGGCTTTGGCACCGTCACAGGCACCATCTCGAATGCGTCTGACGGCGAACTGCCTGACGGTCTCATCGTCAAATTGGATGCCTACGACCACGACGTGATGACAGGCAGCTTCAATCTTGTTTTCACGCTCGAAACAACCGTCAACGCTGATGGCACTTATATCTTTGAAAATGTCGAAATGCCCGAACAACGCGCATTTATGGCTGCCGTTTACGAGAACGATTTTCCCTACTCGTCTGAGCCAGTCTTTGCCACGGCAGAGACAAAATCTCTCGATTTGCCGATCACATACTATTCAACCAGCACCGATGCCTCTCGCCTGAGCGTGGATCGGTTGCATATATTCTTTGAATTTCCTGACACCAGTTATGAAATCGTGCAGGTTGTGGAAGTCTTCGTAGTCACCAACCCGACCCTATACACCATCGTTCCTGAAGAAGCCGGGCAAGCAGTGATCGAATTTGATCTGCCCGAAGGGGCAGAAAATATCCAATTTGAAGACAGTGCCTTTGGGGAACGCTACACCAAAACTGAAACTGGCTTCGGCGATACTTCTGCTGTTTCCCCCGGTATGGGACAGCACCAGGTAGTTGTCTTCTTTGAATTGCCTTATAACAAGAAAACGGATTTTGCACAGGCACTCAACCACCCGATTGATTCCGCGATCATCATGGCCCCGCAGGGCATTAAGGTCAAGAGTGATTTACTCTCTAGCAGTGGCGAACGGGATGCACAAGGCTTGGTCTATGATGTATACGCTAGCCAGCCACTGCCCAGTGGCTCAATGCTAACGATGAACATCTCTGGGAAATTAGCATCTACCGTTTCAATATCTGACGGCGATTCGCAACAGAATATCATTTTTGGTGCAATTGCATTCGGTATCGCACTCATCGGCGCAGGCATGTGGATGTATATGCGCAAGCGCAATGAAGACGACGACTATGAAGATGAGGAAGATGATGAAGACACCGAAGAAGATGACACGGTTGAGTTTAGCAACGCCGAAGGTCTTTTAGATGCCATTATCGCCCTCGACGATGCCTACCGTGCCGGAAACCTAAGCGAGGATGTTTATAAAAAGCGCCGCGCTGAATTAAAAGCACAATTGAAAGATTTGGTTTAAAAAATCACCACAGAGCACACGGAAAACATAGAGATTTCTCTCTGCTAAAAAAAAACTCCGTGTGCTCTGTGCTCTCTGTGGTCAACAACAATGATAAAAGTCCGTAAACTCGTCAAACGCTTTGGGCTAAAAACCGTCTTGAAAGGCATGGAATTCACCGTCGAAACGGGTGAATTTGTCGCCCTCATTGGCCCCAATGGCGCAGGAAAAACCACCTTCCTGCGTATCCTCGCCTCGCTGGCACGCCCCTCTATGGGAGTGGTCAGCGTTGCCGGGTATCAACTCCCCAAACAATCAGCAGAAGTTCGTCAACGCTTGGGTGTAGTTTCCCATCAGCCACTGCTATACGTCGACCTGACCGCCACTGAAAACCTGAAATTCTACGGCAAGATGTACAACCTCCCCGATCTTGATAACCGCATCAACGAAGTACTGGAGATGGTTGGATTGACCACACGACGGGATGATCTCGTCCGCACATTTTCCCGCGGGATGCAGCAGCGCCTCGCCATTGGACGCGCGGTCATCCATGACCCCGACGTGATGCTCTTCGACGAACCTTATACCGGTCTCGATCAAGATGCCTCTGCCATGCTCGACGACGTACTACGTACCGTTGCCGCGCGTGGACGCACCGTGGTGATGACCTCCCACGACCTCGCCCGCACAGAAGACCTCGCCACCCGCTTCGACGTACTATCACGCGGGGTGATCGCCGCTTCCGCTATAAAAGAAGATTTCGGAGCAGGCAATCTGCTGAGCTTCTACAAAAGTGTCATCGCAGAAGGGGCGAAACAATGAGCCAGAGAAGAGAAGAAAGACGCAGCAGTTATACAAAAGCCATCGGCGCAATTGCCTGGAAAGACCTTGCCGCAGAGTTACGCTCGAAAGAACTGCTCTCTGCAATGCTGGTCTTTTCCCTACTGGTTATCTTTATATTCAACTTTTCCCTCGAACTGGATGTAAAAACGCGTAATTCAGTTACCTCTGGTGTTCTCTGGGCAACCTTCGCCTTTGCCGGGACATTAGGCTTAAATCGGTCGATGTCCATCGAAAAAGATCGCGGCTGTCTGGATGGGTTGCTCCTGGCACCTGTAGACCGCAGCGCGATCTATTTTGGCAAAGCCATCAGCAATTTAGCATTCATGCTCATTGTTGAAGCGATTGTCCTGCCCATTTATAGTATTCTATATAATACAAATCTCTTTAAGCCCGGTCTACTACTCGTGATCCTGCTCGGCTCACTTGGCTACACCGCGGTCGGGACACTGCTTTCTGCAATGAGCGTCCAAACTCGCACCCGCGACGTTATGCTGCCGATTCTGCTCTTTCCGATCATTCTGCCGGTACTGATCGCAGCCGTGCGTGCCAGTGGTGGGTATTTGCAAAACCTGCCTTTTGACCAAATCCTTCCGTGGCTTAATTTGTTAATAGTCTACGACGTGATCTTTACCGCCATTGCCTTTATGGTTTTTGATTACGTTGTAGAAGAGTAAGGGCGAACGGCCGTTCGCCCCTACAAAACACCAACTATACTGGAGAAATCTATGCAAACAAAACCATCTGCCCTAAAAGCCCTCGATATTTTCTCGCTCATCCTTCTGGCTGTTGCCACCTATCTCGCCCTTGTTTTCGCGCCTACAGAGCGCGTGATGGGCGATGTGCAACGTGTTTTCTATTTCCACGTGGCAACTGCCTGGGTCGGTTTACTGGGATTCGTTGCAGCGGGCATCACCGGCATCATCTATTTGCGAACACAGGATCTCAAATGGGATCTGGTTGAGCAGGCAGCCGTCGAGTTGAGCCTCGTCTTCTTCTTCATCGCGATCGTGCTCGGCTCGATCTGGGCGCGTCCGATCTGGAACACCTGGTGGACGTGGGATCCCCGTCTGACATCGGCATCCATTGTCGAGTTGATCTATCTCGCCTATTTGATGCTGCGCCAGGGCATCGAAGACCCCGATCGGCGCGCGCGCTTTGGGGCGGTATATACGCTCGTTGGGGCAATTTCAGTTCCAATCACGTTTGTCTCGATCCGTCTCTTCCGCACCATCCACCCGGTTGTGATCGGTTCTGAAAGCGCATCCGCACAGGGCGGCTTCAGCATGACCCCCGATATGAAGACCGCTTTCTTCTTCGCCCTTTTCGCCTTCACCGTCATCTTCATTGATCTCTTCTGGAACCGCATCCGCTTGGGGCAGTTGCAGCAAAAGGTTGAGCAGTTGAAGTTGAAGGTGATGGAATAGAGAAAGATTCACTGCAAAGGCACAGGGCACATAAAGAATTTCTTCGCACTCTGTGTATTTTCGTAGCTTAGATTCAACTTGTAAGTGCACCACTTCACAGTGTCGAAAAAGAGGCAAGCTGCGGTAGCATTAGCCTCCGACACGGATCAAAGTGAAAGGAGCACTTATGTCACCCTACAAGCAGCTTGCCTTG
>Ga0209249_1002539_pt1 | contig 14681 bp, 5 predicted proteins | sample SaaInlV_200m_DNA_4_FD_184653 | JGI IMG/M metagenome (GOLD analysis project Ga0209249, IMG submission 184653) | Marine microbial communities from expanding oxygen minimum zones in the Saanich Inlet - SI037_S3LV_200m_DNA (SPAdes) (version 2) | ecosystem: Environmental > Aquatic > Marine >...
CGCGAGCGTAGAACGGCCTGGACTGCTCGCGGCCACGGTCCTCCAGGAACGCACACAGCCGGGGGGTAACGGTGTCGCAGTTGGCGTGTTCCTTTCGGGGAGACACAAACTCGAATCCCAGCTGTCCCGTGCAGTCGTTCCGGACTTCGTGCTGGTGCCCGAACAGTCGCGTTTCGTAACCATTCTTGCGCAAAATGGTGGCGATTGTCCGGTTCGACTCTCGCCAATTCCAGCCCAGGTTGACCAATCCCATCAGGCCGTTGACGTGTGGGTACTGTCCCGTGACGATGCTACCCCGGCTTGGCGAGCAGAACGGGGCTGTGGCAAAGTGGTTAACGAAACGCACGCCTTGGCCAGCAAGCCGGTCGAGGTGCGGAGACCGAGCACTGTTCACCCCATAGCACCCCAATCGAGTTCCCAGGTCATGGCAGGTCATCAGCAAGATGTTCGGTCGATGCATCTGGAACACATGCCTCCACGTGGTTGCCGTTGGTAGTCTGAGGCGACTCAACCCTGAACAGTCATCTTCGTCCTATCGCATTGCAAGCACTAACCATGTGCGGTGCCGTAAAATGCCAGAACAGAGGCCCGAAATGTGCAATCGAGAGTCCTTCCGTCCAGGCGACGGGCACCCCAACGCGACGCGTCGACGTGCCGTCCCTTCCCTTTCGCTATCAACTGTGGTGGGGCGCCATACGTTTGCTCAAGCAGAGGGGGGGAGATTGCATAAGTGCCCCGTTGGCGCTATGGGTCTCAACCGGAGCGGCGACCCGCTGCCGGAGTTCTGTTGTCCGCGGTTTCTGGGATCTACACGCGTGAGGAATTGCCATGCTGAGAGTGTTGGTGTTGGGTTGTGCGTTCGTACTGGCTGTGACACGATCGGGGCTGTGCGCTGCCCCCATCGTGACAAACAGTGACTTCAGTGCCACCACGGTAGCAGGCGGGAATCTGCCAGTCGCCTGGAGCGTCCCGGCTGGCAGCCCGTGGACCGGTACGAATGCCGATGGTCACAGCGGCCAATTTTCGCTGCAGTGCCGCGCTCGGCGCGGCACGATGACAGCGCCGGTTACGCAGACCGTGACGCTTCCCGCAGACACGACACTGGTGTTGACCTGTGCCCTGAAGACCGACGGCAAGCTGAAGCCTGTTGTGCGGATTCGTGGCGGGGCTGAGACTGGAGTCGAGCTCGCGCGGATCGTCAGTGCTGGCGTGCCTGGGCGCTGGCAGCGCTACGCAGTCGCGTTCAATACGGGGGCAGGGGGGGCGACCACGGTTGAGCTTTGGGTTGACGTGGCACAGCTCCACCGGCCTGACCGCCCTGGGCGCGCCGGTTCGATCGCTGTCGACGACGTGCAGGTGCTCACCGCCACGGCGGCGCAGGCGCCCCGAGACAACGCGTTCGCTGTAACCCACGAGAACGTGGCGCGCGGTAAGCCCTACACGCTCTACCCCTCCCCCGGCTATGTGCATTCCACCGATGCCGGTGATCGAACGCAGATCACCGACGGGCAGTACACAGTCGGTTACTTCTGGACTCAGAAGAGCACGGTGGGCTGGAGTCGAGTCAAGGATATTGCCATCACCATTGACTTGGGGGCGGACACACCGATTCGGGGACTCATGTTCAGTACCGCTGCAGGCGTAGCCGGCGTCAAATGGCCGGGCTCGATCGCTGCGTTGGTGAGCTCTGACGGGAGAGCGTATCATCGACTGGGGGATCTTGTCGAGTTGAGTGCCGGAGACACAACACCGCCGGACGCGTATGGCGTCCACCGTTTCGCTACGGATAAGTTCAAGGCGCACGGCCGCTTTGTGAAACTGGAAATTGCGCCTGTTGGGAACTGCTGTTTCGTGGACGAGATCGAGGTATACCGTGGGGACGCCGAGTGGATTGAGCTGCCGCTTCCTGGAGAAGCGGTGAATTATCCGCCGGACTACTTTGAAGAGAGTGTTTTCGATGCCGCGTGGAAACGGCGGATCGGTATGGATTTGGAGGCGGTGCGAACGGCGGTTGACGTGGCGACGATCGAGCCGGGGCTGCGTCGCCGTTTGAAGGCTGATCTGGCCGAGATCGATGCCGCCACCCGCGCGCTGCCGAGCTTGGATCCGGCGACGTTCCGTGGGGTATTTCCGTTCAATGAGGTGCATGCGCGCGTGTACGCTGTTCTGGGCGTTCTCCGTGGCGCACAAGGCCACGCGCCAGTGGTCGCCTGGCGCGCAGATCCGTGGGCATACATCGCGCCGATGGTCACGCCAAGTTCGGCGGCGCCGGAGATCCGCATTGCTGCGATGAAAGGGGAAATGAGGGCCGGGGCGGTCAATCTCACCAACTGCAGCGGCGCCGCCCTCAATCTGCGGCTTGCCTTTACCGGATTGCCGGGCGCTCCAACTCCCGGCTGTTTGATCGTTCATCAGGTTGAGTGGACCGATACACGGGAGGGACTCGCCGTAGCCGCAGCGTTGTCCGAGATCGTGATGACAGAAGGAAGCTACACAATCTCACTCCCTGCCGGGATGACGCGACAGGTGTGGTTGTCCTTCAGGCCCCGTGACCTGAAGCCGGGCATGCACCGGGGGCGATTGCGCATCACGGGAGGAGAGGCGGTATCCTTGGACGTGCCTGTGGCCTTGCGTGTTTTCGATGTGGACTTCCCCACGGCCCCGAGGCTGCATGTCGGCGGATGGGACTACACGAACAGCACGCTGTACGGCGTCACGGCGGCGAATAAGGATGCCCTGGTGGCGCATTTACAGGATCGGTATGTCGACTCTCCCTGGGCGACCTCAGACATCCTGGGGTACGGTGAGTTCGATGCGGCCGGACAGTTCACGAAGCGGCCCCCTACCGTCAGGCTCGATGCCTGGGTTGAGCGTTGGGCAACCGCGCGCAACTACCACGTGTTCAAGCGCGTCGGAGACTCGATTGGGGGCACGAAAATCGGTGAGCCGCTGTTCGCGAAGAAAGTTGCCTCCTGGATCACGTTCTGGGTGGCACATGCGCGGACACTCGGGATTGAACCGAGCAGGCTCTTCCTGCTGTTGGTTGACGACCCCCGCGGCCGAGCCGAGGACGAGACCATCATTGCCTGGGCGCGGGCGATCAAAGCGGCCGAGCCGGAGGTGGTCATTTTTGATGATGGAACAAGGCCGGTGGAACGCATTCTGCCGGACATCATGGACGCGATCGACGTCATTTGTCCGCATCGCCCGACCCTGTTGGACCCGGAGAGCGATCGTCCTGTCAGTTCAGTCATTGGTCAGGTCAAGGCCGGCGCGCGCCTGTACCTCTACTCCTGCAAGGGACCGGCACGGCTTCTGGACCCGTACGCTTACCATCGCCTGCAGGCCTGGTCCTGTTTCCAGCTGGGGGGAGAAGGCAGTTTCTTCTGGGCCTTTGGCGCCAGCGGGGGCGGCAGTTCCTGGAATGAGTATGCGTCAAGTCAGACGGCTTTCACGCCGCTGTTTCTGGGGCCGGACAGTGCCACGCCCGGCAAGCACATGGAGGCAATCCGGCAGAGCGTCGGTGATTTTGAGTACCTGGCGATGTTGCGGGACCGCGTTGTTGGGTTGGGAGCGACTCAGCCGGACCACCGGTTGCTGCAGACTGCCCGCACGTTGCTGGCCACCGCGGTGGACCGGGTTCTGTCAGCTCCCGGCGTCACGGGACTCAAGTGGGAAGATGAAAAGGACACCACCATCGCTGACGCTGTCTGTTGGGAGATTGGTGAACTGCTTGAGCGGCTGAAGTAGCCCCGTGACGCGGTTACAGGCCGACTTCGGCGAGATGGAACTTGATGCCGTTGGGGCGTAGAGCATCCTGCACATCAGCCACATTGAGCTCACCAGGCTCGCACTTGTGCTCGGCTGCGAGCGCGGCGGCAACGCCAGCCGCTTCGCCGGACATCACGGCTGCCGGAATTACCCGGTAGACTTCCCAGGCGTCGCCCTCGGTGCTCATGCTCCGTCCGGCAACCAACACGCCCCTGATCTTCTGCGGAAGTAACGTGCCATACGGGGTTTCCCAGACGTGGCCCGATTTGCGCCAGTCGGCGTAGAGACCGATGGAGTCGGCAGCGTATGTTCCGTGCTGGTCGTCGCTCAGGGAAACTCTCCCTTTGATCCGGGCGATCTTGCGGAACTGGGGCATCGCCGGGAGATGGACGGGGAAAAGGTGGTGTCGGTCACTGAAACCGTCCCTGTAAGAGCGGTCGTAATAGTCACGCAGCGTCTGCCACGTGTCGCGGGTGAAGGCGGTTACACTCTTGCCATCCAGCGGATAGCCGGCGAGGAACTCATCTCGCCAAGCCCCGAAGACTTTGATGTGGACGGAATCGACCAAGTGGTACTGTCGGGTGTCGGGAGAATTTTCCATGACCCAGGGAGTTTTGTAGTTCTCGGAGGTGACGAACTCTCCTCCCGCACGACGCACGATCCCGGCATCGCCGGTGGTGTCGACGAAGCACTTGGCTCCTATTCGGCCTCGTCCGGAGACGTTTTCGACCTCAATGGCAGTCACTTTCTCCGCAGAGGTCTCCACTGCACAGAGGAGCGTCTCGAGCCAGAGGTCAACTCCTGCTTCGTTGAGCGCGCCGTCCATAGCGATCGTGAGGCCGGCTGGTGCAAAGTGGCACATGAAACGGTCGAACCCGGCACCGGCCGTTCCGCCCCATCGTTCAGAAAGGTCGAATGGGCCGTACGTGAGGCTGCATCGCAGCAACTCCTCGGCGATCCCGAATGTGACCTGTGTGCCGTTGCCGTCGCATAGAGGGAGGTACACGTACACCAGGCCTGAGGTAGCCAGGCCACCAATCAACGCTTGTTTCTCGATCAGAGCGACAGAGCATCCCCGGCGAGCCGCGGCCAAAGCTGCGGCGACCCCTGCAACGCCAGCCCCTGCAACGACGACATCATAGTCCTTATGGAAATCCATCAATGTCCTTCTGTTCCTGACACGGAAAAGGCCTGGAGAACCCTCTGAATCGCTTGCCATGGTACTTTAGCCGGACGTGGAGATTCAGCAAAAGGGGAATCAGGCAGCAGCACCACTTGCTGCGTGGGGGCAGTGGCTACCAAAGGGCGAAGGCGAGCCCTATATTCACGGCCGTGATCGAGACCAGGCAGCCGTTCCGTCCATGGAATCCCAGATTGGAGCAAAGCAGGCCATGCTGAATTCTTCTTCTTCCGTTGTTCGGAGCGGGGCTGCTCTGGCAGCACTGCTGACCGCCGTTGTTGCTCCGGGTGCCACCAGAGACCTCGGTGACGGTTTCCGCGACCATGGTGTGGCGACACCGGTCAGCAATCACAGGGGCACTGTGGCGACTCAAGACGGCCAAGGGCATGATGTCGTGCTGATCTGGCTGTTCGACAAGCGCGGCGGATACGCCATCCTCATGGTGGATGTGGACACTGGCACGTCCCGGCAGATTGCTACGCCCTTCCCACCGGCCGGGGACTGCCCGTACGCGTCGCTGCTGTCCTCCCGCAATCGGTACTACACTCAATTCGCCAGTCACTTCGTCGAGTTCGACCCGGTCGCAGGTACCTTCACATTCTGCGAGAAGACCAAGCCCCAAATGGCCATGGGCATGACCGAGGACGACGATGGGCGGATCTGGGCGGTCAGCTACCCCAACAGCGGCGTGGTCTGTTTCGATCCGGAAACGGAGAAACTGCGGGACTATGGGTGGGTACACGACGAGAATTGGCGACAGTACCAGCGTTACGTGGCAACGGATGACGCCGGCTGGCTCTATTTCGGCATTGGGAGCACGTGCGGTCAGATCATTTCCCTCGAACCGGTGACCGGCGAAGCCACTCCTATCATCGAGACAGGTGACCGAGTCCAAGGCACGGCTTCGGTGTATCGGGACATGAACGGCAAGGTCTACGGCTGCAATGGTGCGGACGTATGGTACGAACTCCACCGAGGCGACGCTCGGAAACTCCCGGAGTCAGCGCGGGTCCAACGGAAGCCCATCATTGCCGGTAGCCAGAGCTTGGTCCATCGGGAATTCCCGAGCGGGCGTCGACTCACCGTCTGCGACACTGTTGAGCGGCACCTGACCGTGACGGACCCGAGGAGCGATCAGGTCAAGAAGATCACGTTTAACTACACGAGCGAGGGAGCGCATATCATGGGGATTGCTGCTGCGCCGGACGACACGCTTTGCGGCGGCACGGCGTTTCCCATGCGGTTCTTCAGCTATGATCCGAAAACTGATGCCTGGATCAACCGCGCTGCCTACGGGCAGTGGAATACCGTGGCTCGGCAGGGCGGTCAGTTCTTTGCAGGGGGGTATGGGCATGGTTTCCTCTTGGAATGGGATCCGTCTGAGCCATGGGTGCCAACCGTGGCGGGCGGGGGGCGGCCGGAGACCATCGGCTGGGGCTACACCGGACGCGATCACTACCATTTCAAGGGCATGATCGACGACGTGCGGATACACGATCGGGCTCTGACAGCCGAGGAACTGACGAGCCATTCCCGGGGGAATGGCGTAGCGTGTTGGGCGTTCGATGAAGGAGAGGGAGCGACTGCCGGGGATTCCTCCAGGAACAAGAATCGTGCCACGATCCATGGGGCGGAATGGGTGCCGGGAAAGTCAGGCAAGGCACTGAAACTGGATGGGATGGACGATTACGTAGAAGTCCCCGACTCGCCAAGCCTGCGGGTACGCGAGGCCCTGACCGTCGAGGCGTGGGTGTATCCGACTCCCCCACATCAGAAAGGATACGGGGGGATCATCAACAACATCGCCGGGCACGCGAACAGCAGACTGCTGATCCTGAACAGCGGCGACACGATGGCGCAGGTCTTCATTGGCGGCTCAACCCAGACTGTCAAGGGCCCAGCCGTGAAGAACGGCACATGGAACCACGTCGCCTATGTGTATGACGGTGCCCGGGAATACTGGGTGGTCAATGGCGTTCGCGGGAAGGAGTACCCCAGAAACGGCGCTTTGCACACCATCTCCAACCCGACGTTCCTCACCCAATCCCATCCGGACATCAATCGCCCGCACGATCTCCTGGCGTATCCCGACGGGCGCACTCTGATCCTCGCAGGCACACCGGGCTATGGGTACACTGGCGGCGGCCTTCTCTTCTGGGATCGTGGAACCAGCCGCCGCCTACTCCGCACTCACGAGGAACTGCTTCCGGAACAGGCCACGATGAGCCTGACGCCGCTGCGGGGGGGGAAGGTGCTGGGCGGCTCCACCACCAGCCCCGGGACCGGAGGGGAGAAGAAGGCAAAGCAGGCAGAGTTGTACGTTCTCGACCTGGAAACCAAGGAGATCGAGTGGCACGCCCCGGTTTTTCCCGGCGTTCAGCACTACACAGATCTCTGTCCCGGCCCTCGGGGGTTGGTCTACGGGATCGCCGACAACCACCTGTTCTTCGTGTTCGATCCCGGCACGCGGGAGGTCGTGTTCGAGAGAGACACTGCTGACAGCCTGGGGAATACCAATTCGCAACAGGGCCCCAGGGTCTTCATCTGTACTCCGCAGGACGATGTGTACATGCTGTTCAGGAAGGGCATTGCCTTGGTGGATCCGCAGACATTTGAGGTGGAGCTTGTGACCGCTTCCCCGATTCCCATCGGGCCCGGTGGCGACTATCTCGACGGTCGAATCTACTTCGGAAGTGGTTCCCATCTCTACAGCTGGGAGCTTCCTGACTAGCGGCACTGAGTTAAGATCCGTAAAGCCCGACGTACACGCTCGGCGAAACGCGACACCGGCTCCGCCTACGTCGCTGACTGCAAACTGGTTGCAGGGCCGGCGTAGCGGCGTTTGTAGTCAGGCACTTAGTGCAGCGGTGTGCCGTTCTTCCTGCCTATCTTAGTGGCATTCAGCAACAGACACCGTCAGCGGATCCGGATATGCCCGGCAACCTCTACCAGCGCCATGCCGTGCCCCCGTATCCAGAGCTTCACCTGGTTAGGGCCGACCTCGACGATCTTTGCGTCTCTCGCCCCTACACGCTCGACCACCTGCAGAAGCTCGCCCTTCTTGGCGACGCGTTTCATGCCTTTGAGCGGGGAGGATGCCCAGCCGTCATAGAAACGGCTCAGGTCGCAGGTCACTGTTGTTTCCACCGACTCTCGGTTGAGGTTACCCACGACGAGAAGAACTCGGGGCGACTCGGGGCGGGCGTAGGCGCTGATCCGCACATCGGCGTGATCGGCCCGGATCTGGTCCTGGTTGCGCCAGTAGGGATGAAATGTCGCTGACGGTACATCGAATGCATCGAGTGTGGCAACGATGGATTTGTAGTAGGGCAGGCTGAGTCGGTACCCATCCGGCAGGCAACCGTGCAGCAGAATGGGCATGACCACCGACGGTGTGCGGTTCCACAGGTATTCGGTGACTGTCTCGTCGGTGACGCCGAGGCGTTTGACCAGGTGTTCGGCCTCGTCGAACTCCACCAGCATGTTCCCGTGGATGCCCCACGGCAGGCCGCTCTGTTCGATGCCGAAGTAGTGCAAGGGCAGCGTATCCAGGTAGTCGCGTCCCTCGTGCAGTGTCGGACTGCTGCTGGTGCGCAGGTGCTCGCCACTGTAGAAATGGGTGACAAACGAAAGGGCGGGGATTTGCACAGCCTGCGAGTTGTGCGCGATGATCGCGTAGTCCTCTACTCCGGCTTTGACGAACTCATTGACGATGCGGCGGTAGAAGTCTCGCATACCCAGTAGGCAGTAACCGCCTCGGCCTCCATGGTGGGCGTTCGAATCACGCATGGCGCAGCCGAAATCGAAATAGACTGCCGACATACCGGTGCGTCGCAGAGCATCACCGAACTTCCAGGCGTAGAAACGGCGATAGCTCTCGCTGTTGGGGCTCATCCAGAGCTCTGTCCACGGGCGGGTTTCGCCAGCCCCGACAGGCCGCGTGTAAGTGTCGTTGTGACGTACCGGCACGAGCTCCCACTCACGACGATATTCCATGGCCTCCTGGTACTCGGATGTGAGCGTGTAGGGAGTCATGTAGGGCATGTGCTTGGTGGGGGTATCCTGCAGTGTTTCCCGAATCTGCGTGTCGGCCGTTCGCATCGTCTTTGTTGCGGGATCATAGAATGGGATATCCTGGAAGAAGTTGTAGGGGTTCCAGATGACGGAGCAGTAGGCGGGTATTCGTGGTGGCTGATCCCACAGTGCATCCCTGGTGAAGACGTTGAGCGGATAGCGTGGATGCAGCGGCTTGACCGGGGTGGCCATGAAACCGAACCGGATGGTGGTCTGTGTTCCGGCGGCGAGCTTGCCCAACAACTGAACACGCAGGTCCACAGTGTCGTCGCGCGGCGTGATGAGGATGGGATCGGGGCGCCCGGGGGCCATGTCGACTCCGCCTTCGCAGAACCATGCCAACCCGCGTTCGAAGTCGCCCAGCCAGACAACCGGATAGAATCCCGTCTTGAGTGGAGTGGTCAGTTTCCTGGTGAAACCGCCGCCTGCCCCGAAGCCGCCGGATGCGAAGTGCGCGTACTCGGCGTGTTCCCGGCGGAAGGAAACACGCAGGCATACGTCGCGGATCGCTGTTTTGGCGCGAACAGCGATCTCATGGAACACCACCCCGTCATACTCCACCCAGGTCGCATGGGAGATGGCGGCCTGAGCGGTCTCCGCTGTCCCTTCGAGCTCACTGCGTACCGGCGACTCGCTCTTCAGCTTCAGCGTGGACTGCCCGACGTCTTCGCCGTCTACCAACAGCGCCATTGAGGCGGTGAGCAACTCCGGTACTCCGGCCGATGCAACCGACACGGGCAAGAGCCGTTCTCCGAACTGGTACGTCCGCCCCCAACAACCGATCGTCACTGTGTTCCCCGGCCCTCGTTTCGTTTCCAGCGCCGTGAACGGGGGCAGAACCTGATCCATGACGTCGTCCCGCTGGGTAAGCCAAACAGGGGGTTCAGACCGCATGAAGCGGCGCTCGGATGGCTCTGCCGGTCCCTTCTTCCCCAATCCCAGCAATTGGACCCGGTACTCTCCCCAGGGCCCGGCCTCGGGCAATGCCAACCTGACCTCAGCGTTCTCGGTGACATTCTGTTCCACAATGACTTGGCCGCGCGGACCGAGAAGACGCAGCGCGACGCGATCCACATCGGCCCCCGTCGCCTGGAGACGCGACGTGTACAAGCGCACGGCCGGGCGGACGACGACCGCGTGTTCTGAAAGCAGAGGAATGACGTCGAGAAAATCGGCCCGGAGTTCGAAGGGGATGGAGGCTTGCAGGAGTTGCAGGCCATCGTCACGGGTCAGGGAGTAGGCCAGGCGTTGATGGATCGTGTCGGTGACGTTTACGGCGACTTCGACATCCCGGGTTACCCCCGGAGCCATGTTCAGAACGGTCTCGATCACGGTCTGGTTCCGCTCAGGCACATCGGCTTCGAGGACGACGTTGAGCCTCGCATTCAGCGGCGTTGCGGCGGGATTGTGGAACGTGAACGTCTGGGTCATGTCGCCGGCGGAAGGTGTTCCTGACGTGGTGATGGTGTAGGGCGGTGCGGTCGGGGTGAAGGTGACGGTGGGGAAGAAGGCGGTTTCCGGATATCCTGGTGCTCCGGCGAGTGACGTTACCCCCAGCTGATCCAGACAACGCCATGTTCTGCAGAAATTGAGCTTGAGTTCTGTTCCGTCACCGGCTTTGAGGCCGAGCGTTTTCCACGGAATGGCCAGCTCCACCTCCCAGGTTTCGTTGCCATAGATGTTCAACCGCATGGTGTTGGCGATCTGCCACTTTCCTGTCCAGGCATAGTCCTTGCCCAGCATTTCGGTGAAGCCTCCCGCCGCGTTGCCCGCGAACCGATATGTACGCTCTTCTCCCTCACGGAGTATCCAGAGCTCGAACGACTCGTCGTCCCACACCTGCTCATCCGGTGCCTCCAGGTCGCGTCGTGTCCCTCCCTTGGGAATCTGTGCCCCGATGGGGAATACGCTGCGCATTGCGGCGTACAGGTGAGTGTCGTCGTAGGCCAGGTGGATCTGCTGTGGGGGAGAGTCGAAGGTGTGTCCGGGGCGATTTGCGTCGATCAACGGCAGCATTGTGGCTGCCGTGTTCCATTCGCCGTCGGCCAGGTGTCCGTCCAGTGTGGGCGCAGTTGCACGTTTGGGAATGTGGTACTGGGCCGGCTGTTCCGGGGCGGCTGTCAGAGGGCGTGCGTTCTCGGTACGGCCTGCCAGGTAGGCGATCTGCGTTGCGCTTAGGGCACCGGGGTAGACGTTCAGATCATCCACAGCGGTGTCAGCCGTGCCCCATGGGGCGTTCTGGTAGCTGCTGCCGCTGCTTGCCTTTGCGTCGAGTCCGCCCAGCTGCAGCGTTGCCCTGGCTGGGATGTTGGGCTGAAATCCGCCGGGGTGTTGCTTGCTGAGCACCAGACTGCCATTGAAGTAGACTCGGGACCGGATGCCGTCCCACGCTACGGCTACGTGGTTCCACTCGTTTACCTTCAAGGCGCTATCCGTGGTCTCGTGTCCCGGGCTGTAGACAGGTGTCCAGAGGAACTGCAGTACTGGTTCCTTCCTGGGATACTGTGCGAGATACATGATGGCGCGGCCGCGTGGACTGAGAACCAGAAGATAGCGCCATCTGGCGATCTTCTGCCAGTCCAGCGGCTTCACCCAGAAGGTGATCGTGGCTTCGTCCGGAACGTTGCCGGTTGCCTGGTAGACCAGCGGCGGGCATTCACCCAGCAGTACAGCCTTCCCGGACTTTCCGTCCACGTAACGCAGGTTGTCGGTCTTGAGGGACGGGTGCTCCTTGGCTCCCGCTGCGTGGTCGGGCAGGGCGGTGTCCTCGAAACCGATCCGAAAGGTCGGCTCCGGGATTTCCACAGCTTGTATATATGCTGTGGATACCAGGAGGGCGCATGACGCTATTGCCCAAAACTTCATTCGCCGTGATGGGGTCATCGTGGGTACTCCGTGGGATCAGAGACATTCATGGGGAGGCGTTGATCATCAGCACTTGCCTGCAGAAAGACACCTGCAGTCAGTCAGGAAGAGATGGCCTGGGGTGTTCCGGGGGGGGCACGTTGAACGGCTCAAGTCGTCGATGGATGGCAGCAGTCCGGGTCACGTGAGCCACACTTTGCGCAGGGCTCGGTTGGAGCGAACGCGCCGATGGCAGCTTCGGGGCACGAGTCAACGCATTTCCCGCACCCTGTGCAGAGGCGTTGGTCGATACACATTTTGTTCTGGCTGCACTTCACCTCGAAGCCTGGGAAGCCAGTGCAGTATTTCACGCATTTGGCGCAGAGGTCGGACGTCGCCTTCCTGATGGCGTGTTCGGGGCAGACCTTCAGGCAGTCGCAGCACGCCGTGCACAGGTCTTTGTCAATTCGGTAATATCCGCGCGTTGCGGTTGTCATGACGTTCTCCTCATCAGAAGAAAAACGGGAATATCGCTTGCGAGCATGGGACGTTCAAGCTCACCGCGGGGCTTGCGGGAGTTCGTGCCGGTTTCCGGTGCGTAGGAAATGGCGGTACCGTCGCCGGTACTCATCCTTGTAGTCGGCGACTGCCTGGTTGTAGCTCAACGGTGGGGTGTCGCACTTCAGAGCGCCGAAGAGGATCAGCTCTCCTGCCTCCAGTGGGACCTCGATGTCGTCTTCCTGCGCCGTGAGAGCGTGACCATCGATCTCACTGCGACACACGTCGTAGAACCACGGGATCCGGACAATCAGCCGCTGGGGGGCCTGGCGGTATGTTTCGGGGAGTCGGATGGTGAGTCGATCCGGTTCGGCGCGCACACTGAACGTGACCAGGCCGAATGAGGTGGGCTCATCGCACACCTGGATATCTCGGCCCGGTCGCACCCATTCCGGCGACACCGCCGATAACAGGATCATGGTGCTTCCCTGCTCCCGTACGAGCATGTTGCGCAGAAGCTGGATCGTGTTGGCGGAGCTGGTGCACTGGGGGGTGATATTGAAGACGTGACTGTATCCCCGCGTGCTCCACGGAATAGTCCCGAACTCAGCAGGCAGGTGTGTCGACGTGGAGTGCAGCAGCATGGCATAGAGTTCCCGGACGGCCCATTCCTGGTCCCACGCCGTGCCGCGCACCAGCGACGTCTGCGCGTTGTTGGGGGTCTGCCAGTAGTGCAACCCCGGTTCCTCATTGAAGACAAACTGGTCGCCGTCTCTCGCGATACTTGACGGCCAGGTGTAGGCGAGGACGCCCTCCTGGTAGCGGTCGCGCACGGTGCGCAGCGTGGCCTCGATGCGGGGGTCCGCAGGGTCGAACAGGACTTCGGGGTGCAGTGTACGGAGGTTGTCCCAGTCATTGCCTTGGATCGTGCGCTCGAGAGCTGGAGGAATGGCTCCGCCGGTCTTGGCCGTCTGCTGGTCCAGGAGCTTGTCGAACGCTGCGCGGAAGCGCCGTTCCTGGTCCTCGAAGCGGGCGGCGTCTTCGACTTCGTTCATTTCCCTGGCCATGTAGATCGCGTTACGCACGCCAATCAGCCCCCAGAGATGCTGCCCGGTTTGCCGACAGTTCTTGAGGAACGCATCATCGGCGATGGTGGCAGGACCAAACAGCCCCAGGGGATCCCTGGCGGTGACGTCTGCATGCCAGGCCATGGCCTTGATGACGCCCGGGTAGACACGTTCGAGAAAGGCTTGATCGCGGGTGAGCTGGAAGTGTCGTCCCCAACCCCAGAGGTTGTAACCGAAGAACTCCCAGTAGAGCCGGTCTTCGTACCGGTCCAGGCGGAAGCTGCCGTCCGGCCACTGTTTGCTGTGGAAGAACTCGAAGGCGTGCGTGGCAACATCGAGAAGGCCCATGTACTCGAAGCCGCGGCACAGTTCTGTCGTGTTGCCGCCCCCGTACCAGTCGTGGTAGTGGAACTTGTTGACGTTGACGATGAGTTCGCCATCCATCTCGTCGATGGTCAGCAGGTTGGTGATGGTGTTGGCAACCAGGTAGTTCTGCACCTTCTCTTCCGGGAAATGTAAGGGAGCCTTCGATACTACCTTTTCCTCCCAGAATTCAGCGATCTCCTCGAGGAGACAGTCAGCATCGGCGTCACGCACGAGTTGGCTCTCAGGTGAGCCATCGGACAACGGCAAGATCGGCAATTTGTAGGTGAGGGTTTGGGCCTCTCCGGGGGCGAGCACGAGGCAGTGTGTGGCGACGCCCACGGGTGTGTGTGGCGCGATGGTGTAGCGCGGTTCCGGATCGCCCTCGATCTCACCGGAGAAGTAACGGCGCATGCGAAGGCCCGAGTCCTCGAGGGATAGCCATTTCCTGGAGGGGCTCGGGACGGCGGGAAAGGTGTACACCATGCGCCCGTCGCGCATTAGGGCGTCGTCGGTCCAGTCGAACTGCCAATGGGGATTGAATGTCGCCTGGCCTTCGACCAGTTGCTCCGGGATGCGATCGAGTTTCTGGCCGAAACGGTAGTCGGTCAAGCTGCTGTACATCGTGTTGGTGGGGCCACGGAAGCGCCACGCGGCGCTCAGGTAGGCAGCCCGAGGCTCGTCCTCCAGCTGGTTGGAGACGGTGATCCTGGCGAAGCTGACAGGCAGTTTCTCAAGCGCACCGCCCAGGTCTGCAGCAAACAGCTGGAAGGAGAACCGGACCCCCTTCTCCTCGAATGCATACTCCACAATGGGAAAGCAACCTCGATGCAGCGTGCGGATGCGGGCACGCACCGGGACCGGGGGATTCCCGGTGAAGAACA
>Ga0209249_1002540_pt1 | contig 14677 bp, 12 predicted proteins | sample SaaInlV_200m_DNA_4_FD_184653 | JGI IMG/M metagenome (GOLD analysis project Ga0209249, IMG submission 184653) | Marine microbial communities from expanding oxygen minimum zones in the Saanich Inlet - SI037_S3LV_200m_DNA (SPAdes) (version 2) | ecosystem: Environmental > Aquatic > Marine >...
GTAAAGGGTAGGGAAGGTGCTAATGAATCTGTTATGTTTTCGACAATCGAACCGTTACGAGCCTGGATGGAACGGTCGGGCCCGTTGTGGGTCACTTTCAATTCGGTTAAAAATCCGGCCTCTTCAGTTAGGGAAGTATCTGGATCTCTATCAACCTGAACCTCTTCGAACAGGCCAGCGGTCGGAGCCGTTAACGCTTCTTTCACATCGCAGGGGATCACGTCAATTTCCATCAATCCGATTTCCCCGAATCCGGATTCATTCTTTAGTGAATCTATCCCGCTGTCTTGCCTATCGATAACGATGGCAATCTTCGTCATTCGATGATCTTCAGCAGCCGGCACTTTGGCGGAGGCAGGACTGGTGATATCATGACTGTATTCGTCAATATCCAGGCCGATTTCCTCAAGTTCAATTTCGATAGCCTCGGTTTCTGCTCGATCCTGTTCAAATTCATCCAGTTCGTCCTCGTCATCTTCGCTAAACTCGAACTCATCGGGCATGTTATCTTCAAGGAGACTCTCATTGTCCTCTTCAATAAAGTCCGTCATCTCCTCAATTGCATCCAGCTGGTCATCTTCATTATCCAAAAGCATGGATTCTGCTTCAATGGGGTGTAGCTGTAAAGTTGGATCCAGCACCTCTTCCAAATTGTCAATGGTTATCTCAGAGGATGCGTTCCCTGACAGCAACCCTCGCAATTCATCATCAATGATATTTATACTTTCCAGTTCGTCCCGGGGAGGGGGCTGGAGTGTTTGATCTTGTAGTGTGGCTTCTATTTGTTCCAACAGCGTCGCGGATTCGAACGGTTTCCGTAAAAATCCTTGAACCCCAAGTGATTGCAGCTGCTTTTCATCGAGCTTATCCTTGGCAATGGTCAATAGCAGAATAGGAATATCCTTTAACTGTTCCGAAATGCGCAGTTCTTTTACCGTTACATAATCATTTTTTTGATCTTGGTTACTCAGAAAAATAATCCCGGGTAGCATGTCTTCTGCTTTGGAAACATAATTTTCCTGGAATGATTCATGTTCAATACGCCAATCCCAGTATTCTTTTGGTAAGGCGGATTCAAATAGATCATGAACCATTGCACTTTCTTCCAAAACCAAAATTGATTTATGCATGGAAAGACTCTTTCAAAATTTCAGAAATATAGTGAGGTTGTTTTAGCGACAATTATAAGTAATATTAGCAAAAAATCAACCATCAATACTATTTAAATCGTTGAAGAATCAAAAAATACAAAATAATTTAATTTGTCTCTTAACATGAAAAAAGCTTTTTATATCAATAGATAATTTAGCTTCTTCAATTTGTTGGTAAAGCCGGACCTATATTTGGATCTTCGAGCGGTGCAAAACCTGTTTCAGAACAAAGAGACGCGTCAATGGCAACTATAAGCCAGCTCCCTATTTATAAAGATTTTCAGACAGCAATGATTAGCAGTCGTGGTACGCTTTGAGTTGTCAAGTTCTCCGTAAAAACTTATGCTAAACTATGATGAACACAACATTCCGTCAGTCATTCTGACGATTCAGCCCGGGCTGAGATACCTTTTTACATCCTCTAACCAACTAAATGAAGATGAGCAGAGAAAATTGGAGCAAAGACTCCTGGCAATCCTATCCGGCCCTGCAGCAAGCTGAATGGCCAGATCAACAAGCGTATCAAAAGATTCTGCAACAGATCACCGCTTTGCCTCCGCTTGTCTTTGCTGGTGAGATCAGAAAACTGAAAGCCCTGCTGGCCGATGCTGCACAGGGGAAAGCCTTTTTGCTGCAGGGTGGTGATTGTGCAGAAGAATTCAGCGAGTGCACCGCCCCCACTATCCGCGAGACCATGAAGGTTATTCTGCAGATGGCTGTTGTCCTGACTTATGCTGGCGAGAAACCTGTGATTAAAATGGGACGTATCGCCGGACAATACGCCAAACCCAGATCCAAGCCGACTGAAATCCAAAATGGGATAGAACTGCCCAGCTTTCGGGGTGATATGGTCAATGCTGCTGACTTCAGCAGCAAGGCCAGAACACCGGACTGTCAGAGGTTGCTAACCAGTTATTTTCACTCTGCTGCCAGCCTGAATATTCTCAGGGCTTTCACCCGCGGGGGATATGCGTCACTGGAAAAGGTGCACGCCTGGAATAAGGAGTTCGTTAAGCAATCCGCCGAGGGCAAATCATATGAAACGCTGGCCAACGATATAGAAAAAGCGTTGACCTTCATGAAAGTGATCGGTTTCGATCCGCAGTCTGTTCCCCAGCTGAGCGAAGCCTATTTTTATACTTCCCATGAAGCACTGCTGCTGGGTTATGAAGAGGCACTGACCCGTCAGGATTCGCTTACGGGGATGTGGTATGACTGTAGTGCCCATATGGTCTGGATCGGAGACAGGACCCGTCAGTTGAACGGCGCACATATCGAATATCTGAGAGGTGTCCACAACCCCATTGGAATGAAAATTGGGCCCGAACATGACATTGATGAAATCAAGCAGATCATGGAGGTGCTCAATCCGGAAAACGAATGGGGGCGAATGGTCATCATTACTCGCTTCGGAAAGGATAAAGTCGCTCAGTATCTACCTGAGTTGCTTAAAAATTTCAAGCAGGAAGGCTTCAATGTGCTTTGGAGTTGTGACCCCATGCACGGCAATACCTACACATCGGAATCGAATTACAAGACCCGCAACTTCAAGGATATTCACTCCGAAATCCGCAGTTTTTTCCAGATCCATCATGCGGAAGGAACGGTTCCAGGTGGGGTTCACTTTGAACTGACCGGAAAAGATGTCACTGAATGTGTCGGGGGGGGCCAGGATATAATGGATCATCACCTGGAAAATAACTATGCAACCTCCTGTGATCCCAGGTTGAATGCACAGCAGAGTCTGGATCTGGCCTTTTTGATTGCCGAAATGCTCAAAAATTAACATCTAAGTCAGCTACCGCACCGGCTGAGAATCCGGAGCGGTGCCGTTCACTTCAAATGTCGTTCATGATCTGTCAAACCCCATGATTGCCTTTCATATGTCACATGAGACGAAATGTGGCATGTGAATGTGTTTGACCCAGCCGGAAAATCTCTAAGGAAAAAGTAAACACAAAACAGCCATGACTGAAGATTCGCATTCGATCTATCGAAAAGTGGGATTGGCATCTCTGATTATGATGATCTCGATTTTCCTGAGCCGGGTGATCGGCCTGGTCAGAGAGATGATCATTGCCTACATCGGCGGGGCTGGTGGAGAAGTGGATGCCTACCAGGTCGCATTTATTTTTCCGGAGATTCTGAATCATATTCTGGCAAGCGGTTTTCTCTCCATAACGTTCATTCCGATCTTTTCCGGATATTTGGTCAGAAATGAAAATGAAGAGGGGTGGCGGGTTTTTTCTCTGATTCTGACCTGTTTCGGTACACTACTGTTGATTCTGATCGCCGTTGCCATGGTCTTTACTCCCGAATTGATGACGCTGGCTGGATTCAGAGATCAGCAGCTGAGTGACAGTGCTGTGCGGATGACACGTATTATTCTTCCGGCCCAGTTTTTCTTCTTTGTGGGGGGGATTCTGATGGCAGTACAGTTCGCCAGGGAAAAATTTTTAATTCCAGCATTGGCACCATTAATATATAACGTCGGTATTATCGCCGGTGGGGTGATTCTAAGCCCATGGCTGGGAATGGAGGGATTTTCCTGGGGTGTGCTGGGAGGAGCCCTGATCGGGAATTGCCTTATTCAGATTCTCGGAGCCCGGGGAATTGGCATGCGGTTCAAGCTGAGTTTTCAATTCAGCCATCCGGATTTGAAAAAGTATGTCCTGCTGAGCCTGCCGCTTATGCTCGGTCTGACCATGACATTTTCCACAGAACTGTTTTCCAGGCTTTTTGGGTCCTATTTGCCTGCCGGCAGCGTGTCCAGCCTGAACTACAGCTTGCGCATCATGTACGTTCTGGTTGGAATTTTCGGGCAGGCCGCCGGAGTTGCCTCATACCCCTTTCTGACCCGATTGCTGGCGGAGAACCGGCTGCAGGAGATGAACCGGCTGCTGGACAGGACGCTGCGGCTTATCTTTCTGGTGATCCCCTTTTCCGTGTTGCTGATGGTTCTCAGACATGAGGTGGTTCTGCTGATTTTTCAGCGCGGGCAATTCGATGCAGCTGCGACCTCTCTGACTTCGGATGTACTCGCTTTTGTGTTGATCGGTACGGTTGGATTTGCTGCTCAGACAGTTGTCAGTCGGGGATACTATGCCAGCCAGAATACTCTGTTGCCGGCCGTGTTCGGCACCATTGCGGTCGTTGTCAGTATTCCTGTCTATGTGGTTGGAATGAAATGGATGGGGGTAACCGGAGTGGCACTGGGTCTCTCTATTTCAGCTCTATTTCAGGCCGGTTTACTTTATATTCTCTGGAACCGACATATCGGCAGCAAAGAATCGGCTCAGATGCTGTTTTATCTGCTGAAAATTGTTCTGATGAGCGCAGGTCTCGGCTTAATCCTAGTGGCTTTTCACGGGAAAATTTCTGAATGGTTCGATATTGCCACTCTTCCAGGCAGTTTCTGGGTCGTGCTTCTGACTGGCGCACTTTTTTTGATTCTGTTAATTGTCAGTGGGCGTGTTCTTGGGATTGAGGAGGTGAAAACACTCATAGATCGAGCTGTTTCCGGTTTGAAAAAAAGATTGCCTGTCTGATATGGGATCGCAGCGGCTGTGAAGTCCGTAGAAGCAATTCCATTTCTATTCCAGGGCCGTTCCCCAATTGTATTTCCGCTTGATATACTTCATAAAAATGGTTGTTTCGGCGCGCATAATACCGTCAATGGCGTTTATTTTTTTGAAGATGAGCACATTCAATTCGTCCAGTGACTTCACAATGAATTCTGAGTCGATGCAGGTACCATCCGTCGTATGGACAAGAAACCACAACTCTTTAAGTTTTTTCAGTTCTTTTATAATGATATCCATCTTTTTGATGTCGACATGGATCCGAATATTTCCGACAATATCAAAGCCCAGTTTCATGGGATTGCTGACCGCCACAATCTGTATGTAATCTTCCTTAATAAGACGGTTGAGCCGGGTTCTGACTGTTCCCTCAGAAATTCCGATTTTTTTTGCGATTTCAGTATTAGATATCCGACCGTCTTTCTGTAACAGCTCAATCATTTTACAATCGATGCCGTCAATCTTCTTTTTCTTATAAGTTGTCCCTTTCTTCTGCATTGTCTCTCCTGATTTTATCTCTAGTGTTTTGTGGACAATTATATTGAAATGAATGTGTTCTTCAAATGACTAAGGGTCGGCTCAAAAATTACTTGGCATTTTGTCTGCAAAATGTCCAGTCTTTAGGGGACTTTTGCAGACAGATTATGCCAAGTTATTTTTGTACGATCCCTAAGGGTCGGCTCAAAAATTACTTGGCATTTTGTCTGCAAAATGTCCAGTCTTTAGGGGACTTTTGCAGGCAGATTATGTGAAGTTATTTATGAACGATTCCTAAGGGTCGGCTCATAAATTAATTCACATTCTATTTGCAAAATGTCCAGTGCTTTTGGGACCTATGCAAATAGATTATGTGAAATTATTTTTTAATGATCCCTAAGGCACTCAAAATCCGGATTTTCCACAAATGGAAATTATTTCGGAATCTCCTGCAGAAAATATTTGGGCCAGTGATGAGTTAACCAGATAACCGATAATCGTTTCGTGTGCCCCTGAATTCCTTCCAAATTAACGCCATAAGTCTCTCTCCAAATTTTTAAACCCTTCCAGGACAGGGTTTTTATCGGAAAGGGTCTGAAAACGAACACCATGTGCCGGTTGCAATTATGGTTCGGAATGAAAAAGCGGTTGAATATTGCCACAAACCGTTGATAAAATCTTTATTATTTGGTTTGATTCGAAAATTTTTGTTCTAAAAACCATATTTTCCGTAGAATATTCTAGGTAGATTATTGACAATTTTTTTTGTCTTGTCTACACTTGATTTGTACGCGTAGGCAATATATCGCAAATTGTTAGCAGGGTCGTCCCTCACAGATTTCCAAATCACCTCTGTCATTGGGGACCGATTTTCAATAGGCAGGATTTAGTCGTTACTCTGAAACGTTTTTCCGCGATCGTCTTTTTTGGATAGACAGTGAGAAAATTTTTTCCGGGTGATAGAACCTGTCACAGACTAATCAATAAAAGGAGGATGTAAAATGACACTTCCAGTAATGAAGAACTTTATCAACGGCGAATGGGTGGAGTCAAAAACCACAACCTTCGGCGACGTTTGGAATCCTGCCAAGGGTGAAAAAATTGCGACTGTCCCCTATGGTGTTAAAGAAGATGTGGATATGGCCGTTCAGGCTGCCAAAGCCGCATACCCGGAGTGGCGGGCCACGCCACCGTTATCGAGAGCACGTTACCTGTTTCGCTTAAAGGAAGCCTTTGAAGAGAATTTCGAAGAGATTGCCCGCGTACTGACCACAGAGCAGGGAAAAGCGATCGATGATTCCAGGGGTGAAGTGCGCCGGATGATCGAGAACGTGGAACACGCCACCGCGGTCACAACATTGATGACCGGTTACACGCTGGAAGATATCGCCAAAGGCATTGATTGTTATGGTCATCGTCAGCCGATGGGTGTCTTCGCAGCCATTGTTCCTTTCAATTTTCCGGGTATGGTCGCCTGGTGGTTCCTGCCCTATGCGCTTGTTTCCGGTAACACGTTTATCGTGAAGCCTTCCGAGCAGGTGCCCATGACCCAGGCGAAAATCTTTGAGATTGTGGAAGAAGTTGGTTTTCCCGAAGGTGTTGTTAATCTCGTGAATGGTTCCCGCGATGTAGTGAACGGCCTGCTGGACCATCCGGATATTCAGGGGATCTCATTTGTTGGCGCAACTCCGACCGCGAAGTATATTTATGAGCGTTGTGGTGCAACAGGCAAACGGGTTCAGGCTTTGGGTGGCGCAAAAAATATCGTGGGTGTTATGCCGGATGCAAATGTCGATGATGCGATACCCTCATTGATAACGTCATTTTTTGGCTGTACAGGGCAACGGTGCCTTTCAGGCTCCATTCTGGCGCCTGTCGGGGATATTGCCGGTGAGCTGAAAGAGAAGTTTATCGCAGCTGCCAAAAATATAACCGTGGGAAGTGGTCTGGATGAGAAAACGGCCATGGGACCATTGGCTGGAGCCCAGCATAAGGAGCGCGTCCTGAGCTACATCGAAAAGGGAATCGCAGAGGGCGCTGAACTGCTGTTGGATGGACGGAACTATACGGTACCCGAATATCCCAACGGCTATTTTGTTGGACCGACCATTTTTGATAATGTTCGCCCAGACATGACGATTGCCAGTGAAGAGATTTTTGGACCGGTTGTGAGTATCGTTAATCCTCAGAACATGGACGAGCTGGTCGAGCTGGTTAACAGTCGCAACTATGCAAACGCCGCCTGTATCTATACACAGAGCGGGTCAGCTGCCCGTGATTTCAAGTATCGGGTCAATCCTTCCATGGTGGGAATTAATATCGGAGTTGCTGCACCCATGAGCTTCTTCCCCTTCGGTGGACACGGAAACTCAATGTTTGGTGATATCAAGGGCCATGGCCAGGAAATTTTTCTGTTCTTCACCGATATGAAAGTCGTGATTGAACGTTGGTACTAACAGCAATACGTTATCTGGAAGCCGTCGGAAGAACTCCTGCGGCTTTCGTTACCAGGAGAGAGGAATGCCATTAATTAATTTTGGAAGTATTTTAAATTTTTCAATTGAGCTGGAGACGTTGGATGAGCAGTTCTATACAGCGGCTCTAAATAATCCAGCGTCTGCCGCTCAAAAATCTGTATTTGAGCAGTGCCTCAACGACTGCAAAAAAAATCAGAAGATTCTGCAACGAACGCGGCGGGAAAATGTGACTGAGATGATTCTCGAAAATATCAGCGATTTCACCAGGGCGCCATTTGTCATTGAAACGCGAAATCCCGATGGAATGAACGGTCAGGAAGTGCTGGAAATGGCTGGTAAACTTGAAGAGAGAGCAGAGAATTACTATCTGCAAGCGGCTGAAAAGATGAAGGCGCAATCTGAAGTTGCCAGAATCCTGAAGCAGGTAGCAAAAAAGAGAACCGCCCACCGTAACAGCCTGGCAGGCTAAACCCCCTTAACAATCTTCCAGTTGATTATCAGGGCCACGATTTGACCCTGATAATTTTCTTTCCGCGGGTGTTATTCTACATGCTCATCTGCGATTGCGATTGCTTCAGAGATGATGCCAAGGCCTTCGTCCACTTCACTTTCGGTGATGTTTAAAGGAGGGGCAACAAAAATCCAGTTCCAACGCACAAAAGTAAACATGCCCAGGTCCTTTATCTTGGCTGCAACCTTTGACATGACACCCATATCAGCAGCTTTTGCATTCCAGGGGGCCATCGGTACTCTTGATTGCCTGTTCTTGACCAATTCGATACAACCCAACATGCCAGTGTTTCGGAAATCACCGATGGACGGGTGTTTCTCCATCAACTTGGCTACTTGTTGATCGATATAAGCCCCTGTTTCCCGGGCTTTGACAATCAGATTCTGCTCTTCATAGACCTCCAGAGTGGCCACCGCCGCAGCACAACCCACGGCATGACCGGAATAGGTCAACCCGATCATCATGGGGGTGTCTTCAAAATGTTTGGCAATCTTATCTGAAACAATTACACCGCCCAAGGGGATATAGCCGGCCGTTAATCCTTTGGCCATGGCTATCATGTCCGGCACAATACCGCTGTTTTCAACAGCAAACCACTGGCCACATCTGCCAAAACCACTCATGACTTCGTCCGATATCGTCAGAATTCCGTACTTGTCGGCGATGGCCTTTATTTTCTGCCAGTAATCCGGTGGATATTTGATGCAGCCGGAAGATCCGGATTCACCTTCAATCAAAATGGCTGCCACACTATCGGGATTTTCAAACTGAATGACCCGTTCGATATGCGCAACGCACTCCCGATTGCAGGATTCAATTTTTTGTGACCATGGGCAGCGGTAGCAGTATGGATCCTCAACGTGAACGAACCCCGGGGCACCGTCGCGGTCGACTGGAAATTTTCTGGGATCACCACCCGCAGCAACAGCACCGTAGGTTGCGCCATGATAGGAGCGGTATTTGGTGATAATCTTCTGCCGGCCAGTAACCATACGGGCCAGCTTGATGGCATTTTCAATTGCTTCGGCACCGGCATTGGTAAAAAAGGTCTTTGTCAGGTTTCCAGGGGCAACCTCTGCCAGTTTTTTCCCCAGTTTACCCCGGGCTTCTGTGGCCATTCCAGGGAAGACATAACTCACCTCATCCATCTGCTTATAGACGGCTTCCCGAACCTTCTGATTCCCATGGCCGATATTGACATTCATCAGCTGGGAAGAAAAATCTATGATCCGTTTCCCGTCCCGATCGTAAACGTAAACACCTTCAGCCCGTTCCACATTGACCGGGCTGATTCCACCCTGGGGACCCCATGAAAAAAGGGTGTAGTCCAGGTTATTCTTTAAAATTTCCTCTTTGCTCATGATTATCCTCTTTTCATAGGGTTGGGATTAGATTTCCAGCATTTTGTCATAGGTTTCGGGCCGACGATCCCGATAAAACTGCCAGGTTCTGCGAACCTCTTCAATCAATTCCAGGTCCAAAGTCGAAATTAACAGTTCGTCATTATCTTCTGATGCGCAGTCCATAATTTCCCCTCTTGGGTTAACATGATAACTGCTGCCATAAAATTTACCGATATTCCAGGGCGCTTCGGTTCCCACACGATTGATGCATCCCATATAATAACCGTTTGCTACCGCATGAGCCGGTTGCTCCAGTTTCCACAAATGTTGGGACAGACCGGCTACTGTAGCAGAGGGATTATAGACAATTTCTGCCCCGTTTAATCCCAGGACCCTGGCACCTTCAGGGAAATGGCGGTCGTAGCAGATATAGACACCTACCTTTGCGTACCTTGTTTGAAAAACAGGGTAGGATTCGTCACCCGGTTTGAAGAAGTACTTCTCCCAGAAACCGCCTGTATGGGGGATATGTTTTTTTCGGAATTTTCCCAGGTAGCTTCCATCAGCATCGACAACTGCTGCAGAGTTGTAGTAAACACCTGCACTTTCCCGTTCGTAGAGAGGGATGACCATGACCATTTCATATTTCTTGGCATATGGAATCAGCGCTTCAACAGTAGGTCCCGGTATCGGTTCCGCAGCAGCGTACCATCGAGGATCCTGGGATGGACAAAAGTAGGGACCATTGAAAATTTCCTGCAGGCAGAGTATCTGAACTCCTTTTTTACCGGCCTCTTCAATAAAGGGGATATGATAATCAAATGCAGCTTGCTGAATCTCTTTGACAGGTCTTGATTCGTCATTGATCGGGTTTTTGCATTGGATTAGCCCGCTGATCACGTTTCTTGCCATATTGCCTCCAAATTTTTGATGATAGGATTTACTTCAGGGGTCCCTGAAATTCTATATATTTCAGAATAAAGCCTCAACTTCAAGGGAATGTTTCAGGAAAAAATGGATCACAGTCCCGTGTCAGGTACATTCCTTTGAAATTAAAACAGCCAGCATTGATCGTTTTCAGAGTTTCCCTTATATAACTCGTTCTAGAATTATTACAATTCTTCTTTTGTTGTCAAACAAAAAAAAGGAAATCTTGCCTGATTATGCCCTGTTTGGCAAGAATTTTCACGAAAATAGGCTATATTGTGCCAGAAAACAACGATTATTGGGTTTTTGAGGCAGACTGGCCAGCCCGAGGCCAATTAGACCCTGCTTCAACGGGATATGGGGGAAGATGTTTCTGAGATAAGGTAGGGACACTTTGTGAATTTTCTTATCTGCGATTGTGCTTGTTAACTCATAGGGATAGATCTGTGTCTTCGCTTTGGTTTAAGCTGACTATCCTTTCAGCGTTGATTGAACAGACTGGATCCACTGGGGCGGATAGGGGACCTTAAACGCAGCTGTATCCTTTCTCTTATTCTCATTGATAAATTCAACCATCATCAGCGACGTATGGAGTTCCTCTCCTCTGTGGCGGACATCATGGTAGACATTCAGTAACTTGTCCCCCGGTATTTCTATTTCAAGCCTGGCCCGACGGCTACGGAAAAACAGACGGTCGGTCAATAGAACCAGGACGCCCGTACTGCGACGAATTTTGCCTTCATCGGATGTTCTACCATAATAATTAACACCATAGCTAATGGTTCTGACATTGTCGCTACCGTATTTCCTGTTAATCCAACGTTGATCCAGCCAGCGCAAGAACACAATATAGCCTAGAAAGCCAAAGAAAATAAATGCAATGAGAATCCAGTGCTGGTTGGCGAAAGTGGTTGCCATGATTGCGAACTATTAAGGTTGATGAGTCATATCCACTGTGCTTTTGCAGCAGGTACGGAGTTCTGTACGGGTTATTCAAATTGATTGTTGATTATTGGTATTTTGACAGGTAGATAATCAGTTTCTTTTTAGCAAGATTGTACCGAAATCCACCGCGAATGGCCATGGCCTGTAGGATGGAATCGGCAATCTCTTCGTCACTTTTCTTTTTTTTTCTCAGTTTGCGGATACGCTCCCCATTGATCTCCACCAGTTGCTGGAACCCTTCCTGGTCCCTGAAAAAGAATACAAAAAACCCCAGAATGAAAACGCCCAGGGAAGAGAAGACAGCTATGTATACATCGTCCATTGGATCCGGGAAGATAGGTCTGAGCAACCCCTCCGGATTGCCGGCATTTAGAAGCGTATACATGGCAACAAGCCCGACAAGAGCCATCAGGGTATAAATAAGAATACGAGTGAATTTTAGCACTTTTTTGTTCTCAAAATAGTAGAGTAAAAGCAAATACAGGTGATGAAATGAAAAAGGGGAAAACACCAAGGCTTTCCCCTCTTTTCTATATTTCAAACTGGTTCTTCTAAGGGTCGGCTCAAAAACTAGTTCACATTCGGTTTGCAAAATGTCCAGAGCTTTTAGGACTTTTGCAAACAGATTTTGTGAAGTTGTTTTTTAACGATCCCTAAGTCATGAAAAATATTGCTGATAGTTAAACGGGTCGCATCTCGCCTTCTGCCATAGCAGACCATTCAGCTTCCGCTTTTTCCCATGCTTCATCAGAGGCTTCTGTTTCCCAGACTTCCAGACCCCGTTCTGCCCGGGTTGCCCCTGGCAGCGTGTTATCCAGCAGTATTCCGATCAAGGCTGTGACCGCCATACCCGTACTGAGAATTGCCTGTAAAAAATTTCCGAGAATATTAGCCAAATCCCCCGATGTACCCCATGAAATGGCGCCACTTACTATTTTCTGTGTTCCCACATCAAAATGAGGCGTAAACCAGAAAGGTACACTCAAACCGGCGAAAAATGAGATACCGATAATAAAGAGGTTCCGGGAATTGTTCAGGTTTACGATCTGCAGGTTGGAGAGACCCACAGAGGCAATCATCCCAAACAGAGCGACGAACATCGCACCAACGACAGGTTGAGGCAGTGTCGCCAGTAGGGCACCAAACTTACCGATGATCGGGATAAACAGCATCACTACGGCCCCAGCTATGACAACACGGCGGCTGGCGACTTTGGTCAGACCAATAGACCCGATATTCTCTGAATAACTGGTCGTTCCGTTAGCGGTTTGAAGAACACCGGCAATCAGACAACCCAGACCTTCAGCACCCAAGCCCCTGGAAATCATTTTCCCAGTCGGGACAGGTGCTTCCGCGATACGGGCACAGGCGTAGTAGTCACCGATGGACTCGATCATGGATGCCAAGTAACCGGCTAGCATTCCCAAGGCGCCAGCCCACAGTGTGGTACTTCCAAAGTTCGGCATTCCCCATTTGAAAGGCATCATCGGTGCGAAACTGAACCATGGAGCACTGGAAATCAAACCGGGATTCAGATAGGCGGCATTGCCCACCGGAATCCAACCGGTGACAGTTCCAATCAATGAGCACAACCAGCCTGTCGCGATGGCAAGTAAGACTGGAAAAAGCATAAAAACTTTAGACTTGTGCGAAAAGACCTGAGAATAAAGAATCATTGCTGTTAAAGTGATCAGAGAGATGATCCAGTTTCCAGCCATCCAGGGGGCACCAATGCCAAACAGTGCCAGTCCGATCATGGCGATCGTCGGGCCAATCACAATTGGGCTGATTAGTTTTTTAGCATGCCCCATAATTCCGGAATAACCCAGGAAGATTTCCACAACAGATGCGATCATAATAGCACCGGATACTTCCTGAATGCGGAGTTGCCAGAGTGGTATACCTGCTGCTGTTGCATCTTTAGCAGTCAGCAAGAATATTATCGCAAATGTTGGTCCAAGAAACGAAAACGTTCCGCCCTGGATGATAGGCAGTCTGTTACCCAATGGTGACTGCTGGATCAACGTACAGATCCCGGAACAGAAGAAAATGGTTGAAATCAGTAGTGCCAGTTCTGCAGGTGGTAGCCCCATGGCTCCACCGACGATAAACGGAATCAGGACAGTTGCTCCGAACATCGTCAAGTACTGCTGGATACCAAGCAGAACGGCCATAGGCCATGTCGGCTTGCTTCCAATTGGATAGACAATCCAGTGATCAGCTGCTTGCTCACTCATATTTAATCTTTGCCTCCTTATGAACCCCCAAAGGTACCAGGGAAGATTCTGGGTTGATGGAAAATGCCAATGGATATCGACAAACGCTTCAGGTCTTTCCCCTGAAGTGACACTGGCCGTTGATTTTCCAACGGCCTCCTTTGTACCTCCTCAAGATCAGATTTAAACTGATTGAGGAGATGTACAAAAACCGCCGCATAAAAATAGGCGGGTAAACCACATTCTCTCCGAAATTCAGAATAAAAATTTATCCGAAAGTCTTCTATCTCTGCTCTACCCCAATTATCAGGTAGATGGTCTGGCTGATTAATACAATAATAAATGGAACTATGCAACCGTTAACTTAAATGAAATTGTTCCGGCAACAGCCTTCTTTGCCGGAGATTTACGATATTCGAAAATAACCTGCTTCTTACAATAAATTGATTTCTTTGTATGGCTCAAGTTTGAGCTCTTTTTCCAGAGCATTGTCCATGATCTTCGCTTCACGGCGATTCCAATCTTTGGGCATCTCTTTGAAAGTGATCAGTCCTTCAACGGGACAGATGAAGCTGCAAACCATACAACTGAGACATTTATCCTCAATCAGGTGGGGTCGTCGTGCTGTCTCATCCCAATCCAGTGCTTGACCTGCTGCATCGTTACAAACGATGACACACTGTCCGCATCCAACACACTCATCAAGATTGTATTGGGTAATCCCCTGGCGGTCGAGTTCAAAATTGTCGGTACTTTTCAGATTGACATTTGCCTTTCCAACCAGCTCCGAAACAGATTTGATGCCCTTTTCCTGCATGAAATCGGCAAGTCCCTCAATCATGTCTTCAACAATACGATATCCGTAATGAATGATTCCTGTTGTGACCTGGATGGGCCCTGACCCCAGAAGAATATATTCCAGAGCGTCAATCCAGGTTTCAATACCACCAATGCCCGATAGTGGCAGGTTCAGTTCTTCGCATTGTGCCATTTCAGCAATAAATCGAAGCCCGATGGGCTTGATGGCGGGTCCGGAGGTCCCGCTGATG
>Ga0209249_1002555_pt1 | contig 14612 bp, 14 predicted proteins | sample SaaInlV_200m_DNA_4_FD_184653 | JGI IMG/M metagenome (GOLD analysis project Ga0209249, IMG submission 184653) | Marine microbial communities from expanding oxygen minimum zones in the Saanich Inlet - SI037_S3LV_200m_DNA (SPAdes) (version 2) | ecosystem: Environmental > Aquatic > Marine >...
AATAAAGGGAAGCACAGAGTTGAGCCTCGCAGAAATAGCCTCAGCTATTTTGAGAATCGAGAATCGAGCATTCTCTTTATTCAAAGCAGTTTGATTTCGGAATAGATAAATTTATGAATAGTTCAGGTTAAACCGCTTCTCAAAAATAAATTGATATAATAGAGATTATTCAAAATCCTTGTTGTTTTACAACGAGGATTTTTTTATGCCAAATACTTCTCTAATGAATTTTTGCCAGGAATATATTGGGGAATATTCCGATTTATCTTTTCCCCATTTAGAATTCTCTCATACAACTTTAAATAACTTTCAGCCATTAGACGCGAATTGAATTCCGACACAGCATATTCGTGACACTTTTTTCGGTCAAATAAATTATGATTTTTTAAGCCGCCAATTAATTCTTGTATTGAATTTGATAAAAAACCAGTTTCATCGTTAATTAACTCGGGCAATGAGCCAAATTTGGTTCCAAATACGGGGCAGCCAAAATAAAGACTTTCGATTATTGCCAATCCAAAAGGTTCGTGCCAGAGAACCGGGAAAATAAGTGCACCGGAATTTTTTAATAATTCATTCTTTTTTGTACCTCCAACCATACCATAAAATTTAGCCCATTTAGTTACAGTAAACCGCATCCCCATTTTAAAATTTAGCCGTGTTCCTCCCAATACTTTTAATTCCGTTTTATTTTCCTTAGCAATTTTAATTGCCCCTTTTACATTTTTAATTTTCCACGCAGCTTTTCCAAGAAAATGGACATAATTACGCTTCCTATTAAAATCAGGAAAGCCGTAATCATCCCAGTCCAAACCATTATAGACAAATGCATCTGCACCATATCTTTCTGCATGATTTTGCGAAACATAACTGGTGTTGATAAAAAATGAAGTTTCAGGCGGTAAATTGCCATGCATTGTAACAAGGTGTGGAATTTGAATTTTTTCTTTTGGTTGAAAATGAATATGTGCAATATCTATATCTTTAGGAATTTGACTATTAATTGGGATTTTGTCGTTTATAAAAATCACCGGTGCAAAATTACAATACGCCCCCTTTTTAACGAGGTAAGTAACTTTGTGCCCTTTTTTTACCAGTTCATTCCCTAAAACCCAAATTACTCGTTCAATTCCCCCATATTTAAATACCGGAATTCTACTATTATGAATAATTAATATATTCATTTCAAAAATTATATTCAACTAAAGATTAAATTATAAGAACAAAAATATTCCTATTTTCTTCATTCGTGCATAATAGTTTGATAAATAACAAATTATTTCTACTTTTGCGCGTCCGAAAAACAAGATTGTTTAATTTAAAATTTGATGTTTATGTTGAATCAGTATGAAACCGTTTTCATTTGTACTCCCGTTTTATCTGTACCGCAGATAAAGGAGACGGTAAAAAAATTCAGGGACAGCATCACCGAAAACGGAGGTGAAATGCTCCATGAGGAAGATTGGGGAATGAAAAAACTGGCTTACCCCATCCAGAAGAAATCTACAGGCTTTTATTATTTATTTGAATTTAAGGCCGATCCATTGTTTATTAGCAAAATGGAAACTGATTTCCGCCGCGACGAGAGGATTATCAGGTTTATGACCGTTAGACTCGACAAATATGCGGTTGAATACAGTAACAAAAGGAAAAGGCTACAAAAACAAAAAACAGAAAAGGAGGGATAAAAAATGGCACAAAATTCAAGCGAAATCAGGTACCTGACCCCACCGTCAGTAGAAATCAAGAAGAAAAAATATTGCCGTTTCAAAAAAAACGGGATTAAATATGTTGATTACAAAGACCCGGAATTCTTAAAAAAATTCTTAAACGAACAAGGTAAAATTCTACCTCGCCGGATTACCGGAACTTCTTTAAAATACCAGCGTAAAATTGGGCAAGCGATTAAACGTTCGCGCCAAATTGCTTTGCTGCCTTTTGTAACCGACATGATGAAATAAAGGAGGACTTGAAATGGAAATTATATTAACACAAGATGTTGAACGGTTAGGAGTTAAAGATGACATTGTAACTGTGAAAAGCGGTTATGGTCGTAACTTCCTGATTCCGGGGAAAAAAGCAATTGCTGCCACCCCAACTGCAAAAAAAATACTGGCTGAAAATATTAAACAGCGCGCTCACAAAGAAGCTAAATTAAAAGATGCTGCTACAATAATTGCCGATAAATTAGCTAACAAAAAAGTTAAAGTTGGAGCTAAAACAAGTTCCCTCGGCAAAATATTCGGTTCGGTAAATACCATTCAATTGGCCGAAGCCATTAACAAAAAAGGTTTTGAAATTGACAGGAAACAAATTATTTTACCCGACGACAGCGTAAAAGAAGTGGGAACGTACACTGCAAAAATCAAATTACACAAAGAAGTAATTGTGGAACTTGAATTTACGGTGGTTGCCGAATAAGCGAAAAAATAAAATCACGATAAAGATTGAGGGTTTCCGAATTAACGGAAACCCTTTTTTATTTTGAGGCAATGCTTTCAATTTCAACCAAAACACCAAGAGGTAATTCTTTTACAGCAAAAGCTGCACGAGCAGGTGGGTTTTCAGCATAAAATGTTGCGTAAACTTCATTCATCGCTTTAAAGTTCGCCATGTCGCTGAGGAAACAGGTAGATTTTAAAACATCAGAATAAGAATACCCTGCCGCTTCAAGTATTGCACCTATATTTTTTAACACCTGCAAAGTTTGTTCTTTTATCCCGCCATCAACAACTTTCATAGTTTCTGGCGATAGCGGCACTTGCCCCGAAATGTAAAGGGTGCCATTAATTTCAACAGCCTGACTGTACGGACCGATTGCTTGCGGTGCATTTGCAGTTTGAATAATTCTTTTCATAATATCCGGTTTAGTTTAAAAATTATCGTAATGGCTTTGCCGTTTCGATAGTTTCAAATCTTTTAACATCGATGATTTTGCGTTAATAGTAAAACTATAACTTTTCATGTAACCAAAAGGAACAAAATTAAATGCCATTTGCCAGCAATGTAAATCGCGGTTTACGTTAAAAGTTGTAAACGAAAATTCCCTGGCCACAATATCAAAGTTAGTGTTCATCGAAATTCGCCATTTTGAAGTAAGGTTTAAGTTCCCCCTAAAACCAAGTGTTTGCGAAATTTTTCCCTGCTCCCCTTCCGCCCTTGGGCCAGTATAATTAAAACTATAGTCGAAACCAAAATCCCATGGAATATTAAAATCAGCATAATCCGAATAGTCGCCCGGCAACACATTTTCTTCTTCCACAAGTTCCTTATTTTTTTCAGCTTCTTTTTCCCCTTTTTTCGATTTAAAATTCATACCAAACGAAAGGTTGGCTCTTGTTAAACGTCCTAATTTGGCCAAACCCGATTTTTCATTCCAAACATATTTATGAATTTTAATCCCATTTTCATCGGTCATGTACGGATCCAAAACCCCACCAGTATTTATGCTTACCCCGGCAATTGTAGTCCTGGCACGCAAACTAATGGGGGCAAGGTTTAGCGAATCGGCAATTAGATTATACGACGAACCAAAACTAAGATTATCTATAATCTTTACCTTTCTGAATTTTTGTTCTTCATCTGTTTTTGTGGTATCTTTGGTATCCAACATTTTCATTTCGAGGTTGTTATTCACCGAAAATGAAATTGCCCCGGATGCCCCCCTGCCCGGCGAGCCACCATAAATCCCTCCTGCATTTACATCAAAATAATCGATTCGCCCCGTTGTGTCAACTTGCACGGCTTGCCAATAGCCAAATCTTGGATCGCCAAAATCGGGCCGGTAACTAAAACTAAACGATGGTGTCATTTTGTGCCTGATCCCCTTAATTTTAGAGTCGGCATTCAAAGGCATAAACATTCCGTAAATATTTGTCGAAGCACTTAAACTATATGAATAATCAAAGACACGGTTTAGCCCGGTAATTGTATCAACTTTAATATTGCTTGCTGTTCCCCTGTCGTCGTAGAAAATTTCATTTGCATGAAACGAACGATCAAATTTTTTGAAATACCATTTTTCGTTATAACTAAAACTGGGACTAACATTTATAAATTTCATTAAATTGAAATTTGGCAAAGAAATCGGGATAGAGTGCCTAATCCCATTTTTCCAATCGTCGGCCAACGATTTTTGTAATAGTTCCGATTCTTTTGAAGTAATACTGTTACGCAAATTCCCTGTATAATTTATACCAAATTTTTCGTACCATTTTGCTGCCCCACTCCTTTTTTTATTACGAAGCGGATAAATCTTTGCCATACTAAAAGTCATTTCGGGCAAAGACAAGGTTATGGTTGTGTCGGTTGAATTTTGCGAATGCCTTAAATTCACTGACATATTAAAAGGGGTATTTTCGAACTTTTTAGTGAATGAAACGCTCGAAGATTTTTGGGTACGTAAATAATTTTGGGCCGATAATGAATTTTGTTTATCAAAACCACTGGTTGAAAAATTCACACTTGCCGAAAAAGTCTGGTTAGGATTTGCTTTGGCATCCTGACTGTGGCTCCAGGTAACGGCAAACTGTGGTGATTTTTGGTAGGTGTCCAGGCCTCGTTCGCCATAAACATTAAGGGCATATTTAAAATCGAAGGATCCGCTAAACTTATACCTTTTCCTGTAATTGGTATGTAATTTAGATGACCACGATCCCCTCGAATAAATATCTCCCCTGAGTGCCAAATCGAAATACTCGCCGGCTGCCCAATAATATCCACCATCGCGCAGGAAAAACCCGCGGTTATTTTCTTCGCCATAAGTTGGCACTAAAATTCCTGAAGAATAAGTTGGCGAATTTGGAAAATAACCAAAGGGGATAAATGGGAAATAAATAGGAAAATCTTCCAAAACCATGTATGCCGGGCCAGTAATAATCTTATTGTTCGAAATTACCTTTGCTTTCGAAAGGTGTAAATAGAAATGTGGGTGTTCGGCATCGCAAGTCGTGTATTTCCCCCGAACCATAATAAAAGCATCTTTCGATATTTTCTTGGTCCGCTCACTGTGTACATATCCCTCTCCCTGCTCGGTAACCACATCGGTAATTATCCCCTTTTCGGTTTCGAAATTATACCTCAAATTTTTTGACTCAAATTCCTGTGTACCATCATTAAAAATAGGTTTCTGTATAAGTGTTTCTGTTGAATCCAGCAAACCCTCGGCATAAACTTCTTTCGTTTCCAGGTCCAATTCAATAAAATAAGCCGAAAGCTCAATTTCCTGATAAGTAACATGTGCATTATTATACATATAAACTTTTTGCCCGTCCAACGATACAATTATCGAATCTTCTGCGTTGTAATCGATAGGAGCTTCAATAACCGGGGCTAATGCCGAATCAATTGCCAATGAATCTAAAACAATTAATGAATCTATTTGTAATGTATCTGCAGAAAGAATTTCATAAAAAACAGTATCGCTTTCCTGTTCATCGAAATTACGGAATTGTTTTTCTGTTTCCTGGCTAAAAATAATTAGGGGCGAAAAAATAAAAAAATATGTTATTAATAATTTATACAAAATGTTTTCTGAGTTTAATCTTTATCTCCGACTCGGATTGCAAAAATAAAAATAAGGGATATACAAAAGCACTAAAAAATGCAAAATAATTTTAATATTTCTATTTTTACTTCGGAAACGGCGAACTTTATGAAAAAGTACTTTTTGTATTTGATGCCCATATTTATTCTTTTTTTTGTAAGTAATTTAGTTTCAGGTGAAAAACCATACAAAGTTACAAAACAAAATGAGACCGGGATTTTTGTGCTTGTAATCGATCCGGGGCATGGAGGTAAAGATCCGGGTGCAGTGTTAGGAAAAGCCCGCGAAAAAGATATTGTTTTAGATATTGCATTAAAACTTGGCAATTACATTAAAACAAATTTCCCGGAAACAAAAGTTATTTACACACGCAAAAAAGATGTTTTTATTCCATTAAACCAACGTGCAATAATTGCCAATAAAAACAAAGCCGATCTTTTTATTTCGATACATGCTAATTCTGTCGATCGCAAATCGGTCCAAGGGGCTGAAACCTTTGTTTTAGGTCAACACCGCAGCAAAGACAACCTTGAAGTAGCCAAAACAGAAAACTCGGTAATTTTGCTTGAAGATGATTACTCAACAACTTATGAAGGTTTTGATCCCAAATCGCCAGAATCGTATATTATGTTTGAATTGGTGCAAGATGAATATCTCGAGCAAAGTGTAATGTTTGCTTCGGCTATCCAGGACCAATTTAGGGAACGGGCAAAACGTATTGACCGGAGCGTAAAACAAGCCGGGTTCCTTGTACTCCGCCAAACAACAATGCCAAGTGTTTTGGTCGAAGCAGGTTTTTTAAGCCACACTTCAGAAAGAAATTACCTGTTAAGCGAAACCGGAAAATCGAATATCGCATCAGCAATTTTCAGGGCTTTCCGCGATTATAAAAAGAAAATTGAAGTAAAAAGTAGTTTTAATTTAATTACCGAAAATCAACATACACCTGAAGCAGTGGCAGAAATAAAACCAACAGGGAAAATAAAAGCTAAAAAAAACAAAACAATTAATTCCACAAACATTTCTTTTTCAGTTCAAATAGCTGCTTCGCAAAATTCTATTGAAACAAGCGCTTCAAATTTTAATGGCGAAAAAAATATTTTCAAAATCAAATCCGGAAAAATAAACCGGTATTTTTCCGGCAAATTTCAAACGCACGAAAATGCCCTTAAGGAAAAATCGCGGCTCCAAAATAAATTCAGCGATGCTTTTGTGGTTGCTTTTGAGGATGATAAATTAATTTCGGTGAAAAAGGCACTGGGAAAAATGTAATTCCTGTTTGAATTCCCTAATTTTACAAAACAGTTAATTCTGACTAAAATATTTAAAAATGAAATTTTCGCGATTTACAAAACTGGGGGTCTTAATCTTTGTTTCAATAACCATTTTAGTTTGGGGCTTAAGTTACCTGAAAGGCAATGATTTTTTTAAACAGGCTAATTATTATCATGTGGTTTACGAACGTATCGATGGTTTAGCTGAATCGAACAAAGTAACCCTAAACGGGTACCAAATTGGGCAGGTTAACAAAATTGAATTTACCGACGACAACAGCAGGAAACTTGTGGTTACCTTTAATGTTGAAGCAAGTTTTAGGCTTCCGTTAAACTCGGTTGCGCAGATTGTTAGCAGCGATATTATGGGGACCCGGTCGATTAAAATGACTTTAAGCGACGAAAAAGAATTGCACCAACCTAACGACACAATTACAGGGGCAATTGAAGGCGATTTAAAAGAACAAGTTAGTTTGCAAGTGCTTCCAATAAAAAACAAAGCAGAACAACTTTTGGGGACCATCGATTCGGCAATTACAGTTTTAACTGTTATTTTTAATGAAGATGCCCGCCAAAACCTATCTGAAAGTTTTGAAAACATTAACCAAACAATCGAGAATATTGAAAAAACAACATCCGACATTCAACAAATAGTTTCTACTGAAAAAGAAAGCATTCAACTTGTAATCTCAAATTTAGACGAAATTACAAGCACTTTTAAAGAAAACAGCGAGAACCTGGTAAATGTAATGCAAAATCTTTCTGCTTTTAGCGATACACTTTCGCAAATATCGATTACACCAATTCTTGCAAATATTTCCAGTGCATCAAATCAAATCCTTAACGTGCTCGAAAAACTTGAAAGCAAAGAAAATACAGCCGGGCTTTTGCTTAACGACGACGAACTTTACAACTCGATTAATACTTTGTCGGAAAATTTAAGTTCCTTAATAAACGATATTCAAACCAATCCAAAACGGTACTTGCAATTTTCTGCCATTGATTTAGGAAAAGATGTTTACATTAATGCCAGCGACGATGCCACTTCAAAAAATATAATTTTCAAAGTACACCTCATTTCAACCGAAAATAAAATCCCGGTCAATTCTAAACTTTTTGAAGGGCTCGGAGAAATTGAAGAATATGAAGTTAGCGGTGCATATACTTATCTTTTGGGTTCATCTCATTCGTATTCTGAAATTGCAAAATTGCACGAATCTGCAAAAAAATCATTTGCCGATGCAGCCATTGTTGCTTTCAAAAACGGACGGTTAATAAAAATCGAAAAAGCTCTTAATTCACTTCGAAAATAAGCCATAATCAGTGTAAGTTTTTGTTTATACGAACAAAGACCCTACCACTACCTACTAGATATAGTTATATAAATCAATGTCATACACGTAATACTTTCATATTAAGCACTTTATAAATATCAAGGAATATTAATTTTATAAACATCTGGAATAGAAAACAATATACATTTTACGAGAAAATCAAGAGTAAATTTATTTTTTTTTAACTTTTTTTTTGCAAATTTTGTTTTCTGAATACGAAAAGAAGTTATTTAATAACCCGTAAAATCCAACAATAGTAAATGAGTAATAAGCACAGTGCAGCATGGGAAAAATGTCTTAACGTTATTAAAGATAATGTACCCGGCAGCAGTTATAAAACTTGGTTTGAGCCAATTGAGGCAGTAAAATTAGAAGATAAAGTATTGACCATCCAGGTTCCCAGTGCTTTTTTTTACGAATATCTCGAAGAACAATTTATTGACATTTTAAGAAAAACACTTCGTATGGTTTTGGGTGTTGGTGCCAAACTGGAATATAACGTGGTTATGGAAAATTCGGCAGGAAGCGGTGTTTATACCGTAAGTTATCCAACAAATAACAGCACAAAAATTCAAAATAAATCGCTAACTGTCCCTTTACGGACTGATGAAAAAACAACCATAAAAAACCCATTTATTATCCCGGGTATGCAAAAATTACATATCGACCCGCAATTAAAACCCGACAATACTTTTGTTAATTTTATTGAAGGCGACTGTAACCGGCTGGCCAGAAGTGCAGGCTACGCCGTGGCACAAAATCCAGGAGGCACTGCGTTTAACCCATTAATGATTTATGGTAATTCGGGATTAGGAAAAACCCACCTTGCCCAGGCCATTGGAATTGAAGTTAAAGAACAGTTGCCAGACAAAGTAGTGTTGTACGTAAATGCCAACAAATTCCAGACTCAATTCACAGAAGCAACAAGAAACAATAACCGAAACGATTTTCTTCATTTTTATCAAATGATCGATGTTTTGATTTTAGATGATGTTCATGAATTTGCAGGAAAAGAAAAAACCCAGGAAACCTTTTTCCATATCTTCAACCACCTGCACCAGATGGGCAAACAGCTGATCTTAACCTCAGACAAACCCCCCATTGAGTTAAAAGGAATGGAGCAGAGACTTTTGTCGAGGTTTAAATGGGGTTTAACAGCCGACTTACAAACTCCCGATTTCGAAACCCGGATGGAGATTTTACGCCAAAAAGTATATAAAGACGGGCTTGCTCTATCGAGCGAAGTATTAGAATATATTGCTTCACACGTTTCAAATAATGTGCGCGAATTAGAAGGCGCCCTGGTTACATTGCTTGCCCAGTCGATGCTAAACAAGCGTGAAATTTCACTGGAATTGGCTGCCAAACTAATTAATAAACTGGTAAAAAACTCGAAAAGGGAACTTTCAATCGAATATATTTCAAAAGTAGTTTGCGACTATTTTAATATGCCCGTAGAAACGCTCCAGGCAAAAACACGCAAGCGCGAAATTGTCCAGGCAAGACAAATAGCCATGTATTTCTCGAAAAGCCTGACTAAATATTCTTTGGCAAGCATTGGGGCACAAATTGGGAGCAAAGACCACGCAACAGTTCTCCACGCTTGCAAAACTGTAAATAATTTAAAAGATACCGATAAGAATTTCCGTCAGTTTGTTGAAGACATCGAAAAGAAACTAAAAATGTGAATAAAAGCACCCGCCAGTTAACGGGTGCTTTTTTGTTATTAGTTGTATGATTTATATTTTAGCCAGTATAATTTCTTCCACATTGATTTACGTAATTTTCAGATGGGCTAAAAATTATTCCTGTAAATTATCGAAATTAATCACCATCAACTACTTAACAGCAACACTTTTAGGATTTGGGTTGTTTATGAATTTCAACACAAGCTTATTAACAAATTCAAAACCATGGATACCTTTTGGAATTTTATTAGGTGTTTTATTTATTGTAATGTTTTATTTGATTGGGATATCTTCGCAAAAAGCAGGAATTACAATAACAACACTGTCCAATAAGTTATCGCTTGTATTCCCGGTCCTCTTTTCGCTAATATATTTTAACGAAAGTATTTCGACATTAAAATACGCAGGGCTTTTTTTAGCAATTATCGCTGTAATTTTTGTTGTTTACAAGAGAGATCTTAAAAAAACAAATTTATTATTTATCGTTCTGCCCGCTTTAATTTTCCGGGGAAGTGGCTTAACCGATTCTGTCGTTAAATTTGTTCAGGCAGTAAAAACAACTTCTGAAGAAGTTACAGTATTTTCATCGTTTGTATTTTTTGTGGCATTTATTTGTGGGGCTTTTATTTCAATTTTCAGAAGAAGCCCCAATCTTTTTACTTTTCACTCCCCCACCCTTTTCCTGGGAATTTTACTTGGTGCAGCAAATTTTGGATCCTTATATTTTCTGATAAATGCATTAAACAAAAGTAACTTAAACAGTTCGCTCGTTTTTGCGCTGGTTAATATGTCGATTGTTGCTCTGTCTTCAATCGTCGGATTTTCTATTTTTAAAGAGAAACTAAACAAATTAAATATTGCCGGAATTGGATTGGCAATAATAAGTCTGTATTTTTTATTGTGATGGAAAATACAAGATAAATATTAACACACAGCAAGCGGATTATTAGCAGATTTTATCTGCAACCACTAATTTTAAACACTATTTACACGTGAAAGATTCGTATAAAACCATAGAAAAAAAAAGCCAGGGATATTTTAAAGATAAAGGGAGCAAATTCTACTCTTTTGCTTTCCCTGTTAAAAACGAAATCGAAATTAAGGAAATAATAAGCGGGTTAAAAAAAGAACACCACAGTGCACGTCACCATTGCTTTGCCTGGCGCCTGGGGGCCGAAGATATCCGATTTAGGGCAAACGACGATGGCGAACCTTCATCGACAGCCGGAAAACCTATTTTAGGCCAGCTACAGAGTTTTGGGGTAAGCAATATTTTACTGGTTGTTGTACGTTATTTCGGGGGGACACTTTTGGGTGTAAGTGGATTAATTAAAGCCTACCGAAATGCAAGTGCCGATGCTTTACAAAATGCAGAAATCAAAACAAAACTGATCGAACAACAGTATGATATTCACTTTACTTATAACAAACTAAATGAAGTAATGCATATTTTAAAACAAAAAAAAATTAACATTTTAACTACCGATTTTGCTGAAGACTGCAAATTAAGTTTTTCGGTCAGAAAATCGGAGGCAGAAAAAGCAAAACAAATTTTCACCAATTTATATGGGGTTGATATAATTAAAAAAAATACAGGCAAAGTTTAAAAGACCTGTTAATAAAAGATTGATAAAAACATGTTTTTATTTTTTTTGAAATTCAGGAAACCCATTATTTTTGAATTTATGATGAAGCACCAAATTTCCCTTTATTTTACTGACAAAGGAGGTCCAATCCGCCATCGGCAAAAAGTTTCTTATTTCCAGCATTTTATCACAACAAGGTTCAATTACAAGATCGATATTTTTCATGAAAAGGTAAATTCACTTTTTCATTCAATTGAAAACCAATATTTTTATTTACTAAAATGTTGGTTTTCTTTTTTTATAGGAATAAATAATGAAAAACAACATAAAAAGCTATGAAGAAGGATTTAATTTCAATTACAGATTATTCGAAAGAAGAGTATCTGAAGATTATGAAACTTGCATCAGAATTTGAAGAAAATCCAAACCAGGATTTACTAAAGGGGAAAGTAGTTGCTTCCCTTTTTTTTGAGCCTTCAACACGTACCCGATTAAGTTTCGAAACTGCCATTAACAGGCTTGGGGGAAAAGTAATAGGTTTTGCAGATCCCGGCAGTTCCAGTGCATCGAAGGGTGAAACCCTGCATGACACAATTAAAATGGTGAGCAATTATGTCGATTTGATTGTTATGCGCCACCCTCTGGAAGGAGCTGCCAGGTACGCTGCCGAGGTGTCACCGGTACCTGTAATAAATGCTGGCGACGGTGCAAACCAACACCCCACGCAAACATTGCTCGATATGTATTCAATACTCAAAACCCAGGGAACCCTCGATAATATTAACATTTTTATGGTGGGTGACCTTAAATATGGCAGGACAGTACATTCGTTGTTAATGGCAATGTCGGAATTTGAAAATCCAATTTTCAACTTTGTTGCACCCTACGAATTGCAAATGCCCAATGAATATAAAATTTTTTTAGAGGAAAAAGGAATAAAGTATTTCGAACACAAAGAGTTTAACGACATTATCAGTGAAGCCGACATTATTTATATGACACGCGTTCAGAAAGAAAGGTTTCCCGATCCGATTGAATATGAAAAGGTAAAAAATGTTTATATCCTCCGTAATTCTATGCTCGAAAAAACCAAAGCAAATCTAAAAATCTTACACCCCTTACCAAGGGTTAACGAAATTCATTCGGATGTTGACAGCAACAAAAAGGCCTATTATTTTACCCAGGCACTCAACGGGGTTTTTACACGCGAGGCAATTATCACCCACACAATGAACCTAAAATAGAAAAAGCCATGAAAGAAAATACTAAGAAAAAACTAAAATTAAAAGTTAGTGCAATTAAAGACGGCACAGTAATAGATCATATTCCGGCTAAAAATTTATTTAAGGTAATTTCAATTTTAGGTTTAGATAAAATAGAAAACCAAATAACTTTTGGGACCAATCTTGAAAGTGGAAAACTAGGGGCAAAAGCAATTATCAAAGTTACCGACAAGTTTTTCAAAGACAATGAAATAAACAAAATTGCTTTAATTGCGCCCCATGCAAACTTAAATATTATTAAGGATTACAAAGTAGTAGAAAAACGAATAGTCGAGATTCCAGATGTTATAAAGGGGATAGTAAAATGTTTCAATCCGAAATGTATAACAAATAACGAAACAATTACTACATGTTTCAAAGTAGTATTAAAAGAGCCGCTTTCGTTAAAATGCCGGTACTGTGAAAAAATTACCTCAGGAGAACAGATAAAAATGTACTAAATATATTTTATTGTGTATTATTAACCGCTTTTTAAGTGTACCCGAAAGGCGGATTTTTTTATATATTTGCACCACTCAATGCCCAGGTGGCGGAATTGGTAGACGCGCTAGTTTCAGGGACTAGTGTCAGCAATGGCGTGCAGGTTCGAGTCCTGTTCTGGGCACAGAGCTAAAAGAAACGGAAACATTAGGAAAACACTAGGAAAACAAGCCTAAAGGAAGGATTATCAAAAAATTGATAATCCTTTTTTTTTGTACTGTACACGAATATTTGTACCTTTAAACAGTAAATGTTTATGAATAGTTTATGAATTTGTTATACTAATCAACAAATATGGCAACATTTAAAGCAATAATTTTAAAGGGAACAAAAGACTTAAAAGCTGATGGAACAACCAACATTAAAATTAGAATTACTCACAATCGGAAAATAAATTATATTTCGACCGACCTTTATGTTAATCCAACACAAATGGACAATAAAACAGGACATGTAAAGGGTAAAAATCAGAATTTTATCAATTTAAGAATTAACAACTGGTTGCAAAAATGTCTCAAAGTTGACATTGAATTAGGTGAGCGTAGGAATTTAATGAGCATAGCCGAAATAAAATCATACATCCTCAATGATAACATCTCTTCTAATCAACTCGATTTTTTTGTGTTTGCAGATCACCTAATTAATACAACTAAAAAGATAGGGACAGCGGAACAATACAAGTATTCAGTAAAAAGTCTTCAAAATTTTACTGGACAACAACTTCCTTTTTCCGAAATCAATCTTAGTTTTTTACAACGGTACGAAGCATATCTGTACAATAGAGGAGTAAAAAATGGTGTCATTAATTATATGATTTCGTTTCGAGCAATTTTTAACAAAGCCCGAGACTATTACAACGACGAAAACATTGGTGTAATACCTATTCCACACTACCCTTTCAGGCGATACCAAATGCCAAAACGAAAAGTCAAATCCAAAGACCATGTACTTACCATTGAAGAACTACAAATGTTTATGAATCATAAACATTCCAATCCTGGAGAAGAATTTGCAAAGGACATGTTTTTACTAATGTTTTATCTAATAGGAATAGAATCAATAGATCTATTCCACCTAAAACAACCGCAAAACGGAAGAGTATTTTACGACAGATTCAAAACCGGACGGCTGTATTCCATTAAACTGGAACCAGTAGCAATAAGAATAATAAAAAAATATCCGGGCAGTAACAATCTAATTAATGTGTCGGAGCGTTTCAAACAAAGCAAAAGTTTTTTACACTTCATAAATAACTATTTACATGGAGAAAACTATCATAAAATTGTTGGTATAACCCAGAAGACAGGAATAAACAAACAAGTAACTTCTAAATGGGCAAAACATACCTGGGCAACCATTGCCCGAAATGAATGCAAAATCAATAAAGATGATGTTGCCCTGTGTTTAGGACACGAAGATTCT
>Ga0209249_1002558_pt1 | contig 14585 bp, 8 predicted proteins | sample SaaInlV_200m_DNA_4_FD_184653 | JGI IMG/M metagenome (GOLD analysis project Ga0209249, IMG submission 184653) | Marine microbial communities from expanding oxygen minimum zones in the Saanich Inlet - SI037_S3LV_200m_DNA (SPAdes) (version 2) | ecosystem: Environmental > Aquatic > Marine >...
TGATATCCCTGCATTTTAGACTGGATTAAGATAAATATTTATTAACACTTATTGCTAATTATCAACTTGTTATATGGATTCTTGTGCTTTTTCAGCAGACCCTAATATAAATTTGTAATGAAGATAAAAACAAGAAATATTACTGTGATGAAATCAAGAAAGGCATTATTAATATTGTTTTGCTCACTTGCGATATCTACTCTTGCTTTTTCCCAAACGGCCAATGATTTATTTGATAGCGGAATGAAAAAATTAAAATTACGTGAATTTGATTCAGCAATTTACTATTTCAACTTGGCTATGGAAATCAAACCTGATTTCGCTGAAGCAATGTTTAGAAGAGGACTAGCAAAAGACAATTCAGGAAGAACTGAAGAAGCTTATGAGGATTACTCATTAGCAATAGGAATGGGGCCAAAAGCTGTGTATTATAACAACCGAGGCATTTTAAGATATGTTAAAGGAGATCATACGAATGCTATTGCTGACTATGACAGTGCTATTGGCTTAGATCCTGATTATTTAATTGCTATTTTTAATAAAGGTAGAGCCTTATTTGAAAATAATGATTTTGAAGAAGGCTGCGATTGCATGCAGGATGCCTACAAAAGAGGGCTTACTGCTGCGAAAGATGCAGTCGATTATTATTGTAACTAAACTTTAATTATTTAATAAACACTTAAAAATGAATGTTATGAAGAAGTTATTATTAACCTTGGTTTTTGGATTGGCAATTTCAACTTTCCTGTTCGCACAAGTAAAACCTAACTCTGATCAGGTAGCTGGAACTAAAATTGAAAAATCAAGAGGAGTCGATGTAAACATCGTTGCTAAAAAAAGTGTCAATGGTGTTGCAAGTAAATCTAAAGTGGTACAGCCAGCAACAAAAGGTGCTGAGCAAAGCCGTGGTGGTTATTGCTATGTTACATTTGACAATTGGACAAATTATTACATTGATTGTTATGTAGATGGTTATCATGAAGGTTATGTTGCACCTTATGGAAAAGGAAATGTAACAGTTTCTGGTGGTGACACTAAACTTTATGCAGTTGCTGAGTTTGATGATGGGAGCAAAATTACCTGGGGTCCTCAAACAAGGTATTGCTACAATCAGGAGTGGGATTGGTCAATGTCTAACTAATGAATTTAAAAGCACTTCTGTGATTATCAGAGGTGCTTTTTTTTATTCATTATTAAGTAATTAAAGGAAAATAAAATATAACTGGATGGAATTGCTGATCATTATATTTTGAAATAATAAAAAGTATTTAGCATTCCATACAGTAAAATTCAAGCAGTAGATTAAGCGCTTAACCATAAAATTACACACAAATGAAAAAGATCTTTAGCTTTATTTTGATTCTATCTCTGACAGCAGGCTTATCATTAGCTCAGAATGTTTCTGACATGCTTGAAAATGCATTGAGTTCGGTGGTAACAGTTGCCGTTTATAAAACAGGAATTGCAAATCAAACCTTAGGTTTTAGAGGAGAAACTGTTTCGGATGTTGCCTATGAAAAAGCTTTGTCACTTTCGGGGGCTCTGGGTTCAGGTTCAGGTTTCATTATTTCCAGAAACGGAAAAAAGTATGTCGTTACCAATGCCCATGTTATTCAGGATGCCTCTGATGAAAGAGGGAGTATTTATATATTCAGCATTGATGGAACCAAGTATGAAGTTAAAGTAGTAGGGGGCGATTCATTTTATGATATTGCTTTATTGGAGTTTATCGGATCTCCGGGAAATGAAATCACTTCTATCGATTTTAAAAAGGCTGAGTCCAGAATTGGTGAACCGGTTTATGCTATTGGTAATCCACTAGGGGAGTATCCTTATTCTGTATCAAATGGTATTATTAGTGCGAAAAACCGTGTTCGTGAAGGTATTACAGGCAAATTCGGATTTTTACAAACTACAGCAACCATTATTTGGGGAAATAGTGGTGGTCCTCTTGTAGATGCTTCGGGAAAAGTAGCTGGCGTAAATACAAAAATTGCATTTGCAACCTCACCCGATGGAGAAGAAGTTATTCAATCTCAAATTAATTTTGCTGTAGAAGCTAAGATAGTTGAACGAATAGTCAATGATGTACTCACCTATGAAGGCCGAGTAAGAAGAGCCTATTTTGGAATTGAAATATCACAATCTTATAACTATGAGTATGTTGGGTCAGATAATTACACCTACGTTTTGCAAGATACGTTAGCTATTATTTCAGCTGTCATTCCTAATTCGCCAGCTTCTCAGAATTTAAATAATTATATAGGTTATGCTGTCCTTCAGGTTAATGGTGTGAAAGTAAGAAATGTAGAAGAAGTTTTAGGTGAATTTGAAAAAATCACTCCTGGAGCAAATGTTACTCTTAAATTGGCTAACGGAAGTACATCCAAAACTGTAAGTATTAAAAGTTCAGAATTAAAAGAGAATGAATTAGAAGCAATTGCTCTTTATGTTATGGAGCAAGTGAGTAATATCAAATTATTACAAAAAGAACCCCAGTTAGCTGTTTCTGTAGAATCAGAAAATTATTATAAATACGAGGAAAAGCAATTTAGTGGTCGACCAATAAACAAAAAACCAGGTTATAATGGTAATTCCAGTCAAAGTGCAAGTAAAGGCGAAAAGTATTTTATGCTTGCTGCTGGCATAGTTGGCGAAAATTATCAAAGCATGTGGAAAATTACAGATCTGAGGTATTTTGGAGCTGCTCTAAAGCTTTGCGGTATGTCGGGTGTTATTGATATGTATTTATTAAAGCCACATGATGATCTTGAAAACATGGAATTGCTTCGATATTACTTATCTGGAGATGAAGATGTTATGCAATCAACCCTTTGGTATTAAAAACAAAACAATGAAACGAATTATCTTTTTTCAATTTACCATTTTACTACTGATTAGTTTTCAGTTAATTGCAGTTCAAACAAGTCCAAAAAAAATCGCATTAGTAGTTGCTGTGGCCAAATATCCTAAAAGTGGTGGTTGGTCTCAAATTAGTAGCGACAAAGACATCCCTTTAATTACCAATGCTTTGGAGTCGCAAGGGTTTGATGATATCCAATTATTAACGGATGAAGACGCTACTAAAAGTGGGATTATTCAAGCCATCGAAACACTTATCGCTAAATCGAATAAAGGAGATATTGTTGTTTTTCATTTCTCAGGTCATGGGCAACAAATTCAAGATGATAACGGGGATGAAAAAGATGATGGCTATGATGAAGCCATTGTGCCATATAATGCACAAGTCAGATATCAACCAGGTGTTTATGAAGGGGAGAACCACTTAAGAGATGATGAGCTTGATATTTTGTTTTCACGATTACGAGAGAGATTAGGCAAAGAAGGTAATTTATTGGTTATACTTGATGCATGCCATTCGGGAACAGCAACCCGGGGTATGGCTAAAACGAGGGGGACAATGTCTAAAATGGCAAAAGAAGGTTATAACCCGCTAAATAGTGGCCATCAGGAAGTAGGCATGGCAGATGTAGATAAAACAAACAAAACGAGTTCAAGAGGAGTGGGAAATGATTTAGCCTCTATGATTGTTTTAAGTGGAGCGAGTCCTCAGCAATTGAATTATGAAACAAAAGATGATGAGGGAAATTCAGTTGGATCTTTATCCTATGCATTTAGCCGAGCAGTAAGAAAATCAGGCAAAAACACATCTTACAGGGGCTTTTTTGAGGAAATCAAAGTGGATATGAGCGTTTTAGCACCCAATCAACAACCACAAATTGAAGGGAATATAGATGTTACTATTTTTGGAGGAGAAGCAGTTGATCAAAAAGCATATCTTTCTATTGAAAAATGGAAAGATGAAAATACTTTAATTGTTAATGGAGGTAGCTTAATAGGACTAAATGCTAAATCGATTGTAGCTTTTTATCCCAACGGAACAACAGATCCTTCAAAAAGCACTGCCATTGCAACTGGAGAAGTAGTTAGTTCAGAAACATTCAATTCAACAGTTCAAACATCCAAACCTATAAGTAAAACTGAATCAAAGTCATTATGGGTTTTTATTGAAGAACAGAATTATGGAGATTTAACAGTAAATGTAGGTCTGGATATTAAAAATAAGGATTTGGCCGAAATTTTACTAATGAATCTAAAGGAGGTTAAACTAATTGCTCTGGATAATGATAACCCAGATTTAGTTATTGAATATAATAATAAATACACCAGAGGAAACAATCTTCAGATCACAACGGTTACTGACATGCTACTATATGATAAACCATATCAAGATGCCAAATCTCAGGAAATCGTGGATGAAGTAATACATTTAATAAAAGCCTTTGCACAAGGAAATTTATTAAGAAACCTGGATATGCAGTCATCTTCTTTTGATGTTACATTTGAATTCATACCAATTATTGCAAATGCTGATGAAACTGAGAAATCCAGATTTGATATCGAGAAAAAAATGGATGCAAACAACACCATTGAATTTAATGCTGGAGATTACTTTAAACTCAAAATAAGCAACAATGGTAATCGTATAGCCTATTATTCATTAATTGATATACAGCCTGATAATCAAATTAATATATTAATTCCCGTTTATGATTCTAAACGCCAGATTCGTATTCCAGCAACTGATTTTGTAATAAGTCCGGGAGCAACTATAGAATTAGATTATACCTTCGTTTTTGGACCTCCTTTTGGCAATGAAGTGTTTAAACTAATCGCATCAGAAAAGCCATTAAACCTTGAACCCATAATCCTTTCGAGGGGATCAACTACTCGTGGAGATATGAATCCACTTGAGTTGCTTCTAGCTGATAGTTATGCAACTCGAGGCGGTGGTGTTGGTTACACCCCAAATGTTCCATATGAGAACGCAAATACCTATACTGTGCTTTTTAAAATCAGTAAATAAAATGATCTGATTTAACGTGTAAATTCTATTGCGATATAAATAAACTCTGATGAAACAAGCATGAGTATAAGTCTACATAAACAAGGAAATGACTATATGCGAGTTCTTCCGATAAATCGGGACTGGCTATCTGGCAACTAAAAAATAATTCTAAACAGATGAAACAAGCATGAGTAAAAAATTTCTCACACATAGGAATGATTATAATGCGAGTTCCGTATGACCTTTAAAGTTTAATTATAGACATATGAAAATTAAAACAAGCATCGTTCTAATCTTGTGCACTTTGGTGTTTTTTAATTCATTTGCACAAAAGAGCGAACAAGCTAAAAAGCTTGATGAAAAAGCAATCCAGTTTTATTCCGAGGAAAAATATGAAGATGCCATTACAAATTTTCAAAAAGCTATAGATTCAGAAAGTCAGGAGAATGAACAAGACTATAATTTTTTGGCAAATTGCGAGGAGAATATTGCTTATTCATTTTATCAACTTGCAAAATACAAAGAGTCATACAATGCTTTCCAAAAAGCAGTTCCACATTATCAAAAAGCTGAGAATACAGCAGGATTAAAAACAACCTTAAGCAATTTAAGTAATCTGCATATTATTATCAGGTACTATGATGTTACATTGGATGCAAAAAAAACAGAAAATCTTGAGAAATTCTACGTTTTTCATAGTGTTGACAGTATTATTCGGAGAAATGCTGATACCATGTGGATTTATACCCAGGTTGGTAGTAATGAAAATATCTATCAAAAACACAACGCCTTTGCTATTAGTACCCATAGTGCTGATGAACCAGATAGGGGAAACAATACCTTAGGCAAAGGAAAATTAGTAAAAATAGAATCCAATTACGCGATTTATGCAATCGTTATTTCAAATTTTGAGGATAAGAGTTTATGGCCTCGCATTGGCGATATTTTACAAGTTACATGCGAAGTGCCAATTATCGATCATTACAGTATCGTACGTGAATTAGCTAGCTATAATATTATTTTTAAGGATTTAGATAATACGATTCTTTACGACAAACAAGAATTGCTACACTTGAATACGCCTGGGTTTGACAATGCTTTGTTGCGGGTGTTTTTGGCTGATCTTTATGCTTCCTATGAATCATTGGTGGATTATGATGAACCCTCTTTAAACGAAAAACTTGAAGGAGGTAAATTTCGCGGAAAAACCCTTCTTGAAAGCTTGAAAGAAGCGACACTTGCCGATGTAGCTTCGTTTCTGAATTTTGTTCGATCATATCCTGCAAAATACATGGGCATACAATGGAAAATTAATGAGACCTATGCAACCTGGGTAATTAACGAAACACCTCAGGGAGAATACGATCCCTTCATACTGGAGAATTTGAGATTGTTACCAGCGTCCTATATGGACGAGTATTTACATGATGTTGCTTACTATGTAGATGACTCAACCTTCAATAAATGGAACGAAGAAGTATATAAAATGTATGCTGATGGAAATACGGAGGAAGCTTATGCATTGGTGGATAAAATTATCAAGCTAAGTAAACTTAAAAACGATTCGTTGAATACATCAATATTTCTCAATACCAAAGGTTATTTTCTTGATGTAGATAAGTTTTATGAACAATCAATTGAGAATTTATCGGAAGCAATTCGATACAATCCAGCCAATTTTAATGCTTATTATCAAAGAGGGAATGTATATGCCCGACAGGAGGATTATGGGAAAGCCATTATTGATCATAGTAAAGTGGCTGAGCTTTTACCTGATGTTGCCGAAGCATGGGGCAATCAAGGTTGGTATCTTGTATTGGACGGACGCGTTTTTCAAGCACAGGAAATTTGTCAAAAAGCATATGATTTAGATAGTTCAACTATGTCGTGGGTGGTTAATCTTGGTCATACACATTTGCTCACTGGAGATACAGCCAAGGCTTTTATGTATTATGAAAAAACCTTGAAACTTTTAGATCGAGAAAATGAATTTTGGGAAGGTCCTATTGGCGATTTTGATATTTTTATTGAAAGAAAATGGAAAACCAAATTGGTTAAACTTGCTAGGTTATGGATGATCGACCAATACAAAGCCAATCAATACTATTATATAAAAGCTGATAGTTTGTCGGATTTGGCTATTGAATATAAAAATAATGCGGAGTATCAAAAAGCAGCCGACTTAATGCTAAGTTGTTATGAAGTTGAGAAAAGTGGGAACAAACCGCGAGCTTATTGGTTGTATTGGGAAACTTCTTGGTTGGGTTACATTTATCAACAAATGAAAGACTGGGAACAATCTCAGAAGTATTATGAGTTATGTTTAAACTACGCAAAAAATGATGTTAAAAACATTGAGAATGTTTCAAATGCACTGGATTTATTATCATGGATGTATAATAATAAAGGAGATATGGGGCGCTATTACTCCTATCTGGAAAGGGCAGAAGCACTCGAAGAGAAAATTGCAAAGCGCGGAAAAACCTCGTATTTGTATTTAGTAACTATCGGGATAAATAAAACAGAAGAAGTTGATTTTCAGTATGCTGTAAAAGATGCATTGAGTTTTTCCACCATAATGCAGAAGAAAGCAATAAACCTGTATGACTCGGTCATTGTTAAACATATTGAATCAGCAGATGGTTCATTATTGGATTTTGAAGATGCTATCAAAGAAGTAATTATACATTCAAAACCGAACGATGCCTTTGTGTTTTATATTGCAGGCTCGGCTGCCCTTGACACAAGTTCATTTCATTTGCTAAGTGCAACCGATGAAAATGTTATAAAAGAGGTTGATATCAGGCTTTTAAAGACGTGGATGAGTAACATTCAGGCTAACAATCAATTAATTGTATTGGATATGTTTGCCCCAACCTTCGTCAGTGAATATTTGTCGACCAAAGTCTCATCTGAAGGAATTTATTCAAAATCAAATCAAAATCTGAGCATATTGTGTCCAAGTGGTCATCGGGTAGAAATTGATTCGTTGGAGCATGGCTTGTTTACCTATCAATTATTAAAAGCTATTGAAGGACAAGCAGCAGCTATGCAAACAGAAGATGCCTTAGTGAGTGTTCGTGAAATTGAATCATTTTTGAATAAGACGTACGACAATGAAGATGATTTCATGAGCCATATCAGTTATCACAAAGGCCGAGATTTCTATTTGGTAGCTAGTTCTGATTCCGTTAAGTTTAATTTGGGGGAAGATGCTCAAATAATTGCTAGTAGGGGAGCAGGTTTGGCTGGAGCAGCTATGATTAATGATAACAACAAGGAAGGTGAAGGAAAAGATTATGCATTGTTATTTGCAACCGACAATTACAATGAATGGAAGGATTTAGTTAATCCTATTCATGATGCATCTACCATTGCAAAAACATTAGAAGATCAATATGGTTTTGAAGTAGAGTTGGTGACAAATGCAACTCGAAGAGAAGTGATGTCTAAAATTCGGCAATATCAGATGAAAGCTTATGGCGAAAATGATCAGTTATTTGTATTTTTTGCCGGACATGGGTCATTTGATGAAGTTTCAGGTGAAGGTTATTTAGTGTGTAAGGATTCGAAACGGAATGATGAGATTATGGAAACTTACTTGCCCTATTCCTATTTACGAGAGCATGTTAATAATATTCGATCATGTAATCATATTCTTATAGCTCTGGATGTTTGTTTTGGAGGTACGTTTGATAAACGAGTATCATCTTCTGATAGAGGAGAAAGCGTATATGAAAATGTAAACAAGAATGAACTGATTAAAAGAGCTAAATTATATAAATCAAGGTTGTTCCTTACCTCAGGAGGTAAACAATATGTTTCAGATGGTGACCCTGGTAAGCATTCTCCCTTTGCTTACCAATTATTAGCCGTTCTTAGGACCGAAAGTCAACGAAATGGATATGTCACTTTTAATAAGTTGATAGGATCAGTAGAGCGTTTAAAAACCTCTCCACGTTTTGGTGATTTTGGCGATAACGAACCCGGTGGAGAATTTATTTTCAATGTGCAATCAGAAGAAAAACAGTTGGATGTAAAGTTTAAGGATTTGAAATAATGAAGTAAGCTATTTCTTATCTTTATCCTTCTTAACTTCCCATGCTGATTCGCTATGAAAAGTATTCATTACATACTGATTCTACTATTATTCCTTTCCTGCAAAAGCGATTATGTATCAAAGAAAACAATTAATGAATTAGCCGATATTCATATTATTCCAGCCTGGGCTTATTTGAGTTGGGAGCACGGAAAAATTCAACAGTATTATTATAAGGGTTATACCTTATTCGATGACTCAACTGCAATTACTGAGGATACATACTTTGAGGCTGCATCATTAAGCAAAACAATATTTTCGGGCTTGGTTCTGGACTATTTTAGACTAAACAAAATTTCTTTAGACTCCGTTTTAGTCATTAATGCAAATAGGAGAAGATCCGAAAATGAATATGATAGAAGAATCAAATCATCAATAGATTACAGGATAAATCCATCAAAGCAAAGTCCAACTGCAAGAAAAATACTAACCCATACAGCTAATTTTGGTGATTGGATGACTCCAGAGTTGTTTTTGGAAAGTTCAGAAAGTGGGAGTTTTAATTATTCAGGAGAAGGTTTTTTGTATTTGCAAAGATGGATAGAAGAAAGGGAGAATAAGCAAATCGATTCAGTAGAAGGTTTTCAATTCATGAATAGTGAAGCAATGGACTTTAGCCTGTCAACAAATATTCGGAATATTGTTTGGGGACATAATGGTAATTTAAAAGCAGTTCGGCCTATTTGGTATTCAGATTACCCCTATGTTCATGGAACATTATGTTGCAAACCCAAAGCATTTGCTCAGTGGTGGCTAAATTATATGGAAAAACCAGATTCAAACCTCTTGAATTGTCAATACAATATTGACTCAATTAATGCACGGACAGCTGGGTTGGGATTGATAGAAACTGAGTTTTATGAGCTTTTATGGCAGCATGGTAACGATACTTATTTTCAAAATTTATTCGTTCATGATAAGAATACAAATAGTGGCTTTGTTGTTTTTACGAACTCTCAAAACGGCTTTCAATTTATCAATGAGATATTGGGTGAACGATTTAAAAAAATAAATCTTGCCGTTAGTTCAAATGGACTTTTTCTTATTTCTGACTAATAATAAATTAATGAAACCATCAAATTATCTATTTGGAATATCAATAATTATCGTAATGATAGCTGTGTGGTTTGTTGCGAGACCTGATAAGAAAATGGAAAATTCTTCCAGCACAACTGAAATTCAAAAGGATGCACCTCTTTTTGTCTCTTTTGAAAATTTGATAGATGCTTATCCTCTGATTTCTGATTCATTGGCTCAGGTCCGACATTTAATGGCTTTTGACTTATCCTATAACGAAAGACACGAACAAGCCAACTGGGTAATGTATGTTTTAACAAAAGAAGAACTCCTAGGAACAGAAAAACGTAAAGATAATTTTAGAACTGATCCTAAAATTCTTACTGGCTCAGCAAGTTTGAAAGACTATAAAAGTAGTGGATACGATAGGGGACATCTTGCACCAGCAGCTGATATGAAATGGTCAAAGGAAGTGATGAGTGAGTCCTTTTTCATGAGTAATATGAGCCCACAAAAACCTTATTTTAATCGAGGTGTTTGGAAAAAACTAGAAGAGCATGTCCGAAAATTAGTTTTGCAAAATGATAGTATTCTGGTAATCACAGGTCCGGTGTTTAAAGACAATATTGAAATCATTGGCGAAAATGAAGTAACTGTTCCGGGCTATTACTTTAAAGTATTAGTTGACTTAACCTGGCCAGATAATAAGGCTATCGCATATTTACTAAAAAATGAAAAAAGTAGTGAAAATTTGACCACATTTGAAATTACAATTGATAGTTTAGAAATATTCAGCAATTATGACTTTTTTTATGCAAGTCCCATGGCCAACAAATTGGAAGATATTGCAGATTTACTTCTTATTGAATAGACTAGAGAAATAAAGATAAAACATCTTCGTTCGGAAGCATACAAGTCTTCCGTTTTCCAAACCATTTGTATCGGTTTTTAGCTATATAGTCATATAATAAATCTCTTACTACTTTGGGGATAATCAGAAATATCTTAGCTAGTTTCCAAATGCCGCCAATAAGAACGCAAATTTGAATAATGGCATCAGACTTATCTCTGTAGCTATTGTTTTCTATTAAAACAATTGAATAAAGCTGATTTTTAGTTAAACCACATTCAGATAACAAAGAAATACCAGCTTTCGATTGAATTGAAGCAAAACGAAAGCTGGTTTTATTATCCTTTTTTATGATCCATTGTACAGAGGAATTGCACAAATTGCATATTCCATCAAACAATATGATTGGGTTTTCTATTTTTCTATATTGATCTTGCATGTATGTTCCATAGCTCCGTTGATTATATGAACAAAATATAGACCATTACTGATATCTACGAGTTCAATTTTAACGTCATTCCTTCCGTCCATATTAAATGAATTAGAATATACTTCAGTACCTAAAACGGAAACTATTTTTATTTCAATTTTAGCATTTATTTGATTATCAAATCGAATGAAAAATTCTCCAGTATTGGGATTTGGGTAAAGTAATATGCTGTTTTCAGGATTATATTCCTTCAAACTACTGAATTTGTCGACATTGATATAGCGCGTTTGTTGAACAGCTTTATTGCCTGCCTGATCTTCTGCATTATAATAGATACTATAAAATCCTAAATTATGATTCAAGAGATAATCCGTGAAATAATCACCACTACGAATAACGGTTATATTCTGATCATAATTATCAGTGACGGAAAACGAATCAGCTAGCAATTCTTTTGGGCTTGCCAGATTTTCAATGGAATTGCCATGAAGAACAATAACAGGTGATTCATTATCTTCAACACATATTACTAATTGAAAAACTGCTTTGTTTGACGAATTATCTGTGGCTTCATAAATCCATGTATAACATCCTGTAATATCTGCAACACCATTCTCTCCAAATGCGGTAATGTAGCTACCCAGTAGATTCTTATTTATGCCAGTAAAATAATTATCTGTTACCGTTAATGCGGGGCTGTAAAAGCTTGCAAAAACATCAATATAAACTGTGTCACCATTCTGGTATAAACTGGATTTAATCACAGGGCTTTCATTATCAATAACATGAACCAATCGTGTTAGTATTCCTGAAAAATTACCAGAAGGATCTGTACTTGAGTAATACAATGTATAATCACCAATTGTGTCGGTTTCAACTTTGCCTACAATCACAGGATTTAATCCTGAATAATAATTGTCGCTTACGCTAGCTCCAGGATCATTCCAGATAGAATAAACCATAATTGAAGTGTCCACATATCCATTTAACGATATGGATGGAGGAGTTAGATCAACTACGCGTACTTCTCTGATAACGGTATCTTTTTGTCCTATATAAGATTCCAGAAAATGATATAGGCTATATGAGCCTACAATTGAGGTATTAACACTTCCTGCTGTAGTTACACTCTTGATTATAGTGCAATTTTGATTTGTTAAATAACCTGGATCGGTATAAGTATTAAATACTTCAATCGAATCAATCGCATTTCCTGTAAGGAAAAACTCCTTTGTAATATCTAACAAGGGGACTACAAATAGTGTTCTAGTGACATCTAAAACAAATCCTGTTGAATCAGTGAATCGATATGTGTAGTAATATTGACCTGTTAAAGCGGTATTCAAATTTGTTATTGTATCGATTTTAACAATTGGATTAAATTCTCGATAAATATGGAAGCCACTATCAATATAATTTTCACATTGTTCAATTAGCAGTGAATCATGAGATTTTAATTTTATGATTAAAGGAAGCATTTCTGTTATAAAGAGTCGATAATCCTCAAATTCCCCATACGTATTTGGCCCACAAGGATAATTTCCCAAATTCATTAAACTGGTTCCAACTCTCAAAATCGTATTTCCAATCTTGGTGGTACCGGGTACATAAAAAGTATCTGACCAATAAAGTGTACTGGCCGGAGTTTCGGAAGCAACCATTTCTCCAACATCATTAAAGTCACCATCCATGTTATAATCAATCCAAACTTTTCTTGACATGACGTTATGTGTAGTATTCCTGCCCAGTGTAATCGCAACAGTATCAAACTGTGCTATCGAGGTACTCAAATTTGTGTAATCATTGTATTTGTATTGACCAATGGTGGAAAAATTTGTGATATCCTGAAATTTAAAGAAGCTGATACCAATATCTTGATTGATATTTGAAACAGTTGGGATGCAATAGTCAAGGGCATTTATATAAGAAAGTTTGTTTTCTTGACTTGAGTGTGCCCCATAACCAACAGTCAATTTTATGTTATAGGTTGTAGCCGTATTAAAAACAACCTTGATTTGTGAATTATCAGCATTTTTGCTGATCAAGGTATACGAGTTTGGTGAAATAGTCCATGTTCTTTGCCAGGAACATACAGGGTTTAAATCGGATAACAGCACTGTGTCCAGATCAATTCGGGGGTTAAGTAAATTGGCGGCAAAATCTGGATTTGAAGGTTTATGAACAGTTATGTAATTGCTTTTTAATATCGAATCTTTTGTTAAACCGAAGTCGACAATCAGTTTAACATGGTAGGTTCCGGCACTGTCAAATCGTATTTTTATTTCAGGAAGATCATTATTAACAGACTTTATACTATAATATGGAGGACTAATTTCCCATTTCCGTTCTTGAACACAGGAGTCTGACAAATCGTTAAATGTAATTATTTCACAACCTGCATTCACTTCTGTCAAATCAGATTCGAAATTTACGACTGCATTGGGCTTCACATAGATGTAATTCGTCTTTATTGTTATGTCTGTATCATTAGTGCCACAAACACTTGATGTGTCCCAAACGCTTAGACTTACTGTGAAATACCCTGTGTCTTGATAAGTGTGTAAAGGATTTGGAAGACTGCTAAAAGTACTGTCGCCAAAATCCCACAAATAATTACTTGCATTTGTAGAATTATTTATAAAAAAGGTTTCAGAAGGAGTATTGCATAAGTATCGGAAGGCAGCTGAAAACTTTGATTCCAAACTATCATTTTGATATTTATTACCAACTCCAACAGCCCACCATGCATCGGTAGTAGTTTGAACCTTTGGAGAACAACTGCCAAACAAATCAATTGCTGATTGAATTGAGGCAAATCGAGCATCATTAAAATCAGCCAATGGTGTCAAATATGTTGTTAAACTTCTATAGGCAATTTTTGCAGCATCATTAATACCTATTCCTGTGATGCTAAAAGTGTCGTTGTTGTCATTTACGCCATTTAAACCAGTTGCAAGTAAAAAGAACCAAAAATTCTGAACGCCTGAATTAACCCACTCATTACCAATGGACGTATTCCAATATTGGCCTTGGTAGGTATCTGGTTGATTTTTAGTTTTAGGAGATGCCATGTTTCTCATGGGTAATCCTGAAGTGGTAATTTGTTCTCCAATCATGAAATTACCGTAGGATGAATTCTTGTAATAATCGACACATACAGCAAATATATCAGCAAATGACTCTTGCAAAGCACCTGCTTCATATAAATAGGTGAGCGAGGCTGAATATTCAATTACAGCATGAGTGAATTCATGTGCAACAATATCTAATGATCCAAATGGTTTTGTGTTAACTCCATCTCCATCACCAAAATAGAAAC
>Ga0209249_1002560_pt1 | contig 14582 bp, 11 predicted proteins | sample SaaInlV_200m_DNA_4_FD_184653 | JGI IMG/M metagenome (GOLD analysis project Ga0209249, IMG submission 184653) | Marine microbial communities from expanding oxygen minimum zones in the Saanich Inlet - SI037_S3LV_200m_DNA (SPAdes) (version 2) | ecosystem: Environmental > Aquatic > Marine >...
TCAGCGAAAACTTAGAGCGCAGCGGAGCATGCCGCACACTTAGAGTACAATTCAACTACCAGCATTCATCTCCTGCCCACTGTGCGGCATCGACCGTTTAAGGTGTGCGTTTTCACCGTTTTATGCAAGAAAGACAACAAATAGTGCCTGCAGTATTGCAACTAACCGTGAACTCACTTTAAATACTCCTTATAGGAAATATATGATTGAAATACGTTTTTTTACTTGGGCTAATCAATGTTATCCTAACAAATCCTCGGCAGCAACTCACCTGCGGGCAGATCGACCACGCGTGAGCCGCCGATGGCCGTCTTCGCCACGACGCGTTTGGGATGCGCTTCTGTAACCGTGCCAATGATTGCCGCATCTTTGCCAAACTCATTTGCCTGCATCGTAGCGAGTACTTCTTCAGCTACAGCGGGTGCAACGATGGCGACTAACTTGCCTTCATTAGCGATATAAAAGGGGTCAAGACCGAGCATTTCGCAAGCGGCATTCACGGCGGGATTAACCGGCACTTTCGTCTCTTCAAATTCGATCCCCACTTTGGAAACATCGGCCAATTCATTTAAAACTGCTGAAAGTCCGCCTCGCGTTGCATCACGTAGGCAATGGATTTCTTTTGTCACGTCGAGCATTTCCGAAATCATCTCATATAGGGGAGCGGTATCACTCACAATTTGACTCTCGAATTCCAGCCCTTCGCGTTTGGACATGATCGCCATGCCGTGATCGCCCATCGTGCCGCTGACCAGGATCATATCGCCGGGGCGGGCATTTTTTGCCGCGATGTCGATCCCATCGGGGATAATCCCAAAGCCAGATGTGTTGATGAAAACCCCATCGCCATGGCCCTTGTTGACCACTTTTGTGTCGCCGGTCACGACCTGCACGCCCGCCAAGCGGGCTGCATCTGCCATCGACGCGGCAATTTTTGCTAGTGTTTCCATTGGCAAGCCTTCTTCGAGAATAAACCCCGCCGAAAGGTAGAGCGGTTTTGCACCGCTCATCGCAATATCGTTCACGGTGCCGTTCACCGCCAGATCGCCGATGTTGCCGCCGGGGAAAATGATCGGGCTGACGACAAAGCTATCGGTCGAAAATGCCAATCGGCTGCCGCTTAACGCACCAACGTCGAGGGTCGTCGAGTCGCCCATTTGCCCGAGCAAGTCGTTATCAAAGAGCGGCGCGAAGAGATGCGCTATCAAATCGTTCATCATTTTTCCGCCTGCGCCGTGTCCCATCACAATTCTGGGGTAATTTCTCAACGGGATCGGACAAGCCCAGCCATCGAAATTTGCTTCGGTCATAATTTCCTCTTTGTCCAAATTTTAGTGACGCAATTGTACTATGCACCTTGTATTCAATTTCAAATTACCCTAAGATAGAACTATGAAAAAGTTGGGTATCTTATTTCTTTTAGCATTTTTTGTGACAAATTGTTCCGGGGATATGGAGCCGGAAACGTCCCTTTTTGAGCCTGCTCCTGCTGATGCCACATCAACTGCGCCCCCAACATTTCCCGCTATGGATGCGCCCACCTTTGACAAAATCTTGTTATGGACAAATGGTACCCAACTACGTGGCGCGAATATCTATATGCGGCGCGTTTACCCAGAATTGGATGGCCCCAAATTTATGGGCGCAGGCGCAACCGGACCACCCTACACCCAAGCAGATTTCGATGCCTTGGCAGCTACGGGGGCAAATTATGCCAATTTTTCTGTGCCCGGGCTTTTTACTGTGCATCCACCTTATATTGTGGATGAAGGTGTGCAAGCGGCTCTTGATGAATTGCTGGCAATGGCTGAAAAAGCCGATCTTTTTGTCGTCATTTCTGTCCGAGCGGGTCCAGGGCGAAGCGAGTTCTCGATCTTGCGCGACGGCGCGGGCATTTGGTTTGATGAAGAATTATTGATCGAAAGCGTCTGGGAAGATGAAACCGCACGCGCTGCGTGGGCAGAAATGTGGCAATACACCGCCGAGCGTTATCGTGATCATTCCATTATTGTGGGCTACGATCTGATGGTCGAGCCGAATGCCCTTGAAATTGTAGGCAGCTGGGATGAGGACGAGTTTTACGCAGAATATGGCAACACCGGCTACGATTGGAATTTCTGGTTCCCAGATATCGTGGATGCCATCCGGGAAGTAGATCAGGAAACACCGCTCCTGATCGGCAGCGAATTTTATAGCTCTGTCGAATTATTGCCATCCCTGAAAGTTGTAGATGACGAACGCACGGTCTATATCTTTCATCAATATGCACCTTATGTATACACCCATCAGGACGCAGATGATGAGATGAACGTTTACCCGGGCTATTTCGATGCCAATTGGGATGAAGAACCCGAAGATGTCAACCGCGCCTGGCTGGAAGAAAAATTCTCCTTTGCCGATGATTTCAGCGCAGAACACGGCGTGCCGCTTGCCGTAAATGAGAGTGGCGTAGTCCGTTGGGTGCCAGGCGCAGATATTTTCATGCGCGATACCTGGGATCTGTTCGAAGCACGCGGCATTAACTACGCTGTGTGGATGTGGTATCCCGATTGGGAGCCAATGGCAGAGGAAGACGATACATTCAACTTCCACTTTGGGCCTGATCCGCATAATTTTAGCAATGTGCCCAATGCCTTGCAGAATGTCTACGAGTCATTTTGGGCAAGAAATACCATTCGTCCTTCAGATTTCGAATAGTTTTTGGACACGGGAAAGGTTTAAAGTCAGAGCTTACGAAAAAAAAGGAAAGCTAATGAAAACTCTCCGCTTTATCTTCCGTCTACTCAATAAAGGCTTTATGGTTCCCATGTTCAGGACAGGATTAGGTCGCTTTGTAGGCAATCCGATCACAGGCTATATCATGGTCTTGAAAACGATCGGGCATAAATCGGGGTTAGTGCGCTATGCACCTGTCAACTATGCTATTTTGGACGGGAATATTTATTGTCTTTCCGGGATGGGGAAGATAGCGCATTGGTATAAGAATTTGCAAGCCCAGCCACAAATTGACTTAATCCTGCCCGCCGCTACGCTCTCCTGTAAAGCTGCTACCGTTATCGATGCAGATGAATGGTTGAGAGCAACTCGCCAAATCCTGAAAAATAGCGGGTTTGCGAGTTTTATGGCAGGCATCAACGCCTTCACGATCTCTTATGAAGATTTGCGCGAAAAAGGCAAGGATATGATCGTTATCCGCATCGCGCCAAATGGTATTTTTGCTGGCACAGCCGACCCGGGCGGGAAGCTCTGGCTCTGGTTGACGGTCGCGACAGTTGCATTGATCGTCTTTCTCTTGCAGTAGTGGAAGGTAAAGAATGACAAAAAAACCAAAGAAGCAAAACTATCGTCATGTTGAAGTCGGCAGTATTATCGCCTTTTTCGGCATAACCATTCTCCTCTTGGTGCTTAATCCTTCAAAAGGCGTGGATTCTGTCAACGCATCCCTCCCCAGCGCAGACTTGGAAGCCTACGCCTACGCAATGCCGCATCAGGGCTGGGCGCCGTTGACGGTTTATTTCAGCGCATTTGGCAGCCAATCTTCAACGGGGAATATCGTCAGCTACGAATGGGATTTAGATGGGAATGGTCTCTACGATACTGATGCGAGCGCGGGGGGAGGTTATGCCAGCTATACCTACACCAAGCCAGGCGAATATCTCGTCACCGTGCGCGTAACCGACAATGCAGGGCGTTCGTCCACGGCAAATACGACTATTACCGTGAAGCACCCCTCTTCGAGCAGCGTGGATTATTGGACGATCTTTGATGACAGCGAAGTACGGCGTGTGGAACTCCAGATCACACAGGCAAATTGGGATGCAATGTGGGAAAAACCCGATTCCAAAAAACGGGTCGAAGCAGATATTCTCCTTTTCGACGAGTTGGTTGAGTCCATTTCTGTCAGCATGAAAGGAAATGGTTCTTTGGGCGGCTCTGGTGAGAAGAAATCATGGAAGATCGACATGAACGATTTCGTGGATGAACAGGAGTATCGTAATTTGAAGCAGATCCTTTTCCACAATAACTTTGGCGATGCCTCCATGTTGCGTGAAAAAATGGGCTACGAGATGAGTGCCTTTGCCGGCGTTCCGGCAGGGCATACGGCCTATGTCGAGTTTTGGATCGATATTGTGGACGACGAAAATCCATCCGAATATTGGGGCGTGTATACGATGGTCGAGCGGGTGGATGCGAAATATGTTCGCAATCGTTTCGGAAATGATAATGGTACGGGCAATCTTTATAAGGCAGATGCGTGGTTCGAGCAGGGGGCTGCCGACCTGGCCTATTACGGGCAAGATATCGAAGATTATCCGATGCCTCGGGGAGAGGTCGCATACGGTCTTCAGACGAATCTGGATGATCCCGACTATACAGACATCATCAACCTGTGCTATGTGATCGACGGAGTCGAATATCAGACAGAAGCTGAATTTACGCAAGCCCTCGAGGAAGTGCTGAATGTGGATGGCTATCTGCGTTATACGGCTGTGCTGATGACGCATCAGAATTTGGATACTTACCAATATACGGGAAATAATTTTTATCTTTACGATAACCCCATGACAGGCAAGTTTGAGTTTCTGGCTTGGGATTTGAATAGTTCGTGGATGGGCAGTCCTGAATTCCCTTTATACGGCGAAAAATGTTGCATGGGTCCCGTGCAATGGGCGCCCCTCTACACGAAGGTTTTTCAAGTTGCTCGCTATCGCCAGGATTACGCTGCCTATGTTGATCTGCTGACCCGCTACTGGTTCAGCGACAATTATTTCCCCGCACAGGCGGCGTATTGGCAGGAAATGATCTCCCCGTATTTAGATGGCGATAAAGCTTATGTTGGTGACTCTGCACTTTACTCGCTGGAGCAATTCAACACTGAGCGCGCGAATTTGGTCAATATGACCAGCCAACGCAGCCAGTATTTGCTGTCGTTGCTTTCTTCGGGGCAGTGGCGATTGATCGTGCCCGAGGCGAATGTGGATTTAAATACTGAAGGAAATGTTAATGAAATGCCATGAGCAAGAAGTCCCTCCTCCGCGCGCAGGGGAGGCTAGGTGGGGGCTTTTATCGCCCCCCTCTAACTCCCCCCGTAAACGTGGGGAGAATATGAAAAACAGGAGAAAACCATGAAAAATAAAACCGGAAAAACTTTTCTCACCATTATCCTTTTGCTGATATTCCTCTTGCCCTCTATCGCTCTCGCACAGGGAGATGGATTCAGCGACACCTTCGATGATTCTACTCTCCCAGAATGGGAAGCCCCGGGCGCAATTGTCACAGATGGTGTCCTAAAAATAAGCGATGGCGGATTTGCCCTCCATTTTGGCGATTGGTCTGAGATCACACTGACGATCAAAATGAAATTCTCCGGTGAAGGAGAGGGGGCGGTTAATTATTATTTCCGCGATGAAGGGCGCTATGGTGTCGTTTTCAGCGAAAACATCTTATACGTCGAAAAAGAAACCCCGCAAGGGATGGAATCTTTAGGTGATGCAAAAGCAGTCGTTCTCCAGTCCGATACTTGGGTCGATCTCAAAATTGTCGTTAGCGGTGGGCAACATCAAATCTACCTGAATGATGAATTGCAAGTCACCGTTACAGATTCAAACCCGCTCGAAACGGGTGCCGTGATGCTCAACTCGCGTGGATTAACGCTCGAATTTGATGATCTACAAGTGCAGGGAACCCCCGGCGGTGGCGCGATCTTTGAAGGAGAGCCGCCACCTGAAGGCGAAGAAATACCGCCGATGGGAGAAGAGCCGCCTGGCGGAGAAGGATCACCCCCCGTAGGGGATGAAAATCTCCCCTCGGTAGATTCATCTCAGCCTGCTGCAAACACTGATACAACACAAGGACAAGGTGACCTCATGCAAGAATTCTTCTCCAGCCAAGCCAATCCCACAGACCTGACGACCTTTCTCATCAATATGGTGCTGGCAGCCATCGCCGCTTTTATTCTTAGCCTGGTCTACATCCATTGGGGATCATCGCTCTCGAACCGCCGCAAATTCGCCGCCAACTTCATGCTGATGACCATCACGACCACCTTCATCATTTTGGTCGTGCGTTCATCCGTTGCGCTTAGTTTGGGTCTCGTCGGTGCGCTCTCCATCGTTCGTTTTCGAACGGCTGTCAAAGAACCCGAAGAGTTGGCATATCTCTTTTTCGCCATCGGGATCGGGATCGGCTTGGGCGATAATCAACGGCTGATAACGATGCTCGCGTTGGTGATCGGGATTATCATCATCGGATTAAATACACTGCTCCGCCGCGCCGAAGCGGACGTGAATTTGCACTTGTCCATTGCAAGTCAACATCCATCCAAAGTGGAGTTGGTACAGATCGAAGCCGTTTTACGAAAATATTGCTCAAAGATGAAGCTGCTCCGCTTCGACGAAACAGCCGAGATGCTCGAAGCAGGCTTCCTCGTCGAATTTCGGGAGATGAGTCAGTTAAACGTGACCAAGCAAGAATTAAGAGCATTATCGGATCAGATCGAGATCACCTTTATGGATAATAAGGGTGTTTGGTAACTCATCCAGATCCTGAGCGTAGCGCAGTCGAAGGACGGCGTATCCAAAAAGTCGCTCTTCGACTGCGCATCTCACATTCGTTCGATGCTCCGCACAGAGACTGTAATCAAATTATGAAAACAAATCTACAACCCAAAATCCGAGAACACCGCTACGAACGCAAATTCCGCGTCGAAGACCTCGACGATGCTCAAGTGCGGATGCTCATCAAACGCCACCCAAGCATCTTCTACTCACCCTACCCGCCGCGCCATATAAACAACCTTTATCTTGACACGCCCAATATGGAGAATTATCACGCCAACGTCAGTGGCGTGGGCGAACGGCAGAAGGCGCGTATCCGCTGGTATGGTGGCTTGCACGGCGAGATCAACAAGCCCGTTCTCGAGTTCAAGGTCAAGGACGGTTTGGTGGGCGCGAAATACAGCTACCCCTTCCCCGCTTTTTCCTTCGACAAAACCTTCACGCAAAAGGGATTTCAGCAACTGATCGCTCAATCCGATTTGCCTGATGAAATCCGCTGGCAGTTGCGCGGCATGAGCGTGGTTTTGTGCAATCGCTACTATCGCAGGTATTACCTCACGAAAGACAAAAAATATCGCCTTACGGTCGATAAGGAAATGCGCTATTTTCACATTAAGCAGGCGCAGAACTCTTTTCGGCATCAATTTCTCGACCCCAAAGCAGTTGTTGTCGAGTTAAAATATGATCCCGTTCTCGATCCCTACGCCGATAAAATTTCAGGCTTTTTCCCCTTTATTATCACGCGCAACTCGAAATATATTACTGGGATTGAGCAGGTTTATATGTGATTTGTACACGGAGTTCACGGAGAAATACTTTGGGCTACGGAAAAAGAATCCGTAGCCCAAAAATTTCCGTGTTCTCCGTGTCTTCTGTGTACAAAAAAATCGTGCCCCTTCGTGTACTGAGAAAAAAACATGCCCCGCCGAACCGAATTCACCCTCTACAAACCCAAAAGCATTCTCAACAAACACAAACGTGCCGACCATTGGTTTTGGTCGCGTTATACCGCCTATCCCTACAAGGGCTGCCAGCATGGCTGCGAATTCTGCTATTGCCGCGAGCAAAAATTCTCTCCCTTCGATAACCCCGACGATTTTGCCTACACCATCCACGTCAAGGAGAATGCGCCGCAGCTTTTGCGCAAATCCATTGCCCGCGCCAAAACCGACATCATCTTCACGGGCGACTATCAGCCCGCCGAAAAGAAATTTCAACTCTCCCGCCAAATGCTCGAAGTTTGCCTCGAGCGGAATTTCCCCGTTTTCATCCTTGAACGCTCGCCCCTCATTCTGCGCGACCTCGATTTGCTGACCGAAATCAACGCAAAAGCTATCGCCGCGACAGCCTTTAGCCTCATCTCCACGCCCGACTCAACCCACTACGCGCGCATCCGCCAGATGGAACGCCTCGCCCCGCCCCCCGAAAAACGTTTCGCCGCGATGGAGCAACTCGCGCTAAAAGGCATCCAAACGGGCGCATGTATGATGCCCCTTTTACCCGAACTTTGTGATGATGACCAGAATCTCGAATCCATTATTCAGTGGACAGCCGATCACGGCGGGCGCTTCGTCCTTGCATCGGGCTTGACACTTTCCGACCAACAGCGTGCCTACTTTTTTCAGATTCTTGCCCAACGCTTCCCCGACCTTTTGCCCGCTTACGAAAAACATTATCCCGCCGGGAAAAGCTACGGCGCAGTCGGCGATGGTTGGCGCAGAATGGCACTCAAAATCCGTGAACTCTGCGAAAAACACGGCATCAAAGACAGGATGCCGCGCCCCATCATCCCCGGCGATAAATTTACCACGAATAAACGCATTGTCGAAATTCTGGCCGATAAACTCTACATCATGGAATTGGAACGCGCACATAAATCCCGCCTTTGGGATTATCGCAAAGCGGCTTGGGCTATCGAAGATTTGCCGCAGGATATTAAGTTGATCTACAGAACGATGGGACTAAAGGGGATCGAAGGGATTGAAAATATCGGCACAAAGATGGGGAAAACCGTTGAGGGGATATTAAGCGAACTTATGAAAGAACCTCCGCCTGAAGGACGCAGGGTAGCGGGGCAGCTTTTTTAGTGATTTTTTCATAACCCATAGCACTATTGAAAACCTGAGCAAAATTATGTACCTTGTTAATGTCACATGAAGAAAGATGTGTAGACAAAATATTCGTTTGATTTAATGGGAGTTAGGAGAAGCTAATGAATATAAAAAATAAACCCCTTTATCTTATTGTATTGATTCTTTTTCTTTTGGCATGTAATCTTCCTATGATGGGAAATACATCTCCTCCTCTGCCTAATGAAGGGGCACCACCGCTTCCCATGATTCAGGATGAAGGATCGCCTGCAAATCCTCAACCTGAAAGCACTCTTGTGCCAACCGAAGTTCCCGAAATCCCGATAGTCCATATTACCCAACCAGGCGAGCCTAGTCGGATCCGCACCTGGGTGACGGATAGGTCCTCCGCTCAATACGCTTCTGAGCATCGTGCTGTGGCTGACGGATTTAACCAAAACTTATTGGAGCGTCCCTATACTGCCGGGGAGATGATTTATCAATCTCATCTTGATATTACGAAAGTGGAAATGGGCGAGGGTGGCGAGTGGATTTACGTTATTTTGCATCTTGAAGGTGCGCCGCCCATTGGGGCAGAAGCATTTTATGCCATAGAAATTGATGTTGATCGAGACGGGCGTGGCGATTGGTTGATCGGCTCGATGCTGCCTGCTTCTACGACTTGGACAGCTGATGGTGCCAAAATTTGGCGTGACACCAATAATGACGTCGGCGGGACAAACCCTATGATTTCCGACGCGCCGCTTTCCGGCATTGATGGTTACGACGAGTTGGTTTTTGATGGCGGACAAGGCGTTGACCCTGATGCTGCCTGGGGGCGCGTTGATCCGGCTTCTGCCCAGCGTATTCAGGTGGCTTTCAAGCATAATGTGATTGCTTCCGCCGATACTTTCCTCTTTGGCGGTTGGAGCGATGAAGGTGTTAGAGAAGCAAGCTGGTTTGACTATAACGATCACTTTACGCTGGCGGAAGCCGGATCACCTTTGATCAATACAACGCATTACCCTCTGGCTGCTCTTTTCTCTGTAGACAATACCTGTCGGTGGGGTTATGGATTTGAACCGACAACGGCTTATCCCGGGCTGTGCCCATTGCCTGAGCCGACTGCTGTGCCGCCCCCCCCAACAGAGGTTCCTGAAATCTGCTTCCCGCCAACGAGCTATGTATGTAATAACTGGAATTACACAACCTGTGAGTGTGATGACCCTCCACCCAGTTGCCCGCCACCAGCGGGAGGGTGTGGTGATAATTCTGAGTGGCTCCCATACCCGGATTGTTATTGTGCCCCTTACTGAAAATCAACAAGCTGCTTTCTTTACCGAAGGTGGTGGTTAGAGCATTTTTTAAGATAAATGTTGAAAGAGGTTACTGATGAATAAATACCGCTCTTTATTCTTTGTTGTTGTTTTTAGTTTTGCTCTGGGAGTTACATCTTGCACAACAAGCACCGAATCTGTCCCCAGCGCGTGGATCGACTATCCGCGTGATGGGGATATTTTTTCGCCGGGGGAGACAGTGACGATCATGTCGCATGTCTTTGCGCGTGGGGGCGTTGCAGAGGCGGTACTCTCGATCAACGGTGAGCCTTTCAGGCGGGATGTACCCGTTGAAGCTGGGCAGGATTTCGTATCCCTCCAGCAAGATTGGGTCACAGGCGGTGCGGGAATCTATTCCATCCAGGTACAGGTTTACGATAAAGAAGGCAAATCTGGCAATCCGGCTGTGATCTCCATCGAAGTGATCGAAGGGGCTGCGCCAGAAATCCCAACGGCTGTGGTGACAGCAACCCTTGTTCCGACAGGCGTTCCCACGCTAGTACCAACGCTCGTACCAACCCTTGTACCTTCGCTTGTGCCTGATGTACCAACTTATACGCCCACATCCCCACCACCCGCTGCGGATACTACGCCGCCGCCCGTGCCTTCGCCCGCTGTCCCCGCAAACGGATTGGAATTGAGCTGCCGCTCATCGCAAACTTTGGTATGGCTGCCCGTAACTGACCCCAGTGGTATCGACGGCTATTATGTGAAGCTGGAGCGAGAAGCCTCGCCCGGAAACTGGCAATCGGCTGGCGGTTATGGGCCGGTCAGTGGAAAACAGGTGGTTGCAACGGTCGATTGTGGCATCCGTTATCGTTGGATGGTGCGCGCCCAAGACGGCGCAGGAAATTACAGCGGCTGGTCGGCACCTTCAACTTTCTCAGTTGCGCTAAATTAGGGCAGGTGGCTACGATGAGAAATACTTTGCAAGATATGACTCTTCTATCGCGTTCAAATAAAAAAAGTAAATTACCGCTTCTTCTTGGATGTCTGGTCGTGTTAATCGTGCTTTTTGCTATAGTGATATTCGGCGGGCTTTTCTACAGCACCAGCAGCGCATCTGGGCAATCGGTTGTTTTCATCCGCACGCCCCAAAATGGTGAAATTTTAGCCATCAACCAGCCCGTTCAGGTGAGCGCATTGGCGCGTGACGACCATAAAATTACACGCATAGAACTTTGGATAGATGGTGTCCTGATCGACGTGCAAACGAGCGCAGCTCAAAGCGGAATCAATCCATTTCCTCTCCTGACCACCTGGTATCCGCCCGAAGGCACACATTCCCTGATCGTGCGCGCCTTCAACAGCCGCAACCAACCTTCGCAGGCTTCGATTACAGTCGGCGCAATGGCATTATCGGACCGGGATTTGGATGGAATCGCCGACGAAGCAGATGCTTGTCCCGATCAGCCCGGCACGCAAGCGGCAGACGGATGCCCCGACCGTGATTTTGACGGGGTCACTGACGCAACAGACCTTTGTCCCGACGAAACCGGATTACCGCCAGACGGCTGCCCAGCCCCTAGCGAAAGCGACCGCGACGGCGATGGAATGCTCGATCACGCTGATGGCTGCCCCGATGAAGTCGGCTCTCCTTTGGCAGATGGCTGCCCCGACGCAGACGGTGACGGCGTTGAAGACGGCACAGACGCTTGCCCCGCCGAACCCGGCGCAGGCGCAGACGGCTGCCCCGAAGCAGATGGTGCTTTGCCTCCAGACCCCGCCCCCGGCGGCGATGCCCCGCCAGAATCCCGCCCCGGCGATGACCCACCCAGCGCCGACGATGATGAAGAACCGGAGGGCAGCAGTGATCCTGTTCCTTTTGATCCCGGCATGCCAATCCCTATCGAAATAGAATCCTACGAATTTCAGGTTAGTGAAGATTTTGAGAATATGTGGTGTTATGTACGCCTCGGCGAGGAAGACCCACGCCGTTATGATTTTGAACCTTTGGGAGAACGCTATTGGAATATCGCAGAAGAGTTTAGCGGTGAAAATAGCGTACGGATTTTACATGAAGAAAATCTCCCCTTGAATTTGTCTATGGAATGTTGGGGCTCCCGCGCTGGTGAAGCACCGGTTGCGCTGGGTGATATTGCCATGTCCCATCCCCCAGGTGAATGGGACGGACGTGAATTTCGTGTGAGTCCTGTAGCGGGTGAATCCCCACCATTTGCTGCGCGTTATAGAATTTGTACACCCGCCTGTGACGAGAGCGCCTTCCCCGCACCGCTCCTCGCGCCGATCACGATGGGGCCTCGCGGCGAAGGTCCCTACCGCATAGGCTGGCGATGGGATGGCGATGAAAGCCTGATAAATGGTTTCATCTTGCGTGTTTTCGCAGAAGGAAACGACACTCTTAGGATGATCTATCTGGAAGACCCCACAATGCGCTCTCTCAACGCAGAAGATTATATGCCCGCCTGTGGCGAAACCTTCTATTTTGAGATCTACGCTTACGGAGAAAGTGCCCACACACCAACAAGCAATGTGGAATACTGGCCTGCCGACCCCTGCACCTACACCGCCCACGTCACCTTCACGACCATAGATGTCCACAACCCGCCTGCCGACGAAGACGGGCTGCATCGTCCCGGCCCCATTTATGGCAACTTTTGGATAGCCAACGGAACGACCATAGAAATGATGCAATTTGACGCTTGTTGGTGCTATTTTGGTCCCGGCTCAACATTTTGGGGAACTTGCGAAGGGCTTGAACTGCAAAGCGGAACCTACTCCATCAATCGCGGCATCTTCGAGTGGATTGACACCGCTCGTGCCAGTTGTCTCGGCGATGGTTGTCGAAGCAATTCCTTCTCTGCCCCATTTAGCTCCTCGCTGCACATCCCATTTGAAGATGGCGACACCCTCATGGTTGGCGGGCGCATCATGGATTGCGATGCCCGAAACTCGGACGATGTTGTTTTTGAAGAACAAGGTGGCATCACTATCAATATAGACGATCTCGGCTACCTCACCGTCCCCTTGCCCTTTGGGCTAAATGGTGACCACATCGACTTGAACAGCTTCATTCGGATGGGGCGATAAAATATATTCACTTCCCTCTCCCCCCATTTTCGCTTTTCAAAATGGGGGGATAAAGGGGGGCGGAGAAAACATTATGAAAAGAAAATCTCTGGCTATTTGGATTATCGCCACCCTCACCATCTTCGCCTGCACATTGGGACAGGCTCCGCCGGAACGCTCTTCTCCTGAGCCTGATACGGTTATATCAACATCCCCTGCGCCTCCAGCAGATTTGCCTTCGATCCCGCCTTCTGGCAATCTCATCCATCCCGAAGATTTCACCTACCTCGGCGTATTTCGGCTCCCCGACGCTTCGGGCGGCTCCAATTGGGAGTATAGCGGTCACGGGCTGACATACTATCCAGCCGCCGACCAAGCCCAAAGCACGGGCGATTTCGTCGGCTCACTTTTCGGATTTGGGCACGACCAACATCTCCAAGTCTCCGAAATTTCCATCCCCGATCCCATTATCTCCAAAAATCTGGATGATTTGAACACCGCCACAACCATCCAACCCTTTGCGGATATTTCAAACGGGCTTTTCTCCCCTGAAGAGATGAGCATCCCTCGTGCAGGAATTGCTTATCTTGATGAGCGGCTCTATTTCACCTTCGGGCAACATATCCAGGATTTTGAGCCTTCGCATGGCAGCGCATCTTTGAATTTGACAAATGTTGAAGGGGCTTACGTCTTTAGCAACTATACAAATTACATCACCAACGACTATCTTTTTGAAATCCCGCCAGAATGGGCGGCGGCTTTGGGCGGGCGTTCCTTGGCAAGCGGACGCGCCCGCGAAGGTCTCTGGAGCGGACGTGGGATAGGGCTTTTTGCTTATGATCCGGCGATAGTTGAGAATGGTGTCTTGACCGATGTCGCGCCTTTATTGCTCTATGGCGTGCAACAGGATGGGCTACCAGACATCGTCAGCGATGAAAGCATGGCTGTAGATGATTATCATGAAGCCGATCATTGGTGGGGCGGTGCGTGGCTTACAGCGGGGGAGAATGCTGCCGTCATTTTTGCAGGCACAAAGGCGCTGGGCAACGAATGGTATGGGTACGCGAACGGTGTGGTTTGGGCGCATGATTGTGCTGAGAATAACTCCTGCCCTGAAATGCCAGAGTGGCCCTATGATGATCGTGGTTTTTGGTCTGAAAGCTATCAGGCACAGATCATCTTTTATGACCCTGCCCAACTTGTTGCTGTGGCAAATGGAGAGTTGGATAGTTGGCAGCCACAACTCTATGCTATGCTAGATTTGACCGAATATCTATTTGCCCCCGAACTGGATTTTGCAAATTACAAACGCGATTTTATCGGCGCAATCGCCTTTGATCGTGAGCATGGCATTCTTTATGTGATCGAACGCTTAGCAGATGAATATAAATCGGTCATCCATGTTTGGCAGGTGGAATAGCTCTTTCTCCCCTAAATTCCACGCTTTTGGAATTTTGGAATTTGCCCTAAAGCAACTGTGATAAAAGTCAAGCGAAGTCAGGCATCCATCGGTGATTATCTCTAATCATCGCATTTAGAATAGTTAGCAACTTTCTCATGGCAGCAACAAGTGCGACCATTTTCTTCTT
>Ga0209249_1002564_pt1 | contig 14565 bp, 14 predicted proteins | sample SaaInlV_200m_DNA_4_FD_184653 | JGI IMG/M metagenome (GOLD analysis project Ga0209249, IMG submission 184653) | Marine microbial communities from expanding oxygen minimum zones in the Saanich Inlet - SI037_S3LV_200m_DNA (SPAdes) (version 2) | ecosystem: Environmental > Aquatic > Marine >...
CAACCTTTAGCTCCACCTTTAAAAGTACCTGAAAGATTAATAATTTTAGAATTACGTTGCATCAATGGTAACAATCCATGAACAATCAATGTCGGAGCTGTAAATCCTACAGTGTATGTATCCAAAATAACTTTTTGACTGAAATCACTAAAATCTAAATCTGCATAAACATTATCTTTACTGTGCCAAATACCTGCGATATTGATAATTGCATTGATACTATCTACTTTATCAGTCACATTTTTAATAAGACTGTTAATTGAGTTCATATCACTTAAGTCAGTAACAATTACCTCTGCCACACCACCTTCTAAAATAATTTGATCAGCTACAGCTTGGAGCTTATCTTTGGAGCGAGCTACCAAAAAAACTTTATATCCATTGTTAGCAAAAGTAATTGCAGTTACTTTACCAATACCTGTACTGGCTCCTGTTATGATTACATTTTTCATAGAAACTTTTCTAATACTTTTTTAGCATCTAAAGAACTATATATTTTTATTTCAGTAACTTTATTCAAATCAACCCATTCTGCTTCACTGGCGTATTTTTTTTCATGTTCATCAAAAAATTCTGTAGAAATTTTACCCCCAATAATATGACATTCATAATACATATGAATAGAATGCACAAAATCACCTTTGAAAGGCAATTTGAAAAAAGAATTATTACAATGTAAAACTTGGCCAATCTTTACATCTAAGCCTGTTTCTTCTTTGACCTCTCTTATTAGAGCAACTTCTGTTCCTTCACCCAAATCTATACCTCCACCAGGAAAGTCATAACCATCCCATTGCTTAGAAAGTAAGATTTTATTATCTTTAATAATAACTCCATAGACAGCTGGTCTAAAGGTTAGCTGATCTGTAGAAACTTCATATTTTTTTCCTTCGATATCTTCACATGTTATTTGTTTAGTTTTATTATTCATTTAATTTTTTCCTGATTTTACTAACTTAAAGTTCATCTTCATCAACAGCAATTTCTGGTGAAAAAGGATTGTATGCTACTTCCCAAAGATAACCATCTATATCTTTAAAATAGCCAGAGTATCCTCCCCAATGTCTTTCCTGTGGTTCATCAATAATTTCAACATCCTTCAATCGTGCTTCTTCAATCACACTATCAACTTGCTCTTTTGAAATTACATTATGTGCCAAAGTGATCCCAGAAAAATCTCCTGTATTTGTTGAGACTCCAGATTCTTTTACCATATCATCTAAACCATACAAGGCCATTCTCATATTTTTTGATACTTTAATAAAAGTAATATCTTGACTTCTTTCAACTGGAAAACCTAAGTTTTCGTAAAAATCAGTAGATTTTTTTAAATCTGCTACTCCTAAAGTTATAACTGAGATATGTGATTTCATATTGAAAGTATATCAGAAGTTCTAATATCCTATTTGGGATATAAAAATCACTATTGTAAAAATTTACTTATGAACAATAAGTAATTCACTATAATTAGCATCATAGTCCTTGTGATTAAGGCTATATTCGCTATAAAGATTTTCGAATTGACGAAATATCTCGACACGTAAGTCTATATTTTTATCACGGAACATACTCAATAAATCCATAACATTATTACGATTTCCCTTAGAAACCTTCTCAGCTTTATCTTTACCCTCTTTTATATAATTAAAAATATAAATCGGTACAAATAGCATTCTCCCACCTTTTTTTGTCACTCGATATAACTCTTCAATCTCCTGCGCCATAAAGTCTAGTGGTAAATCTGGAGTAATATCATTAGGTATTGCCCAACTAGCAATTACCAAATCAAATTTTCCATCTTCCAAGAAGGGCATAGACTCAATTCTAGCTACATGATCTATTCCTTCTCCTGGATTCATATCTAAAGTAACTACAGTTGCTTCAGAACCCAATTTCTTCAAACCATTTTTAAAATGTCCATCATTTGCCCCTGCCTCTAATATCATTGACTCACCCAAAAGATCATCCATCGACAATCCTAAGTTGTAAATATAACTAGCTACTCTTGCAGCTTCAAACGATGACAAACCTTTCTCTCTCAATAAATTTCCAAGCTTAAATCCTTCTTCTCTATCGGTTCTCCGCTCTGTAACTTCTATAAATTCAGGAGTAATAAGAGGTTCATTCTCTAAAGCTCTCTCCTCTACAACAGAGTTTTGTTTTCTTTTTTGTAAATTATCCATAATTATTACTTAATGACTTACTTTAAACTAATTAAATCATAACATGATAATTAACTACTTAAAGTAAGTCATAAAATAAAACTCTCTTTGAAAAGAGAACTGGAATAAAAAAAAGCTAATGTATAGGTTAAAAATAAAATACTCACCAAATGAGATGATTCATACCTTAAAGTTAAAAGAGTAATGCTCCCCCGACAGGTCGTTACTCGAACCAGGAGGTGGGTGGAAAACTATTTATTATCATCTCAAGTAATTAATAATTCTCTTTGACCCAAATATCATACTCAGTGCCTGTATTTTGTTTGAAGAAAGCCCAAGTCCCGTTAAACTGAATTCCATTAATATTACTATTGCTCATTCTTTTTCCATACATCTGAATTGCGCTGGCACCTCTTGCTTTTATCTGCTTGAAATCACTGTATTGAGATAATTCACTTTGTATTTCTGCTGGTATCTCTGGCTCATCAGATTGAGCTTTTTCAGGGCTACTCTTCACTACTGGGGCACTATCAAGAGTAGCTCTCACCCTAGCCATTGCTTCTTCAATAGCAGAAGCAGCTGTATGTCCACCTTCACTGGAATGAGTAATAGTATTATTTGTACCTAAATCAATAGTAGAGCCAGTAACATTACCATCAACTTCAAGACCTTTGCCTGAGTTATCTTTAATAACTTCATTCTCTATTTGTTTTCTTCTTAGTGGATTATCCATAAATATTATTTCCTTACTTTATTTAAACTTATCAAATAATAACATATAATTCAAATTAAGAATCTATTTAAAAATAAGTTGTGTTGTAAAAAAGACTGATATATACGTTAAAAATGTAAAAGCTCCCCCTATCGGACTCGTTATGGAACGGGTATAAATCAAGGTTGTTGTGTATTTCTAGAAAGGTCGCATACATTTCGGAAAATAAACTATTGCTTAATTACCTTGCCACACCTTAGTATCAAGTAAGTCTACTAGTTATTTTTAACTCTCTTATTTTTGAGTTGTCTTGTGTTTGATATGTAAATTAGCTTGATATATAGCTCTAATTTGGATATGGCTCCCCCGGTAGGACTCGAACCTACAACCTTGAAGTTACATGAAATCCCTATGTTTCCATAAGGCATGGACTATCTCATCACCATAAGCAATAAGCTATTAGGTGGTGGGCGCTCTAGGGTGTAATCACCTAGTCTCTGAACCTTCCTTTTATAAAAAATAAAAGGCTTGGCTGCGGATTACCTTATTCTGTCAAAAACAAAATTTAGGCTTCCCGACAGTTCACCCACTTTACATCTTAGTGTTTCCACTAAGAGCTGCATCATTTTTACAGCTTCCTGCTCCGCCATTGAGCTACAGGGGAATATTGAATTGTTAAGAAGCTAATTCTATCAACTAAACAGATAAAACACCAGACATAAATCCCAACATTTTTGATTGTAATTCCCTACTATTCACAATCAAAGAAAAAACACCATATTGGTGAATATTTTTTCTTTTCTTTTTAGAATTTTTTTTATTTTTAACTAAATAACTTTTAATAAAATTATCTTTACTGATTCCTAAATATCTACTCCAGTAATCTTTAGCTAAATTCTCATCCAGATCATCATGCAACCAAATCCTACCATTAATTTTTTCTCTATCAATTTCTCCAAACTCAATCAACCAATGAAACATAAATTTAATAATCTTGGGATCTGCATTAGAAAAACCAAATCTATACTCTGTTTTATAGCCATCACCTAGATATAGAGCTATACCAGCAATAAACCTATTCTTCTTATTTAACTTACCAATTCTTTTGAAAGCTAACTCATGAGTTTTTTTATCTCTAGCAATTTTTTCTTCACGTTTCTTTTTTGCAGCTATTAAGGATCCTTTTTGGGCTGACTTATTTCTAAAATCAATCAATTTCTTATTCTGAGCTTCGGTTAGCTTAATATCTCTACACCATACACTAAGAGTACTCTTTGAAACTTTAACTTCCTTCAGGATTTTAGAATATGAATAACCAAGTTTTCTTAAAGCAATTGCTTTATCTTTTTCAACTAACTTGCCAAAGTAACCCATTACTTAATAATAGCGAACAAAGGAACTAAAAGCAAAGAAAAAATTATTCTAAGAAGTCTTGCAACTTCTTTCTACGACTTGGATGTTTTAGCTTACGAAGAGCTTTGGCCTCGATCTGACGAATACGTTCACGAGTCACACCAAATTTCTTACCAACCTCTTCTAAGGTCATGGTCTTATTACCTTTTAGACCAAAACGCATCTTAAGAACTTTTGCCTCACGATCAGATAAAGCACTGAGTACTTCTTCGATATTCTCACGAAGCATCTGTTTACTAGTAGATTCATAAGGAGAAATTTGCTTATCATCAGCAATGAAATCACCCAAGATACTATCATCTTCACCATCTCCGACAGGAGTTTCCAAAGAAGTAGTATTTTGAGAAATCTTTAGAATCTCACGGACCTTTTCAGGATCCATGTTATCCATTTTTTCACCGATTTCTTCTGGGGTTGGTTCTCTTCCAAGATCTTGCATCAAGCGTCGAGATGTTCTCATCAACTTATTGATAGTCTCGACCATGTGAACAGGAATACGAATTGTTCTAGCTTGATCAGCAATAGAACGAGTAATAGCCTGACGAATCCACCAGGTAGCATAAGTAGAAAACTTGAAACCTTTAGTCCAGTCAAATTTTTCTACAGCACGAATAAGACCTTTATTTCCTTCTTGGATAAGATCCAGGAAAGTCATACCACGGCCAATATATTTCTTGGCAATGGAAACCACTAACCTCAAATTAGCATCTATTAATTTCTGCTTTGCTTCTGGGCTACCAGCTTCTACTTTTTGAGCTAGACGAATTTCTTGCTCACGAGTTAGAAGAGGAATTCTGCCGATCTCTTTGAGATACATTCTCACTGGATCTGCAACACCTGTATTCTTGAAGTTACTAAGAAGATCAATTTCTTGTTGAAGCTCATCTTCACTTTCAGCCTCTTTTGAATCTGAAACTGCTTCAAAAACATCAATGTCAGCTACAACAATTCTGTCATAAAAATCATCAATCTGTTCCAAATAAAGTTCTGGCTCAACGAAAACATCTAGAATTTCCTCTTGGGTAACAAAACCTTGTTTTTTTGCTTTTTTGAAAAGAGCATCTACTTGTTCTTGAGTTTTTGCGGGTAAAGATTTTTCTTCTTGTTGGGTACGAATCACAAAAGGAACACTAGCTACATCAGCTGCTTCTTCTTTAATACTTTCTTCTATAGCTGCAGCATTTTTCTTTGCTTCTTTGACAAGCTTTTTGCTGATCTTTGTTTTCTTTACAGTATCTTTTACAGAAGATTTTTTTGCAGTCTTCTTGGCTGTAGTTTTTGAAGTTTTCTTAGCAGTTTTTTTTGATGTTTTAGCGGTCATAAGATATATAATTATACACTCTAAAGTCAATTGATCTAGAGTAAAAAATGCGGTACTTGTCTCAGGGATATCTTTTAATGTTTAATGAAGAGGTGTTCAAAAAAATACTTAATTTTATTTACAAATATGAATTTATTTTCGGCTTTATCGGCTTTTTTCTAACTCTTCTTTTTTATAAGATATTTACTGGGCCAATATCTTTACTCTCAGCCATCCCTGGATTTATTAACTGGTTCTGTATTTTTCTCATGGGAGATTGGGTAAGTAGAAAACTACAAGAAGGATCTATCCTTCCCAGAAAAAAAACTCAATTAGTGAACTTTAGAGAGTTAGTCATTGCCAGCCTTATTATGAATTTTATTTCAGACTCAACTGGTTCCTGGTTACTCAAGCTTTGGTATTTTCCACTTTTTCAAAATCCATTAATTTATCTTATGATCATTGCCCCAATGGGCTACATTTTATTTGGCTTTATTCTTTATGTTTTTTATAGACTTTTCAAACATCACTGGGACTATAAAGTCAAAAAAGGCCGGATGAAAAAGAAACATAAAAAAATCTTTCATTTCCTGATTCATTTACAGTTAGTGGCAGGAATTTTCGGAATATTTCATAGTGTTAGATACTATCTAAGTTTCATTTCAACAAACAATATTATTTGGTATGCCTTTGATCAAAACATAACTGCCACTGTAAGAATAGAGTTCTTTATCTTGTTGTGGCTCAGTCTTTTCTGGATCTTTGAGTATTTATCTTTTCTTTTGAAAAAAGAAACTTTAACTAGAGATCTGATTCGTGGAAATTTCATTCCTTTAATCTCTATTATTGTCTCTAGTATTGTCTGTATTATTCTTGTGGAATTTGCGAATGCTCCTTTTCAGATCTGGATATTCACTAACTGGCCATTCCAAGAGATTAGTCTATTCAAAATTCCTGTTGTCGCTTACCTACTTTGGCCAACACAGTATTTATTGTTACTCTCGATCATTAGGCTAATAGATAAAAATAATAGTGAAAATGTTTGGTGAAGTTTAACGAACCAAAGGCCAATCCATTGTTGGTGTAAGAATATTGGCAGACTTCTTTCCTACAACCACCATATACTCGAACATCACAACTCTAGAACCATCTTTGGTTTTTACTGACCAACCATCTTTATCAGTGTATAAGTTATTATCTCCAGCTATAACTTGTGCTTCTACACAAATTACCATACCTTCCTTCAATTTCTGACCTCTACCAGGGATTCCCCATGCTGGAATATGTGGCTCATCATGCAAGGTTCTACCTATACCATGACCAACATACTCTTTGGCCACCGTAAATCCTTGTGCTTCTACAGTACTTTCCATAGCATAACCCAAATCTCCAGTTGTCTTTCCAACCTTGGCCATATGAGCAGCCTTAAGAACAGCTTCTTTACCAGTTTTCAACAAATTTTCATCTTGTTTTGAAATAAAATCGCCAACAACAACAGTAAAACAATGATCTGTATTGTAGTCATCTTTTTCTATCCCAAAATCCACTTTTACAAGATCTCCTTTTTTGAGAGGAACATCCTGTGGAATTCCATGCACAACTGTGTCATTTACAGAGATACAAGTTGAGTACTTATATGGATTATCCGGACTACCAACACCCTTGAAGTTGGGCCTAACTCCATGTTGTAAACACAGACTTTCTGCCAGGGCATCCACTTCCAAAGGAGTAACACCTGCTTCTACTTTCTGATGAAGCTGCCAAAGAATACTTGTAGATAGCTTAGCTACTTCTTGGTATTTTTGGAGTTGATGTGAAGATTTGAGAATCATGATTATATTCTATACCGATTCTAGACTGTAAACATCCCATCTTTATAAATAACTTTTGAAGAACCGTCTGCCATAAATGCAGTTACTGTTCTATCTGTAGTGGAAACAATATCAGTATGCTCTGCAGACTTATTGTAACCAAGTTTTTGCCATTCTATATCAGAAAGTTTACTAGAGTCTTCTAAGTAACAATCTCTATAAGCATTACCAATAGCTACATGAGTATTTCCGAATGGTCCGCCAATATTCTCATCAAATAAAGTCTCGGCCATAGGGTGAGTAATTCTAGAAGTTCTTTTATCTGTCAAAGAAAACTCTCCCAGCTTATCTGCATTATTGCTCTTCAACATTTCTTGTAAGAATTTATTACCTTTTTTGGCTTTAGCCTCCACAACATGTCCTCGCTCAAACTTCATCGAAATACCACTAATAACCTGACCATAACGATAAAGAGGTTGATTAAAGTTTATCCAACCCTCAGTTCCTCTCCAATCTGGAGAAGTAAAGATTTCAAAACTAGGAATATTGCAACCACCACCACCTTTCCAAGTACGTTCCTTACCAATTCTTACCCTTAGATCAACATCATCTCCCTTAACGGTTACATACTCTATCTTCATATTATCAAGAGCTTTTATTGTTTTCTTCTGAAACTTGGCAATATTTTTCCATTCCTTGATAGGATCTTTTTTATCCAAAAAACAAGCTTTAATAATTTGATTCCAATATTCTTCTAGTGATAAACCTACTTCTTTGGCTTTGGCCTCTACACCCCACATACCAATAGTCCAACTATACTTTCCTTTTTGTTCTTTGACATCAAACCACTCACGAAGTAACTTTCTTGAGTCTCTAGCAAAAATTATTTTCTTTGGATCAACATTAGCAAGTTCTGAAGGATCAGGATCAGCAATAATATTGATAGTATGATCTATAAGATCTACCTGACTCTTACTAAATTTTTTAGGAAAAAAGCTCAGCTGTTTTTTATTTGCTAAAGTATAGTAATCATGATTAAAACCAGTTGGTAAGAACCGAAGAATTGGATGAGCTCCAGCTTTCAAAACTGCATTTTGTAGCTCTAGTGCCAAAGACTTTGCTACATCTGGAACAACAATTCTAACCACTTCACCAGTCTTCACTCCTTCTCCAGCATTCAAAGCAAAATTAACTAGTACGTCAGCATATTTTACAAGAATCTCTTGAGATAAAAAATGTGGTTTTTCGAACATATTTCTCTTTCTAAATTGTGTTAAACTTATGTCTGGGATTTTACCATGTATCATCCTCAATGAAAGTACTCTAACTAACTAAAAATTGGAGTATGTTTATTAAGTAAAGATTAATCAAATAAAATAAAAAGGAATAAAATGCTAACAACACCAGAAATATTTTCCCCATCAGCAGAAAATGAAGTAGCCCCAGGTATTCACTCTACAAAGATTCAAGGCCTTTTATATATTCAATACAAAAAATTCATAGACAATAGAGGATTTTTTTCTGACATTACCGGATTCAAAAATTTGGAAAAAGTAATTGGTAAAAGAATGGATATAAAACAAATTAACTTTGCTTCATCTCACACAAATGTTATTCGTGGTTTACATTCTGAGGGTTGGAACAAACTTGTGACAGTATTTTCTGGAAAAGCTTTTTCTGCATTAGTAGACATTAGACCAGAATCACCTACTTTTAAGGCAATAGAGTACTTCATGTTCGACACTGATGAGAATAGTGATCTAGGAACAAGTCTCTATATCCCGATGGGAATATCAAACTCTGTCTGTGCCATCGAAGGTCCTGTTTCATATCACTATGCTGTAGATGCATTTTATGATGAAAGAGATGTCTCTGGTGACAAAGCTCTATCAGTCTTTGATCCAGAACTAAATCTTCAGTGGCCTATCCCAAGAGAACAAATGATTATTTCTGATAGAGACAAAGAGAGTATTACCCTACAAGAGATGCTGTCACAGTAAAGTTTAAAATTTAAATTATTAAATTCCTAAAAAAATTTCTTGTAAATCTACAATAGCATTCTTGTCCGAGTAAAAATCATAAAACTCCAATAGTAATTCCAGATTATTAATATGGCGTTGAATTCTATTCACTAGTTTTTCGATTTCAATAATTTCTATAATATCTTTCTCCTGTTTTTCCAAACTAAGATTTTTAATAAAACTCACTCTTTCAACCATTTTATTTTTTGCTTTTTCAGATATTTTTCCTTCTATAAAATAAATATTTAGTTTTTCCAAAAAATAATCCCAATAAAAAAAATAATTAAAAGAACTTTGACCATTTTTTTCAAAATCAATAATAATTTTTTGTTTTATTAAATCATTATTTTCCAGAGTAAAAACAGAAACTTCTGCATCTGCAGAGTAAGCGTAAATCTCAGGAATTATGATTTCTAGGTTATCAATATTATTGATATTTTCAGTATCTTGATTAATAAACTCAACAATATATTCTCCAGAAGTTGGTTTTTCTATAACCGTAAAATTAACTTTTTTTGACTGTTCAAAATCTTCCTCCAAAAACTCACTCCATTTCTTAGTTTCTTGCTCATTATCTTCCTCATCATAAATCTTTACCTGAAAACTAGAATCATGAACAACCACCAAAGCACTTAGATCAGTAAAACTAGGTTGAAAAACACGTAGAGACTGAATCTCCTCATACTCACTTGCTTTTGTTTTAGGAAATAATGGATCTGTAACAACAAAATCATCACTATCTTTATAAAAACCATTCATCACTACAAAATGCCCAGGAGTCTGAACAATCACTGGATTATCAGCTCTAATAAAAACTTCAGCAGTCTGTAAAATATTTTCTTTAACCACAGAGAACTCTAACATCGGTAACTGCTCTGAACTTGGTAGATCATCTAGAACATCTTTGGATTGATTACTAAGAGTTTTTACCAACCTAGTAACAGCCCACCAATTCACCAAACCATCTGCAATATACCCATCTACTTGCTGCTGAAGCCAATTATTAACCGTCGCTGGATTAAGAGTCTCTCCATCCGGCATAAAATGGAAACCATGATATTTCAGAATCATCACTGTAGAACTCAGAGCACAGCCCCATCTAGCAATAGTAGGATTATTACTCCATAAATCTGCATGATCATAAATCTCATCACTCCACAAAGGATCATTCTGCATTATTTTTTCTATCGGCAAAATAAATAAATCTTCTTCAAAAAATCTAATATCACGAAAAATAGACTCTACTGGAAAAATAGTTCCTGGAGACATCTTGAATCCCCAATTGCCAACGCTATCAATTTCATCATAAGTCCAATCATAAAAACTAAAAACTTCTTGATCATTTACAAAAATATTCAGCATGCCATTTTTACGAATAATCTTTACCATGTAAGTTTCACCAACATTCCAAGAAAAATTTATTCCTCTTGCTAACATCTCCTGACCATTAATAAATCTATTTACCCATAAAGCTCCACCATAAAAATGAAGTTGATAATAGTTATCTTCATCAATAAAACCCCATACAATATTGTGACCTACACCTTGCTGTGGAATAAAAGAAAACTGCCAAATAAAATCTGCAGTAACAGGAAAAAACTCTGGAGAAGAAATAAGAAAGCTATCTGGAGTGAGTTGACTAGCTACACCAATTATTTCATTGTCACTCACAGTCCAGAAAACACTGGGACTGGGGCTAACAACTTGCCATTGTTCACTAGTAAAAGCATTAGCTTTTGATAGAAAAATATTTGACAAAAAAATAAAAATGAAAAACCTGCGCATATACTATGGATAGTAAACACGACATAACTGACAAATAAATTAAAAAATACTAGTGGAAAATTCTACTCTGCAAACTCTTCGAAGGATTCTTTGGAGGGGTATCTCTTATTTTTTAAAAATTGTTTCTTAGTCTTTTTTTTAGAAGAAATTAAAAATAAAAGAGTTACCAAAATGAATAAACCCAATCCAAAAAATATTGCTACCTGAGGCAGGTAAACAATATAAATAATCTGATTACCTTGTGGAACAATCCAAGCATTTGCCCAGCCATTATAAATAGTATGAGAGAAAACTTGTAGTTTTTTATCAAGTGAAAAAGCTATCCACCCATCATCAAAACCTTGAGATAAACTAAACAAGCTATCATCAGAAGTAACATTTACTCTGACCTTATAAAAACTTGTCCCTATTTTTTGAACCGTTTCCTGTTCAACATTTACACCATCATTAACAGTAATGGAATAATCTTCAGGTTCCAAATGAACTTGAGATAAAATCTCCAGTGGAAAACTAAAATTCAACAACTCGATACTATTAATAGTAGTCTCTGCAACATCTTCTCCAAATGATTTTAATTCTAGATTAATAAAATAATTTCCTGACTCATTTGGTTGTGATAATAAAGCATAGTTTTCAGAAAAAGATCCTTTATTAGTCAGATTTTGTAAATAAACAAAATTATCAACAGAGCTATTAACCAAAAACTTTGGAGCTCTTCCCTGAACTGAATTGCCAGTTATTGATAAAATATAAGATCTATTTGAATCTATGTCAGTAAGATCTAAGTTGGCACAAACTATTCCAGAATCTTTTGCTTGATAGAGAATGCCTTCCACTCCAGATAGTAAAGCTGTATCTACTTCTCCTCTTTCAAAGACATCACAATTTACTAATGGGGCATCTTTCAGGAATGGCAACAAATTCAAAGAGATATAAGGAATATCTAGATTCAAATCATGATCTCCATCTTCCAGAGAAACCTCAAAGACCTGTTCTCCCAACCAAATATCCCAAATAGAACTATCTATTTCTAGATCTAGATTTCCATTACTTTTCAGAAAAAACCCTCTTTCCATATCACCATTAATAATTTCATTGATGCTTATCTGCAAAGGTTCTCCTACTATTGCTTCAAAAAATGGGAAATCGATAGTCTCATCATTGTTAATGACAATCATCTGTTCATTAAACTCAAACACCATTTGTTCAATATTATTCCCTGGATCATACTCCAGTTCATATTGGCCCAAACCTGCCAACACAAAAGATTCACCATCAATAGTAAATCTACCAGGTGGTGCAAAATTCACAGAAACAATACCATTTCTTAGGGTAATCTTTCCTAAAACAGTAACCTTCTCTCCTTCTTTCCATTCGGGAATAACCAGCTTCTGATTAGTTTTTTCTGCTAAATAAAATTTCCTATTAAAAGAAATAAGCTCCTTATTTCTATTCATCTCAGAAATTTTCTGTTTTGTAAGATCAGAAAAAATAAATTTCTGAGAAGATCTATGATTAGTAACTGGTTCTATAAAAGACTTAAAAAAATAAAAAAACTTTACTTCCGCTTCACCTCATAACTATACAAATGTCGCAAAAAGATAGCCGGTGGATCTTCTAGTAAAAACTGTTGAAATTCTTGGTACAAAGCCTTACGCTCATCTTGATCTATAGTAGTTCTGGCTTTTTCCAGTAAACTGTCTATTCTAGTATTCTTATATCTAGTAAAATTCGTTGGCTGGTCTGAATGCCATAAAAAATATTGATCTGGATCTACCAATGATTCTTGACCTATTAATAACAATTGAAAATCATTTGTATCTGGAAAACTACTCACCTTGAGATTAACTTTTATCTGAAGAAAACTACAAAGATCTTTTTCTTTAACTTCACTAGAGTCTTGACATTTCTCGACCGCTCTTTCACCCAGTTCCGTCCACTGAGCAATAATATCTTCTGCTTCCTTACCAAAAGTCTGAGTAGTAGTAAGATTCAGCTCTAGAGGCTGTCTAGGCATATCATCTAGGAGTCTTTCGATAGCTCTATCCAGATCTTTATCATAAGTCTTTCCTCCCTCAAGGTATGCCCAAGAAGTGGGATCTATAGGACCTCTAGCTTGAGTACCATCTTTGGGACTTTCCAAGCCATAAGATAAAGCTTGTCTGACATTCTTGGTCATCATAGAATCTGCATTATTAAAAAACACAGCTAGATATCTTTCTGTATGCAATACTGGGGTAATCTCTACATTCTTCCAGTCTTCTAGATCACCAGCGTCAGATAAATCTGGAATAACATCTATTTCACCTCTTTTGAAAGCATAAAGTAAATCTGTCTCTGTAAGATAAAATCTATAAACTAGTTTTTTCTCTGGTGTTTCTACAGTAATTTGTTTTAATCTATTACCTTTTTTTACATAATCAGTAATTCTATTTGACCCAATACCTATCAGAGTAGGTCTAGAGAAAAACCATAAATACTTCTCTGTTCCTTGACGGAAAATAGGTTCTGAAAGCACACTTGGAAATGGAGAGAAAGCATCTGGTAACTTAAAAACAATATCATTAGGTGTTGCTACTGTCTCGACATCAACAAATTGATATTGAATATCTTCTGGAGTAACCTCTTTACCATCTTGCCAATTCACATTCTGCTTCAACACAAAACGATATTGCTTACCATCATCTTCAACAACCCAACGTTGAGAGAGATGTGGCTGAACTTCTTTTGATTCTGTAATCTGAGTTAGACCAACACTGAGCTGCTTTTTTATACTTGTAGGAAGATTCTCTAAAGAATAACTACCTATTATCCCAATGTATTCTTTTTGTTTTAAAGTAACCTTATCTACAAGAAAAGGAATAAAAAGAGAAAAAATTACGATAGCACCGACTAAAGAGCCTAGGAAAACCCAGCCATGCTTCTTAGTGTAGGCAGTTATATACCAATATAAACGTCTCATTTATCCTATTCTAAGGCAGAACTGCCTGCTTTACCAATAGACTTCTACAGTAGACTTACTGAAAAATAAGAAATATATTTCTCAGTAAGTCTAAATAAAACAAAATTAAACAATTGCAGCAATAGAAACTGCAGCAAACAAGATAATAGCAACTATGGTCAAGATAAAGATAACCTTTTCAACACCTCGTTTGGTATGATAAGTCTCTCCACCACCACCCCAAGTAGAGCCTAAGCCGCTTCCTTGAGCTTGTAACAAGATAAAAGCCACAATTATTACTGACAACACAATTTGTGCTACTAGAAATGTATTTTGCATTTATCTCCTTTATTTTGTTTTTGCTTCAGATCTATTTTCTCTAATCACTGTAACACGAACACTACCTGGAACCATGACTTT
>Ga0209249_1002570_pt1 | contig 14538 bp, 12 predicted proteins | sample SaaInlV_200m_DNA_4_FD_184653 | JGI IMG/M metagenome (GOLD analysis project Ga0209249, IMG submission 184653) | Marine microbial communities from expanding oxygen minimum zones in the Saanich Inlet - SI037_S3LV_200m_DNA (SPAdes) (version 2) | ecosystem: Environmental > Aquatic > Marine >...
CACCGTCTCTGATGTGGCGTTATGTGGAGCTCCACATAACGCCACCTATGTGTACATGTCAACTATGTGGAGCTTTTTATAAAATCATCACACCGGCCCTGTATTTACACAATTTGGTCGATGTGATGTTCACATAGTTATAGCGTCTGCAGGAATGCCATCAGAGAGTCCGGTACTTTAAATCGATCTGAGCTAGTTTCAATTGGCTCTAGACGTGACAGTGCTTTTTCTTTCATTGCTAGATCTGCCTGAACGTAGCGGTGTGTTGTATTAACGCTTTCATGGCCAAGCCAAAGTGCAATGATATTGAAGGGAACACCGGATTGTAGAAGGTGCATTGCGGTCGTGTGCCTCAGTATATGAGGTGTGATCGTCTTGTTAGCGATACTCGGTTGCTTGCCAATTGCATGACTAACAGCAAGCTTCAGTCGTTTGTTAACATTGTATCTGGTCATCACCCTTCCATCACGATTCGGTAGCAGTGCAGATTCACCACACAAACCTGTGTTCAGGTTAAGCCAGTCATGTATTTCTGCGACAGTCGATTTCCATAAAGGAACTGAGCGTAACTTTCGCCCCTTACCATGCAGATGGACACATGCACCGTCAGCCAGAACGACATCGATCACCTTTACATTTATCATTTCAGATACTCGCGCACCGGTGTTGTAAAGCATGACAAACAATAAGTGATCTCTTTTTGAGGTCCAGTTTGATGCTGGAGTCGCAAGTACTGCCTTCATTTCTTCTCGGGTAAGAAAGTCCAGTATCGGATGCTCAAATCGTTTAGTCGGTATCGCCAATACTTTTTCCATGACATGCAACGACGTAATGTCACGTCGAGCAGCAAACTTCACAAATGTGCGTAGCCCAGTAAGTCGAAGATTACGACTGCGAACCGTATTGTGACGTTCCTGTTCTAGGTGATTAAGAAATGCCAGTATGAGCTCAGGTTCCATGTCGATCAATCTCAGTTCTGTAGGAACGGTCTTTAACTCCCTACTGGCAAAATTCAAGAACAACACCAATGTATCTCGATACGAAGCTACAGTACGTGAGCTTAAAGCACGCTGAGACACTAGATATTCGGTAAAAAATTCCTGGACTAACTGGGGGAATGACAACGATCCAGTGGTGATGATGGATTTACTCATCTGCGACCTCCGATCCTGGATCAAATGACTTGAACTGTGTAGCAACAAGTGACATGAGTTCCGGTACTCCCGATAGATACCAGTATGTATTCGTTACCAGTGCATGGCCCAGATAGGTTGATAGTGACAACATCGCCTGGTCAACATCAACACCATCCTTTTGCCACTGCAAAATTCGGTGAACGACGAAGCTATGTCGTAAATCGTGTATTCGGGGAGCATGGTGGGCGCCCCGGTTTTGCCAACCAAGGTGTTCACGAAGTTGAACAAAAACTCGATGCACCTGACGTTCACCCAGTGGCATACCCCGACGTTTCCCTCGAGTACCTACAAAAAAGGGGGCTTCATCATCTGAACAGTAACCCGAGAGATTAAGTTCTGAGCGATAATTCCGTAAGGCTTTGACTGTACTGTGATGAATGGGTAACTGACGGGTTTTGCCGAACTTGGTTTGATGAATAGTGATCATACCGTGCTTCAGGTTTACATCCACATTGCACAGTGACAATGCCTCAGAAATCCGTAACCCTGCACAAGCAATTAGTCCAAATAGAGCCTCGTATATTTTACCGCGCAAGCTCTGCTCAGGGCCAAGCTGTTTTGCTGCTGCCAGCAAATCAACAATCTCTTGTTGTGTGTAAATATGGGGAGTCAACCGGCCAGGAAGTCGGCCAAAAATGGTATCATCTGGTACCTCTATGCAAGGCTCAAATTGTTGAAACCAACGCATAAATGGGCGTAGACTTTTAAGTCTCCGCGCCCAGGTGTGTGGATCCTTACTTTCATGGCTGTCCTGTCGAGCCCATTGCGCCATCGTCTCAATAGTTATTGGGCTGTCACTCCCAAGCTTCTGAGTATAACGATCAAAACTGTATAAATTACGAGCCTGATCGACTGCCAGGTATCCAAGGCGTCGGCGCTCATCCAGATAGCTATCAATATATTCCCGCAGGGAGATTGCAGCGTTCATGACTTGTTACCTGGCCATGGTAGCGCCACTTCGACAAGTTTGCGGCTATCAAGCTTTGCATAAATTAACGTAGTATTCAGCGATTGATGCCGTAGTACATCGGCAACTTCTTTAATCGAAGAACCACTGGCAAGGAGTCTACTTGCCATCGTGTGACGTAATAAATGTGACCCGGTATACGGTAAACCAGCACGGGCATAAGCCTGGCGTATGGTTTTTCTGATCAGATGGGGGCCAACAGGTTGATCACGCGGTGCAACTAGTCGCATAAAAATTGAACGACTGGTTGTTGTGGGTCGTTCATGTTGCAGGTATGCAGCAATCGCTTCTCCCGTAGAACGGGGAAGTGGCATAACATCTTCGCGTTGCCCCTTTGTATGTCGCAGAATTATGGTGCCATTGTGCCAGTTAATATCTTCAAGACTAAGATTTGCGATCTCGCCACTGCGTAATCCAAGATCCAGTGCACACCGCAGAATAGCATCACTACGACGCATCGCATGACAAGGCTTGCCTAAAGAATTGATTAACTGATCGACTTCTTCATTACTGAGTGTCTTAGGAAGAGAGGATAACTGCCAATTGGCAGGGTATGACAGCGAGCCAGTTAATCCCTGAACAGTATCACCCAGTGAAGTACGGTAACGAAAATAACTTCGTAGTGAGGATATGACTTGACCGGCTGCATTTGCAGGCTTGCTGTAAAGTTCTATTTGCTGAGCATAGAATTGGCGTACATGCTCTACAGTAATCTTTGCCAGATCAATTTCATCATCACAAAAATGACTTCGTAATAGGCGACCAACAATAAGCAGTATGATACTTCGCGTGTTTGTTGCGAGCCCCCGCACATCCCTCATATAACGGTCATAACGACGCAGCTCGATATCCACCGGTTGACTGCTAATGGGCGGTGGCTCTATGACACTGTGGGCACGAAGTACGGTGAGTAAATGCCCGAGTGCAGCACGTAAAACATTATACGTTCTACAAACAGGCTTAATACAACAACAATTTGGTAAATGTTTATCTAAAAACTCTGCAACTATCGATTCATTAACCTGATGTAGTTGAAGCTGTTTGCCTGTTGCCCATTGTGAGAAATGAGCGATGGAGGATAAATAATTGCGAACTGTACTCTCTGCATATTTGCGCTCTTCAAAGTGTTTGAAATAAATCTCAGCGTACTGCCCAAGAAATCCGTCGGTTAACCAGTCTGCGTTATTGATACAAAATTTATGAAAATTGTCCATGGTGATCTCCTCTGATAAGGAGCACCATTACCAGCGGATACTGAAACTATGTCGACTTATATTGAGACTGATAATACGGAAAGCTTTGTAAATCAAGAGCCGTGGGTATGTAATTCGGGACTACTACACATAGTTGACATGTACACATAGGTGGCGTTATGTGGAGCTCCACATAACGCCACATCAGAGACGGTGACTTTAGGCTGTCAGGAATAACAACAATGTTGTAAGTTGATACTAGTATTGATGCTTTGTGAGCGGCGGCAATGTGGTGTAAAAGAGTCGTTCTACCCAATCAATTTTTAAGCAAGCTGTTAGTCTCGAAAAATCTAAATTACTTTCAAATGCTTCATACTTCCTGAAAGGCTAAAATTCCCCGTTGCAGCTTGCTCGATATGCTCCGACCACCAGCACAGCATGGTTTTTCTGCGTTCTAAGTAGTCAGCCCGGTTATAAGCGGCTCGTATGGAGTTTTTATCAATATGAGCTAGTGCGGCCTCTATGACATCAGGATCAAATCCTTGTTCATTTAAAGTTGTACTAGCAAGAGCTCTCAGGCCGTGAGCAACCAACCTGCCTTTAAACCCCATCCTTTTTAATGCCATATTTACGGTTTGAGAGTTGGCTGATCTTTTTGGATTATTATTTGCGGGAAATACATATTCTCGACTTCCACTGATAGGTTTAATTACCTGAAGAAGTGCTAATGCTTGAGGGGATAGAGGAACGATATGTGGTCGATTTTTTTTCATTCTTTCAGGCGGAATAGTCCAAAGGGCTTTATCCAAATCTATTTCATCCCATCTTGTACCTGCTGCTTCGTTAGGTCGAACCATGGTATGGAGTTGCCATTCGATCAGGCAACGAGTGACTATTTTGATACTCGCATTGTTAATTCGTTGCATCAGCTCGGGTAATTCACCTGGTTTTATAGTAGGCAAGTTGACGACTTTCGGTGCATCGAATGCTTTACCAATACCTGAGAGTGGATTGGAGTGAATCAAGCCCGTATTGACTGCAAATAACATGATTTCATTGATCCATCGGCATAACTTCTTAACTGTCTCAAGCTTACCCTGATCCGCTACAGGTGTTATGGTTTCAATGGTTGTGACTGCATTGATTTTATGTAGCGGTAACTTCCCCAATTTAGGGAAGACATAGGTCTCAAGGCGGTTGGATATTTTCTTGTAATAAACTTCTGATACTTTGGACTCTTTGAGCTTGAGCCATTTTTTTGAGGTGAATTCAAAAGTTAACGTATGGGCTTCTTTTTGCTGTTTCTCATTCTCAAGCCGGTGTTCTTTTGGATCGATGTTTTTGTTGAGTAATTCTTTGAATAACCGTGCCTCTTTTCTTGCGTTTGCCAGTGAGAGGTGTGGGTAACTGCCCAAGCTAAGATTAGCCCTCTTTTTGGTGTAAGGTCTGGAGTAATTAAATAGCCAGGTTTTGCTGCCTATAGGCTTAATTCTAAGGTAAAGCCCATTCCCATCAGCCAGGTTGTACTCCTTTTCCTTAGGCTTGGCTTGCTTTACTTCGGTGTTGGTTAAAGGTCTGGTTGTTTTTGCCATTGTAACACTCCAAAAGTAAATAATTGGATATCGATCCCAGTGTTACAATGAGTGTTACATTAAATGCAGGATGTTACAATACTTTACTAGAAGGCGTGGGATACTAAGAAGCTAAATTTTGCTGTTATTTCAATGGTTTAAAGTGTTTTTAGGACGTTGCTGGAATGTGTTTTGGTGCCCAGAAGAGGACTTGAACCTCCACGACCATAAGGCCACTAGCACCTGAAGCTAGCGCGTCTACCAATTCCGCCACCTGGGCAAGGTGAGGCGCGAAATATACAGCTTCCAATCTAAATGTCAATAAGGAGGTGTCGCTTGTTGCTGCTTTCTATATACTGCGTGCCTTTCCACCCTAATTACTTATTAAATTGAAAAAAGACCCCCATCAAAAACGTGAAGCTAGCAACTATGAAAATCCTGTTGCCAGTCGTGAATATTTACTCGATATAGTCAATCAGCAAGCTGCACCTATTAATCATCAACATGTGGTTAAGTTACTGAAATATAAGGATGAAGATCAAATAGAGGCTGTTCGTCGGCGTTTGAATGCAATGGCTCGTGATGGTCAGATATTTCGTAATCGACGCGGCGGTTATCTGAGCTTTGACCACATGGATCTGGAAAAAGGACCGGTTCAGGCTCACCCTGATGGTTTTGGGTTTTTAACTCCTGAGTCTGGCGGGAAGGATATTTTTCTACCTGCTCGTGAGATGCGTAAGCTGATGAATGGTGATAAGGCGGCAGTCAAAATTGCCAGTTATGACCAGAGACGTGAACGTAAAGAAGGGCATGTCATCGCTGTTCTTGAAAGAGCACATCAGTCGATTGTTGGTCGATATTACCGCGAGAAGGGTATTCATTTTGTTATTCCTGATGATAAACGTATCAATGAAGATATTCTGTTAAGTCAGGATTACGATCACAGTGCGCGTCAGGGTGATATCGTGATAGTGCGAATTCTTGAATATCCTGATCAACATAATCAGGCTATTGGCATGATTGAAACGGTACTGGGTGAAGAAAATGCACCGGGTATCGAAGTGACTATCGCCTTAAACTCTCATGAAATTCCGCATAAATGGAGTGATGAGCTGCTTGATGAAGTGCATAAAATTCCTTCGCAAGTAGAAGAAAATGATAAAAAAGGCCGGCTCGATTTACGCGATAAACCCTTTGTGACCATTGATGGTTCAGATGCTCGTGATTTTGATGATGCGGTTTACTGTGAACCTAACGATAAAGGCTTTACCTTATATGTCGCAATTGCCGATGTTTCACATTATGTGAATAAAGATTCAGCAATAGATCAGGAGGCTGTTAAGCGGGGTACTTCAGTTTATTTCCCTGGTGAAGTTATCCCGATGTTACCTGAAGTTTTGTCCAATGGTTTGTGTTCATTGAACCCGAAGGTAGATCGTTTAGTGATGGTTTGTGAGATGGACGTTGGTCCTGCAGGAGCGATTAAAAGTCATAAATTTCATGAAGCAATCATCCATTCTCACGCCAGATTGATTTATGACCAGGTTGCTGATTTTCTATTTGAAGGCGGTGATGATGAAACCTGTGAACCTTTAAGAGCAGATCTGCAAAATCTGCAGGCTGTTTATAATGCCCTGGCTAAAGCCCGCAAGAGACGCCATGCCATTGAGTTCGATACAAAAGAAGTTATCTTTGAATACAACGACAAGCGCAAGATTGAAAATATTCATCCTTATGAGCGCAACGAAGCTCATTTACTAATAGAAGAATGCATGATTGCTGCTAACATTTGTGCTGCGAAATTTCTAAAGAAGCATAAAATCCCGGCGCTATTTCGAATTCATGAAGGTCCTAATCCTGACAAGGTGCCGGCTATGATCGAATTTTTAATGGCCTACGGTGTCACCATGACGGGAAGTGAACCGACTCCACAGGCATATGCCGATGCGTTAATGAAGATTAAACAATTGCCAGAATTCGATATGATCCAGACGGTCATGTTGCGCTCTTTGTTGCAGGCGAATTATGGAACTGATACAAAAGCGGGTCATTTTGGGCTGGCTTTAGCTGATTACGCTCACTTTACTTCCCCCATCAGACGTTACCCTGATTTGATGGTGCATCGTGGCATTCGCCATGTTTTACAAAAAGGCACGAAAGGCAGTTTTGCTTTTGATTTAGATGCTGTTACTGCTCTCGGAGAAACCTGCTCTCTATATGAACGTCGGGCCGATTTAGCCACTCGTGATGCCGGTGACTGGTTAAAATGTGAGTTTCTGCAAAAACATGTGGGCAAACAGTACAGCGGCATTGTGACCACAGTAACCAATTTCGGTATGTTTGTTCAGCTTGATGAACTGTTAATTGATGGCCTGGTGCATGTAACTTCTTTAAAGCGAGACTACTACCAGTATGACGCGGCTCACCATCGCCTTGTTGGTGAACAAACTGGTCGAGTTTATCAACTGGGTGATCAGGTGACTGTAGAAGTGGCCAGAGTAAATATGGATGAGCGCAAGATTGATTTTGATTTAATCAGTAGTGAATCAGCAAAATTCATGGAAGGAGGGGCTAAACCTAAAAAGAAAAAGCCGGTCAAAGATAAACATAAACACTCGAAATCAAAGAAAACCGGTAGCAACAAAAGAAAAGACAAATTGAGTCATAAATACTCACCTAAAAAGAAAACCTCGAAAAGAAAGAAATAATGTTTTTGAATACAATTTATGGTCTTCACGCAGTAAAAAAAATGCTGCAATTCTCTGTAGAGGATTGTGAGCAGTTACTCTGCCTGCAAAATAAAAACCAGCGCCTTCAGCAAATTATTAGTTTGGCGAAACAGAAAAATATTGAGGTTGTTTACCAAACGAAAGATGAACTCAGTAAACTGACAGAAACCGAAAAACATCAGGGCTGTGTGCTTAGAGTTAAAGAAGGGCACACAAAAGTAGTCAGCCTTAAAGAGTTACTGCAGAGTGTTACTGCTGAAAGTTTATTCCTGGTACTGGATGGTGTTCAGGATCCGCATAATCTGGGAGCCTGTTTACGTTCTGCAGATGCTGCCGGTGTTTCAGCCGTCATCGTGCCAAAGGATCGTTCAGCAGGAATGACCGCAGTGGTGAAAAAAGTAGCAGCAGGTGGTGCTGAGTCAGTTCCATTAATTACCGTAACCAATCTGTCACGAAGTCTTAAAGAGATGAAAGATGCCGGTGTCTGGTTAGTTGGAACCACGGGTGAAGCAGAAAAATCTTTATATGAAGAAAATTTTTCAGGGCCGATTGCATTGGTCATGGGAGCGGAAGGAGAAGGTATTCGCCGCCTAACGGCTGAGCAATGTGATTACCTTGTAAATTTACCGATGAAGGGCCAGGTGGAGAGCCTGAATGTTTCGGTGGCTACAGGGATTTGCCTGTATGAAATTAATAGAAATAGGTCGGTAGCGAGACTTTAAAATGTACCTTGCAGCCAGGCTTTGGCTCATGTAGAATTCGCGCTCCTTTATTCTCGCTCTATTGCGCATCGTACGCAAAGGGCTCTAATCCATGAGGATGTATATGAGACATTACGAAATAGTATTCCTGGTCCATCCCGACCAGAGCGAACAGGTTCCTGCTATGGTGGAACGTTATCGCAATATGATTACCGCTTCTGGCGGTGCAGTTCATCGTGAAGAAGACTGGGGTCGTCGTCACCTTGAATTTCCTATCAAAAAAATTCATAAAGCCCATTATGCTCTGATGAACATCGAATGTTCACAGGAAGTTCTTGATGAGCTTGAATCTACATTCCGTTTCAATGATGCTGTTCTTCGTCATATGACACTGAACATGAAAGCTGCTGTGACGGAAAAGTCACCTATGCTGGTTGCTGCTGAAAAAGAAGAAACGGCTAAAACTGAACGTAGACCAGCTGCTGCAGCTCCTGTTGAAGCAAAAGTTGAAGAGCCTGTAGTTGAAGCTGCTGCTAAGGGAGAAGAATAATGTCACGTTATTTCCGTCGTAAAAGATTTTGTAAGTTCACTGCCGAAGGCACTGATCAAATTGATTATAAAGACCTTGAAACACTGAAAGAGTACATTACCGAAACTGGTAAAATTGTACCCAGTCGTGTTACAGGTACTAAGGCGAAATACCAGCGCCAGTTATCGACTGCGATTAAACGTGCTCGTTTTCTGTCGTTACTGCCTTACACTGATCAGCACTAAAACAAACGAAAATTGAAACGGCTTAGCAGGGTCGAACTATGTTAGCAATAGCAAGGTATGCCCTGAAAAGTCCGTTTCATGCATCAACTATCGTCGGTTTTCTGGCGATATTGTCGCTATTTGTACCGCTTGTTTCTATATTAAGTGGTGCCATAGTCGGGTTGATTATATTAACCCAGGGCCTGTTATCAGGTGCCAGAGCTTTATTAATATCGGTTGTCGGTATTACTGTAGTCAGTTATCTGGTGACTCAATCTCCAGAACTGGGCATAACCATTGGTCTGGTACAGTGGATTCCTATAGTGGTTCTTGCGGAAATTTTACGCAGGACTCGCTCCATGTCTTTCACCCTGGTGAGTGGTATGGTGATAGCCATGTTTGTGGTATTGGCTCAGTATATTTTCTGGCCGGATATTGACAAGTTGTGGGCCGAATATTTACAGCTGATGTTTCAAGGTGTAGATATGGGGCAACAAGGGCTTGAAATGGATCAAATTCAGGCAGGTATGCAGGATCTGGTTCACTGGATGGTGATGGTTCTGGTTGCCGTTATGTACAGTACTTTTATCGGTACATTGATGGCATCACGCTGGTTTCAGGCCAGACTTGCAGGATCTGAAGGGTTCCGCGATGAGTTTTATACTATAAAACTGGGTCGGGGAGCTGCGATTGCAACCATTCTGTTAGCGGTAATTAGTTTTATGCTAAATCAGGATATGTTAATTGCGATGTTAATGGTTATGCTGGCGACCTTTTTATATCAGGGTCTGGCGATAGTGCACAACTGGTCTAAACGCAGTAAGCGTAAAGGCTGGTTAGTTTTGTTGTATGTGATGATGGTAATTTTTCCTCAGGTAGTGGCTGCGACTGCTTTTCTGGGGGTTATAGATAACTGGACAGATTTTCGTGCTCGCTTAAGAGCTAAGAACGGAAATCAGTCTGAATGAATTTTGAAGATTAAGAGAGGATAGTCCTGTGGAAGTTATTCTGATGGAAAACATCGAAAATTTAGGTTCGCTGGGTGACAAGGTCACGGTAAAAGCGGGTTTTGCACGTAACTTTCTGGTACCTGGCGGAAAAGCCAAACCAGCGACAGCTGCAAATCTGGAAGCTTTTGAAAAGCAAAGAGCTGAACTTGAAAAAATAGCTGCTGAAGCTTTAACGGCTGCAACAACCCGTAAAGATGCGATTGATGCTTTAGAGTCAATCAGTATCACTGCTAAAGTCGGTAGTGAAGGTAAGTTGTTTGGTTCAATTGGTACTGCTGATATTGCTGACGCAATCACTGCAGCTGGTTGTGCAGTAGAAAAGCGTGAAGTACGTTTACCTGAAGGGGCAATACGTGAAACTGGCGAACAGAATATTGATATACATTTGTATACTGACGTTGATGTAACTGTAAGCATAAATATTGTTGGCGAAGAGTAATTTTTAGCCAGCGTCGCTTTTCTAAATTTTAGATAAGCGCGCTACTATTTCGAATATATTTCGATCTAGATTTGTTACTATTAAGGGGCTGTCATTGACAGCCCTTTTTTTGTGTTCAGAGAAGTGCCTATATCCAATAGGGCATGGATAGCCAAAAGACGGTGCAGAAGCCATGAATGGCAACGAGCAGAATTTGTACAGGGATGTACTTATGCTGAGAGGCCAGGGATGGCAACGAGCAGAATTTGTACAGGGATGTACTTATGCTGAGAGGCCAGGGATGGCAACGAGCAGTATTATCAACAAACTCTATAAAATAATTATATTTATTTATTGTGTCAGAATTAGCCAATCGAGTTGCCGATTTAAGCCAACGTGTTGAAGACCTAAAGGTTCCACCACATTCCATGGAAGCCGAGCAATCGGTATTGGGTGGATTAATGCTGGATAATGAAGCCTGGGAACTGGTTGCAGACCTGGTGAATGAAAATGATTTTTACCGACATGACCATGCACTGATTTTTAGAGCAATTGCAGCGCTAACAAATGATGATAAACCCTATGATGTGGTGACTATATCTGACTGGTTAGAGCAACGAAATGAACTGGAAAATATCGGTGGTCTGGCTTATCTGGGTATTCTTGCTAACGATACTCCGACAGCGGTCAATATAAAGGCTTATTCCGAAATAGTACGTGAATACTCAGTGTTGCGTAATTTAATCCAGGTAGGTCATGAAATTGCCGATACAGCTTACAATGCAGATGGTCGCACCAGTAAAGAGTTGCTGGATGAGGCGGAACGACTGGTTTTTCATATCGCAGAACAAGGTGCAGGTGATAAAAAAGGATTTGAAGATATTAAATCACTGCTTGCAAAAGCCGTTGAAAAAGTTGAAGAATTATTTAAAAGTGATGAACCTTTAACCGGGGTCAGTAGTGGTTTTAGTAAATTTGATGAAAAAACTTCGGGATTGCAAAAATCTGACCTGATTATAGTTGCAGGACGACCCTCAATGGGTAAAACCAGTTTTGCAATGAACCTGGCTGAAAATGCTGCGGTAGCCTCAGAAAAATCTGTAGCCGTTTTCAGTATGGAGATGCCTGGTGACCAGCTAGCCATGAGGATGATGTCATCTTTGGGTCGAATCGATCAGCATAACCTGCGTACCGGTAAATTACAGGATCACGACTGGCCCAGGCTAACTTCTTCTGTAGGTATGTTATCTAAAGCACGTTTATTTATCGATGATACGCCTGCATTATCACCCACAGAATTGAGAGCACGCTGCCGTCGATTAAAGCGCGAACATGGCCTGGATATGATCATTATCGATTATCTACAGTTGATGCAGGTAGCCGGGACCAGCGAAAACCGGGCAACAGAAATTTCAGAAATAAGTCGTTCTTTAAAAGCATTGGCAAAAGAGCTTGAAGTACCAGTTATTGCACTTTCTCAGCTCAATCGTGGTGTTGAGCAACGACCCGACAAACGCCCTGTTATGTCAGATCTCCGTGAATCAGGCGGTATCGAGCAGGATGCTGATGTAATTCTCTTTATCTATCGCGATGAAGTATATAACCCAGATAGTCAGGATAAAGGTACCGCTGAAATTCTTATTAGAAAGCAACGTAATGGCCCAATCGGTATGGTGCGCCTTGCATTTCTCGGGCAATTTACCCGCTTCGAAAACCTGTCATATGAAGATTATGGGCAGGAAGAGTAATTCTGAGACATTACATACCCGCCATTCAAGGGTAATTATTGATCTTGAAGCCATAAGGCTTAATTACCAGTTTCTGAAATCCACGGCTGTTGATAGCCAGGTAATTGCTGTAATAAAGGCTGACGCCTATGGACATGGAGCTTTAGAAGTTGCTAAAGCTTTACCCGATGCTGATGCATTTGCTGTGGCAACTGTGCTGGAAGCTATTCCATTACGCGAAGCTGGTATCAAGCAAAAAATTATTATTCTAGGTGGAGTGGTTGATGAAGATGAAATGCAGAACTGCATACAATTTCAGCTAGATCCTGTTATCCACCAGTTCTGGCAAATAGATCTATTAGAAAATGCTGAGTTCTCCAGTTCGATAGATGTCTGGCTTAAATTCAATTCGGGTATGGGGCGACTGGGTTTCACTGCTCAGGATATAAATAAAGCTTTAGAACAGGTGAATAAACTGGTTCATATTGGAGCTATTCGGCTGATGACTCACCTGGCTAATGCCGATGATATTGATGATGAAAAATCCATTGATCAGGTCAATGAAAGTAAAGCATTAGACTTGAATGATTACGAATGGGGTATTGCCAATTCGGCTGGCATATTAGGCTGGCCGCAAAGTCGCCTGAACTGGGTCAGGGCAGGAATAGCTTTATATGGGAGCGATCCGATGAGAGATCATCAATCTACTCAGAGCCTGAAGCCTGTCATGCAGTTTACCTCGCAGATACTCGCAATTAATCATCTTAAAAAAGGACAGAGTATTGGCTACAGCGGTTTATATACCTGTCCTGAAGATCAAACTATCGCAGTTGTAGCTGCTGGTTATGCAGATGGATATCCACGTCACCTAAAAAATGGCCATGTTGTGATCAATGCTAAAAAAGTTAGCATAGTCGGTCGTGTTTCAATGGATATGATTACGGTGAATGTAACCGGTATGAACGTGAAAGCAGGTGATGAAGTGACGCTGTGGGGAGCCAATCCACTGGCTAATGAAGTCGCTGATTTGAGTGAAACTATCTCATATGAACTATTTTGCCATGCAGGGTGCCACGGGAAACGAGAATTCATAAATAAACCTTAAAAAGGGCTGGTAATGATGGAATAAAATCCGTAGAATCCTGCCTTCCAAAGCGCCTGTAGCTCAGCTGGATAGAGTACTCGGCTACGAACCGAGCGGTCGGGAGTTCGAATCTCTCCAGGCGCGCTAATTTCCCTTTTCAGTAGTTTTCAAGAAGGCTCAAAAGCCTTCTAAACTATTGAAATATAATAAAAAACCTCTTATTATCTGAATCAGCAGTATTCAGGAGATTCCACGATATACCCCCTCAAGCAAAGTAAATTGGGGGTACATTTGGGGGTACATTATTTGAGGGTTCTATGTCATTAAGTGATTTTGCGGTAAAAAAAGCCAAGCCGAAGGATAAAGGATATAAACTTTTTGACGGTGAAGGGCTTTATTTGTGGGTGACTCCAGCAGGCGGGAAGCACTGGAGGCTAAAATATAGAATCAAGGGCAAGGAGTCTTTATTCTCTATTGGCAGTTATCCAGATGACACACTGGCACAAGCAAGAGTAAAAAAAGCCGAAGCCAAAAAATTAATTAAGCAGGGTATCCACCCGCTTGATGACAAGAAAAAACAGGAATTAAGGGATATTGCCCAGGATGATAATAGATTTATTCTTGTGGCCGGTCGGTGGTTTATATCAAAGCTAAGTAAATGGAAAGAACATCATGCTGAAGATATCTGGTTCAGCCTTGAAAACCATATTTTTCCTTATATTGAAAACACCCCTATCACTGCACTGGATGAACCGCTTGAAATTCTGGAGATTCTAAAAAAGCCGGAGGAGTTAGGTTCTTATGAGTTATCTAAGAAACTCCACCAGAGACTTTCAGCTATTTTTGCATTTGCAGTATTGGAGGGGCGAATCAAGCATAATCCAGTTGTCGATCTTAAAGGATTACTAAAAACCCACAAAAAAGAAAACTACGCCCATATAAAGGAAGTGGATGAATTACCCCGGCTTATCAGTGATATCCGGAACTATAGCGGAAGCCCTATTACCCGTATTGCTATGGAACTTTCCTTTTACTGGTTCTTAAGACCTGGAACAATCAGGATGCTGGAATGGAAGTTTATTGATGAAGAAAGGAATATTCTTAACCTTCCTCCCGAAGTTATGAAGATGAACCAGCCTTTAATTGTTCCAATAGCTAAGCAGGCTATTAACCTGATAAAAGAACTACA
>Ga0209249_1002587_pt1 | contig 14469 bp, 12 predicted proteins | sample SaaInlV_200m_DNA_4_FD_184653 | JGI IMG/M metagenome (GOLD analysis project Ga0209249, IMG submission 184653) | Marine microbial communities from expanding oxygen minimum zones in the Saanich Inlet - SI037_S3LV_200m_DNA (SPAdes) (version 2) | ecosystem: Environmental > Aquatic > Marine >...
CAAGACTGAAGGTGAACAAGAGATTGGCTTAAAATCAGGCTAGCTTGCGAATTATCTTCCTGAATCAGTATTTCTTTCATAAATAGCTCTCCCATTTCTAGACAATATGAAGCTTTCATTAGCTCAGAGAATGTTTCTTCTGATATGTCCTCTGTCTCGATTATCGAAAGCATGCTTGTCATAAAATGTGCTATCCAAGATAGTGTTCTATCTGCTCTAACATGAGAAATTGAAAGTGAAACAGGTGCTCTGTATTTTTTATGAAGATTTTGTTTAGCTTCTAGCAGCCCATCAAGTGATTTGTAAACTGAACTATCTATTCCAAGGATAATCGCATCAATCGCATCAATCATTTCAGTTATAGCACTGATTGCTTTCCCCCTAATCTTATTGCTTACCCCAGGAATGCTTTCTATTTGTTGGCTGTGCTTTTGCCAGAATTCCCTTTCCATAAGCAAGCTTGTTCTATAACAACGAGCGGAAACAGAAAAGAGACCTTCTTTGTTTGATTTCCTTTGTGCAAGGCGACAGTCAACAGAATGTTCTATTCTGTTCCTCATATATGCTTTTTTATATTCGGCAAAAAGGTTAAGTCCGTGATGTGTAGATAGCATTTTTGCTCTAAATCCTTCGGATCTATCTATCCGCTGTTGCCATAGTGCATCACTGTTGTCCTCTAATTTAAGAGAGGGTGATTCACTAGTTGTTACACTGCCTGTGAAAGCTTGTTGCGCATAAGTTTGTGATGACATTCCAAATAGAAATGTACTGAGTATTATCGCAACCAGTATCCTGTGATTCATAGGAAAGGGTGAATCTACTTTAGCAGGTTTAATGTAATTTGAAAGAGGCTGATTTTGTTATTAACTTAGCTCCTTCTCTTTTTCTAAGAAATCAATCACTGTTTCTACGAATGTTGCGTGGCTCCAAGTAAGAGGGGAAACAGATAGATGCTGACCTGTGAATGGATTTAATTGCTCTGGCAACATTCCAGATTTAGTTGCATGTGATTCAACCCAGCTAAGTATTTCTTTTGCTGGCTTAAGATCATTAATATCTTTTGCGCGTGAAATATTCCATTGGGCCTTCCAAAGAGTAGTAATTATCCATGGATTTCCTGGTATATCATTTGTTGGCTCTGTAACTGAGTGATAGTAATCATCTGTGTATCTAGCAATTCCTCCTATTGGAGTATTTACTGTTAGTGAATCTACTAATTGATTCATTGTAGAAACAGATCGTGGATCTTCTGGTGACAGAATTCCTAATTTCCACACAGTAGTTACACTGGCATCTATTGTGTAATCAGTATTTGTAGTTTTCCCATTTTCTCTATCAATCTTTTTTACAAATCTTCCTTTCTCCTCATCAAATAAATGGAAAAGCAGAGCTTGTTTCATTTTATCTGCTGCATCTTGATATTTTTCTTCATGATTGTAGTGCCCAAGGATATGACACATTTTTGAAGCAGCATGTAGCCCCGCTATTGTGCAAGCTGTTGTGTATGTAAATACACCTCTGTGCTCTTCCCATGGGTCATAACTAGGCAATGGTAGCCCAGTATCTTCTTCTGTATAAATATATAAGAATTCTGCTGCTTTCTTTACAAAATTTTCGTACATGTATTGAATAAATTCAAAATCTTTAACATGCTCAAAATGTTTCCACATAGCATAAAGAACTAATGCGGTTTCATCTTCTTGAATTGGTAATTGTGATGAATTGTTATTAAACCATGGGTGCCAAGAAGACCCATATGATCCATCTGGATTGAATTTGTGAAGCATATAACCTTCTTCGCTTTGTGTTTTTACACAGAATTCAAAGAACCTTCTGGTTACTTCCATGTAGCCTGCTTTATCTAGGGCCAAAGAAACAAATGCTCCATCTCTTGGCCATACATATGTGTATGTATCTTTGTTAAAAGCCATAATATCTGCATCTGCTGCGGCAACTATCCCTCCATTATTGTCTGCATGCATACGGATGGTAAGCAGACTCCTTTTATATAAATCTATGATCTTTTTATCTAGGGTCCCAAAATTATTGTCGGATTTGTTTACCCAGCTTTTCCAATAATTGTGACAATTCCTTTTTGCATTTTCAGGTGTTTCATCTTGAATGAAATTTTGTAGATCAACTACTTCCTCTAGCGATTTTCCAAGACATACCCACATATTTATTTCTGATTCCTTATTAGGGGATACAGAACAGAAAATTCCTACTGTGGAATCAACGGAACCTTGATCAATTGTTGTCATTGATAGCTCTCCGTCTTCTGCATCTTTCCATGTTCCTTCTTTCCCTTGGTATTCTGATTTTCCTATACTGTATGAATTAATCCCAAAATGGTTGTTTCTTTTTTCACAATTAATCATGGATTGGAATTCACTTATTTCTGGATCATCCTTCTGTTCGTATGGATTTGATGTATTCCCTCCAACCAAGAAATATCGTCTTTGCCTATAGTGAATAACAGAATTTGTGTATGGCTCAAAGAAAGCGGTGTCCTTTTGTTTGTCTCCGTAAATGTGAAAATCATGGTTAAAAAAGAACTTAACATTCTTATCTTTTCCGTCTGTACTAACTACGCGGAAATTCCTAACTAGAATATTTTTTACAGGATGCACATAATCTTCGGATGTTATTACTAGCCCCAGTTTTTCATTACGTAATAATGAATGAGTAACCAATGTTTCTGGTCTGTAGTTTAATGTACATTCCCATTCTGGATCGCTAAACCAAGAAAATCCTATGTCTTCTACCCAAACGCCAACTCTGTGTACGTCTCCATATTTTGTGTGGTCTTCCATCCCTACATATGGATAGTATAGATCGCGCATCTGCGCATTGTCGTCAAATGTAGCTAGGGTAGAGCCGTTTCCAATGATTAGAGATCTTGGCATAGAGTTAATAATTTAGTAATTAATTGGTGTTTTCGGATTGTAATTGTAGGTCCTGTAATGCATGAGAGAACCGTCTATATGCTTCGTATGGTGAATCATAAGGACTGAAGTATTTATGTACGTCTCCATCACTCCAATACTTTGTACACATGTAGTAAAAGTGATCTGATGTTTGTAATTTTCGCCACGTTTCTACCATGTGTGGATCTTTACTTTGTTTAACTTTATCTTCTAGGGAGTACAACATTTCTATTGCAGCTTTTTGAATTTCATTACCTTCCCAAGCAGAAATATCTCTTTCTGTATCTGCCCAAGAAACGGGGCAATGGGCGTTGTATTGTTTTTCTACTGAAAATTTCTCCATTGGGCTATCTGTAGTTTTTGGTCTTTCCCACAGAGACTTAAGCACTTGAACTATTTTCTTAACGTCTTCTTTGTGCTCTTTCTTGTCATTTTCGACTACAACACCAATACGATTTTCCCATTCATCAATAATCTGTGATGGCGTGAGTGTTTTAATACTTCTCTTATTCCATTCATCTGGCATCTTTTTCAAAAAATTAAATATTCCTGTCTCTGCCCATTGGTGTTCTCCAAATGTTTCATAATCCATAAACAGATTTATGCTGTGTCCATGATTTTGCAAAATCCAATCTGTAAATCTTTCCGTAGTTAGTGGGAACCCCATCCATGATTTATCCGAGAACCTAAATGCTACATCGTCTGATAAACGATAATTTTTTAACAGAACATAAATGTTTTTATCTGGGACACTATCTGGGAACTTTTCTTTAATTACGTTCCAATATTCACTTTCTGGAAGATGAAAATTAGGTGGAATATATGGATCATTTGGTAATCTGCCTTGCAGTATGTGGTCAGCTCCTTCTGCGAGAATTCCTCTAAAACCCATCATACGGACTATATGAGCAATCTCATTACTAAATATTAGTTCTGTGTTTCTAAATATCCTTGGATACGAACCAAATAGCTCTTGTATCTTATTCGCATGCATAGAAACTTGCTCACAGAACTCTGGCAATGAGTGTATAGCACTTAGTGAGTGGTAATACGTTTCTGCCATAAATTCTACTTTTCCTGTTTTTGCTAATGCCTGAAAAGATTCAAGCACGTCTTGTCCATATTCTTCACATTGATCCAAAAATACTCCAGAGATCGAGTATGAGATTCTAAAATCTTCATGCTCGTTTAGTAGATCAAGCATTAATTTATTTGCTGGTAAATAACACTTCTCGGCTACTTTTCTAAATATCTCTTTGTTTTTCTGTTCGTCAAAATATTCAGTACCTCCTCCAATTTCATTGTATCTTAGGTCACGCAGTCTGTATGGCTGGTGAACTTGGAAGTATAAACAGATATTTGGGTTTGTGTTCATATTTTATTTTTGTGTATTTTTAGTTTTATAAAAATTAAAAATTTATAACTTTGTTATATAGGGATCTAATTTCCCTTGCTTGGTTTTCCCACGTCAATTTTTGAAGAATATTTGGAGCCTCTGATCGTATTTGTCTTACTAATGCGTCTTCTCGCAATATAGTTAGCACACAATCAGCCATCTTAGATGTATCCCAGAAGTCTACTTTGAATGCGTTGTGTACTACTTCTGATGCACCTGATTGCTTAGAGAGTACTACAGGTGTGCCCTGAGCTAGAGCTTCTAGAGCTACTAATCCAAATGGCTCAGATACAGAAGGCATTACAAAACAATCTGCTTTAGCAAAGAGTTTTTGTGCTTCTGAGTTACTTACTTTTCCAGCAAATATTATATTTTCTTGTAGATTTAAATCATGTGCTCTGTGTATTAATTCACCTAGCATGTTTCCGTCTCCTGCTAGTACAAATTGAACATCTGGTCTTGATTTATGTATTTCCGCTGCCATATTTAGGAACTGAACAGGGCCTTTTTGCACTGTCATACGACCTAAAAATAAAACCATTGGAGCAGGCTTTTGCCCATGTACAGATTTAATTATAGATTCTCTTTGCATCTGTACCTTTGCATTTCCATTGTGCACTACCTGAATTTTGTCAGAAGAAATCCCATAGTGTTTAACTAGTATGCTTTTTGTGTAATTGCTAACAGCAACAATTTGGTCTGCTTTATTAAATCCTCTTTGCTCCTTTTTATATATCCATTCATCTGGTTGGAAGTGTGTTCTATCTAGTTCAGTAGCATGTATATGCGCAACTAGTGGCTTATTGTGATAGGCAGCACTTCTTGCCCCAGCTTCATATGTCATCCAGTCATGACAATGAACTAAATCTGGCTGTACATCTTTTGTTAGTTCAACGCTCATAGCTGTAAAATTTTCAATCTCTTGTCCAAGGTCATCCCCGTAAATCTTTTCTGTTTTTCCACTTTTAGAAATGAGCTGGATTCGTTCTTCGTATTTCTGAACTGAATCGTATGGATGTAATTGGCTTCTTACAATAATTCGTTTTAGTTCATCTTCTGTTGGAGTCAGTATATCTAGCCCTTCCTGTGAACTCGGATTTGGATGAGGAAGTACCAATGTAACTTTTACATTATGTCTAAGAAGTCCATTTACAAGCCCTTGGCATGCAACTCCCAAGCCACCCAAATGGATTGGAGGATACTCCCAGCCGAACATGAGTGAATGTACTGACATTTATGTTTATTTGCTTTAAATCTAAAGATTATACCAAAAAAACGCTCTTTTGAGAATGGTTGAGTACTTGTACTTATTATGATCTCTGGTGTTGTAATATTTATTTAGTCTTTGCTGTGTTCATTACATGGCCTACAAGCGTATCAATTACGGACTCTAAATGTTCATTAACTAGAATGTGATCAAATAAATCATTTCTTTCCCTTAAGCAATCAATATCTTTTTCTGCATTCTTTATACGGTCTTCTATGCTCTCTTTTGTGTCTCTATTGCGCTTTCTTAGCCTATGTAGCAGTTGAGACAGCATTGCTCTTTTGCTTTCACCGGGTGGCAAAAGACCAAAAGAAAGTAATGATCTTCTGCCAAAATGGTCAGAAAGACCTTGTAGTAAATGTTCCTCGGTTACTACGACAGGTATCTTGCCCTTTGTCCATATTGACTCAATATCTTTAGCCTTATAACCGTATTGTCTTTGTACATTTCTATCAGGAATATTGGTACATGCAACAACTTCTCCTCTATCACACATTTCTTTAAACTCAGTATTCGTTACATGTATGTATTCTTCGTTATCACCTTGCATTCCTTTTCTTGTCGTAATTATAGGTACTCGTTCTACATATTCAGACGCAGTGCGTACTAGCAATGAGCTTACAGTAGATTTACCAACTCCAGATGGTCCGCTTAGTGCAATTATGTAACCAGGGAAAACATGATCAAGTGACTCTTGTTTTACCTCTTTCATTAATACTGGTTCGTAAGAAACGTCATATATTCTTAATCCAGTTTCCATGACACGTTGTAATTGCATTCGTGGACGAACAGTTTTTCCTATAGCTGCCGAATCCATTGTAGTTAGGCATCCTAGCACTCGTGTTCCATTATTTAATTTGATTAGAGCAATGTTTCTAGGTGCCTTATTAAATCCTGCTGGGGGGTGAGAAACAGTAGTTATGGCAAGAATCGTTCCTTCTTGCATGTTATTGCGTAGTTTCTTTTGGGCTCTGTGCTGGGTTGGGGGATTGGTCATACTTGTTCGATTATATGAATTGCACAACTTGCACATGCTCCTCCAAAATTCTGTGTTAATGCAAATTGTTTTTTAGAGGTATGTAATTGTTTTACTGAATCGATAATTTGTTTCACTCCAGTTGCTCCAACTGGATGGCCACATGCTTTTAATCCGCCGCTAGCATTAATAGTTAAAGATGAATTTTCTTTTTTGTAGGCATTTATTCCTTTCCCAGCCTCAGCAAATCCTAAGTCCTCTACATTAATAACTGCTGCGATAGAAAAGCAATCATGAATTTCTATGTGGTTAATTTCATCTCTTTCTATTTCTGCTTCTTTTAGCGCTTTGCTCATTGCATCCTTTGTTGCAGGGAACGATGTTAGTGAGGCCCTATCTGTAATGCTTACAGAATCAGTAGCAATTTGAGATGCTGCTAGCCTAAATGAAGATGCAAATTTTGTAGATAATATGCATGCTGCAGCTCCATCACTGATTGGTGAGCAATCTAGCATGCGTAGTGGATCTGCTACTTTTGTACTGTTTGTAACGTTCTCAGGTGTAACTTGATTTCTAAATTGTGCATAAGGATTCTTAGCAGCATTTGCGTGGTGACGTGAACTTACAAGACTTAAGTCTTCTCTGGTAAGTCCATATTCATTCATGTAACTACTTGCGACCAATCCAAATATTCCAGGGAAAGTTAGTCCACATGGAGCATCTTTTTCTGCATCTGCTGCACCCATAAGGGCAGTAGAAATATCAGACGGTGCTATGTCTGTCATTTTTTCTACTCCAATAACTAGTATTGTTTCTGATCGTCCACTTTCTAGTAATCCACAAGCTGTGTGCATAGCTATTGCTCCAGATGCACATGCAGATTCCACCCTAAGTGCAGGTGGTGCATGAGGAAGCAAATTTGCAGCAAGGGGGCCAAGGTGTGCTTGGTTACTTGTACTTTCTGCAAGCATGTTCGCAACAATGATTGTATCTATATCAAGTGCATTGCATTCGGCGCTTTCTAGTGCCTTTTCTACAGCTTCATCCATCAACTCTCTTATACTTTTGTCCCACCATTCTCCGAATGGGGTCATTCCTGTGCCTGCTATGTAGATTGCTTTTTCCATTATAAATAATTTATTGAGTTTGACAGTGCATGTACTCACCATAAGTTAAATATTGTTTCTCTCTTTCATCCTGTGGCAGAGCTGAACCATCTTTTAACATAGTAAATAGGAATGCATCGGATCCAGCACCAGATCCATAAGATATTAAAAGAATTGTTTCTTGTTTCTTTGCTTTTTGCAATACATGAGCAAGTCCTAAAGGTGAACAAGCACTATACGTATTGCCTATATTTGGCACTATAAAGCCATGCTCCATCTGTTCCTTTGTAAATCCAAACTCCTTCGCAATTTTTTTAGGGAACTTTGCATTTGGCATGTGTAAAACAACATGATTAATGTCTTCTACAGAACAATCTGCTGTTTGGATTATTCCTTTTATAGCTTCACGGACATGACGAAAATAAGAAGGTTCGCCTGTGAACCTTCCTGCGTGACTTGGGTATTTTTTCTCTGCTGGTCTCCAAAAATCTGGTGTGTCTGTTGTAAAAGATAATGTGTAGTCCATTCTGCATATTGCTTTTTCATCTTTCTCGCTACCAATTACAAATGCCGCCGCTCCAGCAGCAGCAGTGTATTCCAAAGCATCTCCTGGTGCTGATTGTGCTGTATCACTACCAATTGCTAATCCATATCGAACTTGTTTGCTCTTGACCATTGAATCAACAATTTGCATACCTGCTGTTCCTGCTTTGCAGGCAAATTCCAAATCTGCACAAAAGCAGAATGGATCTAGCTCTAATGCAGCGGCAACCATTCCACTTGTTGGTTTAACTGCATAAGGATGGCTCTCTGAGCCTATATAACAAGCAGATATTTGTGTACTTGCTATATCTGCCGTCTCTATTGCCTGCTTTCCTGCCTCAAACGCCATAGTAAAAGCATCTTCCGAGGAAGAGGGTACAGATTTTTCATTAACACCTATCCCTGCACTTATTGCTTTGGAATCCTGTTGCCAGTGTGCGGCTATATCCGCTGTTCGTATACGCTGATTTGGAATATACATACCAAAACCAACGATTGCAGATCTATTCATCCAGCAGATTGTACAGTAATTAGAGTCTAATTTAAGCAAATTAACCTTTACTTTCCAGCCTCTCGACCAAGTGATTTATGGGCTGATGCTAATGTGTTTGTTGCTTGCGCAGCAAGTAGAGAAATTTCCCCTGCTAGTACAGCAGCAGCAATAATTTGTGCGAACTGTTTTACCCCGTATTCATTATTAAGTAACAAATCTAAGCATTGTTTTTGTGCTGGCAGGCTAGTGCCTCCACCAATAGTTCCAACAAGTATTGCAGGCAGTTTTGTTTGTATAATTATCCCATCTTCACTCTTCTCTACAGTAGTATCTGCTAGTGACCCCTCTACAACATGTGCAGCATCTTGCCCTGTTGCTAAATACAGAGCTGCAATAACATTGGCGACATGTAGATTCGATCCGATTGCTCCAGCAATTTTTGATCCATGATTTAATTTAGCATCTGCGACTTTTAGTAGTTTTTCTGGAGTTGTTTTAAAGACCTGCTCAATAACAGAAGAGGGGATTTCTGCTGTAGCTGTAGCGCTTATTCCACGCCCTTTATCGTGTGTTCTTTTGCTTGGCTTCTTATCGCTATCTACATTGGCAGCAATTGTTACTAGCTCAGATCCAGTAGATTCAGATATCCAATCTCCAACTTTTTGTGCGGCGATTGTAATCATATTCATTCCCATTGCTTCATCTGTATCTGCGTACAAGGTGAGGAACAAATAGTCTCCAGATTTATCTATATCAAAAGAAAGAACTTTTAAATGAGAGCTTGTGGACTGCGCAATCTTTTTTAATTCTTCTTCATTATCACAAATAAATTCATAAATATCTTTTGATGAATTTTTTATATTCAATCCAATTGAACGAGAGATTCCAATTCTTTCATAGTACGTTCGTACACTATCACTCATGGTAAGTGCTTTGCATCCTCTATTCACGCTCGCAACTAGTGCACCTTCTGTAGTTGCTAGCGGAAGGTGAACGACTGTGTTTTCTGTTGAATTTAAAGTTAATTTTAAAGGGCCAGCTAGACCTACAGGAATTGGAACTTGCCCAAACATGTTTTCGCAGTTTCTTTCGTCTGCAAGTCCGAGTGTATCTTCATTAATTTTAAGTAGATTCAGTTCACATTCGAGTTCGCCTTCGATCATTTCGCGTCGCTTATCGCAACGTGCTTTTGCAGACAGGCCTTCGGGTAAATTTCGTAAATCCATTGTTAAATTAGTCTAGCTCCAGGGCCAGTTTTGGCTGTAAATATAGTGCAATCCTCCTGATTGTTAGCAAACTCTGCAACCTTCTCTTTAGACTCTTCTGTGCATAATAACTGCACTGTAGGGCCTGCATCCATTGTGTAAAAAACTTCTAAATGCTCACTATCTCTAAATGCTTTTATATCTCTTACTATTCTGTGCGTAACATCTGTTAGGTAATCAAGTGGTGGATTACTTGTTAGCATCACTCTGTGCATGTCATCGCAATCTTCCTCTGCTACTCGCTGTAATTTCTCAAAGTCTTTACCAAGTACGGCGTCTATACATTCTTTTTGTCTCCTTTCCATTATATCTTCCACTCTTTGCGAAAAATGAGGACTGGACTGCGCGCTTGCGTGCCCCTTTGTTGAACCAACTTTTTTCTCTTCCATAGATGGAACAAGAATAAAATCATGCAACACCCAATGGTTCTCATCTGCCATTTGTTCACCATAAGAACTGCCTATTTCGTCTCCTTCACCTGCTCTAAGCGCAATAAATCCTCCAGAAGCACTACGAGCAGCAGAGCCAGACCCTAGCCTAGCTATAACACTTGTCTGTTCGTCTGTTAGATTGATTGTCTCCTCAATTAACCCTTGGATTGCACGAGCAAAACAACTAAATACTGCAGCAGAAGATGCAAGGCCTACAGCAGCAGGAATATGAGATCTAATTTCAAGTGCAACAGAAGCGGGGATTGCTTCCGGAACATCTAGTGTCTCTAAATATTTCTTCGCTAGATCCAATGTTATTTGAAACCTTCCAACTTCAGACTCTTTTAGTATTCTCTCAGATCCATCTGAATTAATAGATTTCACGGTTAGTGTTTCTGAATGATCTATATCAATCTCTACAGTTGGGCTGTCTAAAGTCATAGAAAATGAGTCTGCAACAGGCAGCCTAAGGCCATTGTTTCTATTGCCCCAATACTTAATCCATGCGCTGTTTGGTGCAGAAATAGCGGTTTTCATACAAATTTAAGAAAATAATGTAAAAGAAGTATTACTTATAATTGAGCTAAGCGCTTCAAAATTATCAATGATTACTAAAACCATTCCTGCTCCACCAGTTTTTCCTCCTGCTCCAATTACTTTTGCGTAACCTCCTGATGTTTCGATACTTTCGATTAGTTCTTGTACGTTTTTTGGAACAACTCCAAGTTTTATTTGAGCTTTGTTGTGGTCCTTAATAATTTCTTCTAAATCTTCTCCTCCTATTACACGTTCGGTGCACCTCCCTATTACTTTAAAAGACTCTTCTAAAGAATCTTTTCTAGAGGTAGTCCATTCTACTAGCTCTGGGGTCGCTTGCTCTGGCTTACCTGTATCTATCAAATACATATTTTTTAAGATTCCTTCTTTTAATTTTACCTTTTTTGGCTCTTCTCCTTTTCTAAACTCTATCGCTGAATTGTTCCAGATAACTGCAAAATCTATACCACTGTTACCAATATTTAATGCATCTTCTATTTCTTTTGCTTTCAGCTCACAGCTTTCGCCAAGTAGTGCTCTGCATATTGCAATTACCAAAGCTGTTGAAGATCCCATTCCTTTACCAAGTGGAGCTGTGGAATTTATTTTTAGAGTTCCAAAAATCTGGTCTTCGTATTCCTTACACTTATTAACAATCTCATTTGTGTATTCTATCCAACCAGCATTCGAATTTGGCCATTCTATTATCAGATCTGGTCTTCCTAAATCTAGCTCATATTCGGCTGTGATCCCACAATTTGCAGGAATTGCGATCCCAGGGTATCCAAATACAACAGCGTATTCTCCAGAGAGAATTATTTTTGCCGGTGCGGATGAAATGGTTTTCATTATATTAACTTCCAAATCTTCTAGATCGTTTTTTAAAAGTATTTACACACTCTTCTAATTCTTTAACTCCAAAGTCAGGAAACAAAATTGGTAAAAACATCCATTCTGCATATGCACTTTGCCAAAGAAAAAAGTTACTTGTTCGGTTCTCTCCCGACGTTCGAATTATTAGATCTAGATCTTGTAGATCTGGTTGATCTAAATATTTCTTTAATTGATCTTCTGATTCTATTCCATCTGATTCACTTTTTTTAATTGCTCTAAGTATTTCATCTTTTCCTCCATAATCTATGGCTAGATTAAGAGTGCATTCTTTGTTGTCTTTTGTTTCTTCTTCCAATTTAGAGATCTCTTTTATTAAAGAAGCGGGGAGTCTATCTTTTCTGCCTGAGTGCAATATGCGTATACCCTTTTCTATAAATTCTCCTCTTTGATTTATTAGATATTCTTCTAATATTTTCATTAGTTTATCGATTTCTTTCTCACTCCTCTTCCAGTTCTCGGTAGAGAAACACCAAATTGTTAAAACTCCAATTTCTGGCTGTGCATAGCACCATTCTAATGATTCTTTAAAGTTCTGAATTGCTTTCTCGTGTCCTTTCCAAGGGGATAGTGTCCTCTTTTTTGCCCAACGACGGTTGCCGTCTGGGATTATTGCAATATGTAATTTGGAATCAGGTGTCTTCATACGAATTAAAGTATAACAATTTAATATTATTTGCAGATTATATTCAGCCCCAAATGAAACCATGGAGCATAAGCATGTTGATTATTTTTCATGTCTTCTTTTAGGTTACTTACATCTCTCCATTCCATTGCCTCAATCTCTTCTGGGTTTGGATCTAATCCAACATCTCCATTCAGATCAGCAGTAAGCAGTGTTACATGTTCATATTCTACTCCATTCCCATTTGGGTCCTCTGCCTTGTAAACAAGAGTTCCTTCTACTTTTAGATGGGCAGTAAATCCACATTCCTCATTAAGTCTTCTTTCTCCTGCGTTTAGTACATCTTCATCTATAAAGGGATGACTGCAACATGTATTTGCCCAAATGCCTGCAAATAATAATTTTGTATTAGCCCTTTTTTGAATGAGTACCTCTGATCTATTATTTCTAAATACATATATAGAGAATGCGCGATGCAACATGCCTTCACCAGTGTGAGCTTCTAGGATTTCTGCCTGCCCTATTTTATTGCCTTCTTTGTCTGTTAATGTCACTTCTCTCATATGCCTATGGTCTTGTTTTTTGCGTCTTAGTGCAAGCTAGTACTACACTGTTTATAAATTATTACCCTACTATCTTTTATGGAACAGGAAGCAACTACCCAAGCAGCAGATCTAATCGACTCTTCTTTGCAGAAGATTGGCATTTCGGATCTTTCATTTTTAAGTACAACTGTTCTGCAAAATACGGTTTTACAGTGGATTATTGCACTTTTTTTGTTTTTATTCTTTTCTGTTTTATTGCATGGAGGAAAAAAGATATTAATTAGTAGGCTCCATACCATAGCTAAAAAGACCAAGTGGAAAATAGACGATGTAGTAACTTTGTCTTTAAAAAATATTAGTTCTTTCTTTTATTTTTCTGTTTCGCTCTTCTTTTCTGTACAACATTTGGCTCTATCAAATGTTATTAGTTTAGGTATTAGGGCAATCTTCTTATTCGCAATTGTTTTTGAGGTAATAAAGATAGTAGAGGTTGTTGTTAAGGCTTTGATTTCTATTAAATTTAAAAAATCTGATACAGGAGCAAAAAATCTAACAGTTGCAGTAGGTTTGATTGTTAGAATAGTTCTTTGGTCAGTTGGTTTACTGTTAATCCTATCTAATATGGGTGTAAATGTTACATCCTTAATCGCTAGTATGGGTATTGGAGGGTTGGCTGTATCACTAGCTTTGCAGCCATTGTTCCAAGATATGTTCAGTTCATTCTCTATCATTTTAGACAAACCGTTCGAGGAAGGGGATTTCGTAGTTTACGGAGAGTTCTCTGGAACAGTAAAAAGCATTGGTCTAAAAACTACACGTATGGAAGCACTGCAAGGCGAAGAGGTAATTATCTCTAATTCAGAATTAACAAACAGCAAAATCCAAAACTTTAAAAAGCTCAAAAAACGAAGAATAGTATTTGGATTTGGTGTTACTTACGACACTCCTCACAAAAAATTAAAGAAGATACCTGCAATGATTAAAAAAATTGCAAAAGAGGATGCATTGATTCAAATGGATCGTGTGCATTTTAAGGAATTTGCAGATTCTAGTCTTAACTTCGAAGTTGTTTATTTCATTAAGAGTGCAGATTACACAGACTATATGAACTCTCAGCAGAAGATGAATCTAGCTATAGTAGAAGTGTTCGAGAAAGAGGGAATAGAGATGGCTTTCCCAACTCGTACTGTTCATCTAGTTAATCAGGTGTAGTGAGCTCATCTATTATATTGGAAGCTCCTGCATATCTAACTTTTTTCTACAGGCGTTTCCTATAATTATTGAAGATAATAATAAGGTTTGGTTTGTTAGAACTTCTGATAGCTCTTCTTCAGATTCAAATCTAACCATATTTCTATTATATTGTTCATGCTGATTTAAATTAATTTTAGATGTTTTAAATGAATCTGATAGCATTATTAACGCTTTAATTTTGTTTCTTGTACACATCCATAAGTGAAGTTTTAA
>Ga0209249_1002591_pt1 | contig 14444 bp, 14 predicted proteins | sample SaaInlV_200m_DNA_4_FD_184653 | JGI IMG/M metagenome (GOLD analysis project Ga0209249, IMG submission 184653) | Marine microbial communities from expanding oxygen minimum zones in the Saanich Inlet - SI037_S3LV_200m_DNA (SPAdes) (version 2) | ecosystem: Environmental > Aquatic > Marine >...
ATTGATCAAGATATTCGTGGACCCAAAGGAGAACTTATTGAAATAGAGGTCTTTGCTCATGGTGCAATTTGTGTAGCTGTCAGTGGTAGATGTTCAATGAGCATGTATTGCTATGATAAATCGGCAAATAGAGGGCAATGCGGACAAGCATGCAGACGTAAATATAAAATTACAGATGTAAATACAGGACAGGAATTAGTTGTAGATAATAACTATGTTATGAGTGCAGCTGATCTTTGTACTATTGGTATGCTAGATAAAATTGTTGAAGCTGGTGTATCAGTTCTAAAATTTGAAGGACGAGGTAGACCTCCAGAATATGTTGACCTTGTTACTAGAACATACAAGCAAGCACTTCAATCCATTGAAGAAGGAAAATACACGACAAAAAAAATTGAACAATGGAATAAAGATCTTGGGACGGTGTTTAATCGTGGACAATCTGCCGGTTTTTACATGGGTCGTAAAATGGATGAATGGGCCGGCGGAAATGGTGGAAAAGCAACAAAGAAAAAAGTTTTTGCTGGAAAAGTAGAATATTATTATCCCAAAATAAAAGTTGTCCAAATTAAAGTTATGGGTAAAGTGGAATTCCAAAAAGGAAATGAATTTTTAATAATAGGTGATAAAACAGGAATTGTTAAAGATAAATTTACAGACATTTTAATTGACGATAAAAAAGTTAAAAAAGCTCAGCAAGGAGATGTAATTACTTTTAAACTTGATCAAAAAGTTCGAGAAGAAGATGATTTTTATTTGTGGAATAATGCTTAAAATTAAACGGGGCGTGGCGCAGATGGCTAGCGTGCGCGGCTGGGGGCCGCGAGGTCGCAGGTTCAAGTCCTGTCGCCCCGACAATGAATAAGAAAATAAGCTTTATGCTGATTTTTTTATTTTCTTATATATAATATACAAATTGTAACAACCTCTAATTCAAGAAACTCTTAAAATGCTACACATCTACTTAGTCCTATTCACTGTTGTTTTATATTCTGTTGCATCAATAATCAGAAAGAAAGTATCTGCAGTTGATGATGATCTCAACTACATTTTTTCTGTAGTATTTCAATTATTAGGAGGAGTCTCTGTGTTTTTGTTTTCGATATTACTAGGTTTTGGAAATGAGTATTCACAATTTTTTCCAACTCTAAATTCATCTATAGCTATAAAAATATTCATTGGTTCAATTCTTTGGTTTCTATCTACAGTTACTTCATTTAAAGCACTTAATAAAATCACAGCATCCAAATATTCTATAATTGAAACTCTAGCGCCTTTAGTATCTATAGTCTTGGCACTTTCATTTCTTGGAGAAAGCTTTAATCAAACACAATTTGTGGGTATGATCCTGATCTTGATCAGTGTTTTTATGGTTATTTATGACAAAAATGATAATTTCTCTCATTTCTCAAAAGGAGAATTTATCGCTCTTTTATCAGCTATTTTGGCTGGAGTGGCACTTGTAAATGACAAAGGAATTTATGCAGTCACACCTCTTTCACCAACGCTTGTAGTTTTATTTATACTTCCTGGAATATTAGGAATTTTAGCTAAGCCATCTGAGTTAAAGAAACTTCATTTAATAATTAAAAACAAAAACGTTATAAAACAACTTTTAATCATGAGCACTATCTGGGGTATTGCTGCAATCTCTTATTATAAGGCAATTGTCATATCAAACTCTATTTCTTTAGTTGTTTCTGTTGGACAATTATCAACAGTAATGACTGTCTTATTAGGACTTATTGTCTTGAAAGAAAGAGAAAATTGGCAACTCAAAATTATTGCTTCAGTTGTTAGTGTTGTTGGTTTGGTGTTTATGAGTCTCTAGACTAATCACCTTCTCTAGATTAAAATACACTACATAAATGCCGCGGTGGCGGAATTGGTAGACGCGCGAGACTTAAAATCTCGTTCTAGCAATGGAGTGTGGGTTCGATTCCCACCCGCGGCACAAAAATAAATACCCTACACAAATAGTGTGGGGTATTTATTTTTATGACATGGTTGTAGAAAAAAGATCAGCTAGTTCTTAACCAAGTTGCAAAGCAACAGGGCTAATGCATGCGAACGAATGAAATGAGTGAGTCGTAGATTCCCACTAACTTTTTATTATTTAGTATTTATTTTTCAATCTAATCCCCCACAATATAAAGCTCTTTTTCTGCTCTGGTAATCCCGGTATATAACCAACGTCTCCATTGTTCATCATCCATTTGCTTGAATCGTTCTTCAAATAAAATTACTCTAGAAGCTTGGCTACCCTGTGCTTTATGTACAGTGAGCGCATATCCGAAGTCAAACAAGTCTAGTCCTTTGGTAAGATTTCGCTTTCCTTTGGTGTAGTTTTGAGGTTTTGTAGCACCGAACTGATGTTTGTATATCTTGCCTGTATAAGACTGGTTTCCATCTAGCTCAATCTCTGCATAGTAAGAGTTATCATCATGAGATTCTATATAAATTATTTTTCCCAACATTCCATTATAAATATGTTTTATATGGTTATTACGTAGACAGATTACCCTATCCCCGATCATCGGTTCTGGAGTTGGATCCATGAATTTATGTTGGCGGATAAAATTATTGATCTTTACTCTAGTAAAGTTATATCCAGTCAGAATCATTGTTTGTTCATTATAATTTCTCAATAATTCTTGAACTTTTTCCTGAGTATCCATATCTCTTTTATTTAGTTTTTCAATATGTGGACCGAATTTACCAATAGAGACTTTCCCTGTTTTACGAGCCTCTGTAGAAAGCTTGATAATGGGGTTATCTGCTGCCTGACGATGAATTTTTTCTAGTTTGATATCTGTTTTTTCCATGAGACTGAATTGACCTTCAATGGGAGGGAGCTGTCCATGGTCTCCAATAGCAATAACTGGAATGTTAAAAGATAAAAGATCTTGCCATATTTGATAGTTAACCATTGAGGCTTCATCAACAATAATCAATTTTGTATCGATACTTTCTTTTCTTTTCCAGCCAGTAATATCTTCTTTTTTATTAATGATGGGGGCATAGATCAGGGAGTGAATAGTGCCTACAAAATCTTGTTTGAAGACAGCTTTTTGTTGGGTTAATGTGGATTTTAAAACCCTGGCAGCTTTACCGGTATAGCTTACCAAAGATACTTTTATTTTTTCATTTTTCTTGTGCAGCATTTGTCTCAAGATAGCGGTGAGAGTTGTTTTTCCAGTTCCAGCATAACCCCCTAGAGTAAAGTAATTAGGTGATCGTTGCGGGGTCTTGAGCCACTTTATTATTTCCTCAAGGGCATGTTTTTGGTCAGCTGATAATTCGATATCCATAGACTTCATCATAGCTTGAAATGATGATTTTCGTTTATCAGAAATTTAGTTTTAATTTTCTAATTAATTGGGGTTGTAATGATTCATTAATTTTGTTAAATTAAACACTTCCTAATCAGAGGAAAATGCATAAAAATTGTGAAAAATAATCACAGTTTTTTTGTTTTTCTATGGTGTGGAAATAATAAAAAGTAGTAGTTTTTGAAAAAGAAAGACTAAAAATAATGGAAAGATATAAAGGATTATATTTTACAGCTGATAAAGGTGCTGGATCTGGGAGTAGTTCTTCGAAGGATACTTCTTCTTCAACTTCAGAACCAGAAAAAACTGTTCCTGAAAGAATGGACGAGGCTGTAGAAAATGCTGGATTAAGAGCTGTTACTGAGGTTATAAAAATAGCTAATGAGCAACTAGGTAAATAGTTATTTATTCTATTTCATGCATTTGACCCCAAACAATATATCCTTTGGATGGTTCAAGAATAATTTTTTCTGAGATTTGTTTTTCCAAATCTAATTCACTAAAATATACTTTAGTATCTTCAACTGTTGAAGCTCTAGTATCTTTTACATGAACTGGAGCATTTTCAGTTGGTTCAAAAATTACATTAATTTTTTGATTATTTTCAACAATTTCATCTGGTGGATCAGTTGATAAAAGTTCAACCACAAATAATACTCCTGCCTGAAATTGCCCTGATTCTTTATTAACTTTTTTGCCATAATTGGGCTTAACAGAAGTAATTTTAAATTCAAATTCTTTGGCAGGTCCTTCATAGCGACCATTAAAAACAGTTATCTCCTCAGCACTCAAAACTATTTTAGTTTCAATATATTTTGTAAGCTTGTCTAATGATTTTTCTCTTAAAGTGTTACGATCTGTCTCACCATATACAACTTTATTATAAATTTTATCAACAAAAGGCTTCAGTGGATTTCTGATTCTCTTTGTCTTCTCTTCTTCCGGGATATGACCAGTAGCTTTTTCTAGCATTACTTATTGACCATCTCATAAACTTCATAAATATCTCCTGCACCCAAAGTGAGAAACACATCTCCTGGTTGCAGGGATTTTTTGAAGAATTCTGTTAAGTTCTCTAGAGTCTCTAGATTTTTTGCTTTCACTTTAGTAAATTTTTCTTCGATAGCTTCACATAAGATAGTGCTAGAAATAGTTGCATCACTTTTTTCTCTAGCAGAAGAAAAGATATCAATCATCACGATTTCATCAGCATTAGCAAAAGCATCTACAAAGTCAGTAAATAATTCTTTAGTTCTAGAATAAGTGTGAGATTGAAAAGCAATTACTTTTCTAGCATTTGGATACCATTCATTCAGGGCCTGAATGGCTACAGAGACTTCTTTTGGATGATGAGCATAGTCATCAAAAGCTTGAACTCCATTTATTTTTCCCATGTTTTCGAATCTTCTAGCAGTTGATTTGAATTTTTCTAGACCATGATTAGTCAAAACTTCTGGATGAAGTGGGGCGACAGCAGCAATAGCAGCTAGAGCATTCAATATGTTGAATTTTCCAGGAATCTGCATTTTCAAAGGATATGATTGTTCTTTATATTTGAAAGTTCCTTTAGTAGTTCCCTCTTGTGATGAGTAGTCAGTAAGTTGGAAATCAGCATTTTTATTTTCTCCAAAAGTAATGAACTTCTTGGAGGTTTGTTTAACTAGGTTCATCATCTCAGAGTCATCAGCGTTGATAACTAAATGACCTTCAGTTTTTGTTTGTTCAAAAAATTTCAAGAAAGTTTCTTTTGTATGGTCAAAGTCTCTATAAACGTCAGGATGATCATATCTAAGGTTAGTACAGATATTTATATATGGCTTCAAAAAGGAAAAACGAGGAGTAATTTCTATTCCTTTTTCTGGTGCTGAAGGATCAATTACATATTCATCGGCTTCTGCTACAAAACATTTTGAATCAGTCCAAGCGCCTGTTTTTTCTAGTCCAGGAATATTTCCAACTCCTACAGAGAATGATGGATTTTTTCCTATGTTTTCCAAGATCCAAGTAATCATTGCAGAGACAGTAGATTTACCACCCACTCCACATACAGCAATTCCTTTTTTTTGGTTAAAGAAAAAGCTTAGTGCTTCTGCTTGAGAAAAAGTAGGAATATTATGTTGTTGTGCCCACTGAACTTGTGGATTATTAACACCATTGTGAGCAGCTGTATAAACAACACAGTCTATTTTTTCTGGAAGTGGAAGATCAAAGTGATCTACTTTTATTTTTAATTCTTGGAGTTTATTTTCTGTAACAAATTTTTGAGGAACATCACTACCCTGAATATTTTTTCCAGCATCAATCAATATCTGAGCCAACGAAGTCATCGCGACTCCTTTGATACCAACAAAATAAAAATTGGAAAAATCCAAGATATTCATAAAGTTACTTTTTTTTATTTTTCGTAAGTGCTTCTGTAGCAACAGCTTCTTCACTCCATGGATACTCTACAGTTCCATAACACATGCTTTTTTCTGGGCCTTTACCAAAGATACCAACAACATCACCTTTTTTGGCTAGGTTATTAATGGCAAAATCAATAGCTTTTTCTCTGTCAGCAATAGAAACAATTCTGTTATGTCCAGTTTCCAACTGTTCTTTCATTTGTCTAATAATAGACCAAACATCTTCTGTTCTTGGATCTTCTGCAGTAAAAACAACTAAGTCTGCATGCTGAAGACCTATCTTACCCATCATTGGTCTTTTTTCTGCATCACGTAGGCCAGCAGATCCATAAACAGCAATCAATTTACCAGTAATCTTTTTGGCTTTCATGTGTTTTTTGAGAGCTATCAGAGCTTTATCCAAAGCATTGGGCGTATGGGCAAAATCTATAGCTACAGTGATGTCTCTTTTATTTTTTATGAACTGCATTCTTCCTTCTACGCCAGGAAAGGTTTTTATTCCCTGAGCGATTTCTTCTGGTTGTAATCCTAATTCTAAAGAAATTTTTGTAATTAAGCGAGTATTCATTTGATTATATGGTTCTAGAAAGCGTTTTACAGTAGCTTCTCTATTTTTTTTGGTTAGTGGCTGATTTTTTCCATAAGTAATAACTTTATTTTTGGGCCCTAAGTGTCTTTTTATTTTTAATAAAGAACTATCATCTTCATTCAAGATAACTGTGGCAGATTTTTTAATAATCATTGCTTTGGCTTCTAGATAGTTTTTGAAGTTGAGGTGGTAATCCAGGTGTTCATGAGTAACGTTAGTTACACCAGTAATGAGTGGTTTTATTCCCCATAATCTATGTTGGTAAGCTCCATGTGAAGTGAACTCTAGAACTAAATATTCCATTTCTTCTTTGACCATTCTAGCCATGAATTTTTGTAAAGCATCGGCATTGGGTGATGTAACATGGAAGCCAGTTTCTATTTTTTTGTCTCCAATATAAGCGGCAACTGTAGATAGAAGAGCTACTTTTTTTCCTGATGTCTGTAAGATGTGATAAAGAAGTGAAGCAGATGATGTTTTCCCATCTGTTCCGGTAATAGCAATTATTTTTAGTTTCTTGGCTGGATGTTTATATTTAAAGGATGCGACAGCTCCTTTAAGGATTCCTGTTTTGAGGAAGTGATACCAATATTTGAGACGATATATAACTTGTTTCATTGATTCTTTCATTATACCAGGATTTTAGTGATTCTTGAGGAAAGGATCAAAGTGTCAGATTTATATGTCATTATTTTTTTATGCTTTCTAGATGTTATTCAATGGTTTTTACAGGTTTAAAATGTACTCTGGTAGAGATCGAGGTGAATGGTACTAGAGGGCAACCAGCTTTGATTATTATTGGTTTACCCAATAAAGCAGTAGATGAATCAAAAGAAAGAGTCACGGCTTCCCTTGTTCATTGTGGGGTGAAGATTAGGAGCATGAAGACGGTTGTTAACCTTGCACCTGCAGAAGTGAGGAAAACTAGTAGTGCTTTGGAACTGGCTATTGCTGTAGGTTTACTTCAGCTTTATGGAAATATTTCTTGGAATACTAGTAAGACTCTTTTTTTTGGTGAGCTTTCTTTGGATGGAAATGTAAAAAAAGTTAGAGGTTTATTTTCAATGATTATGGCTGGAAAAGCTCTGGGAATTAAGAGAGTATTTTTTCCAATGGAAAACATTGAAGAAGTAAGAATGATTCAAGGGATTGAGCTGTTCCCTGTCAAAAATATTAAGGAGATATTAGTCTACAACAATAAAAAACAGCCATTATCATTTGTTTCTTCAAAGGAAGAAAAATTTAGTGATCAAGGTAAAGATGAATTTCTTTCTATTGTTGGTCAAGAGCAGGCAAAAAGAGCTTTGGCTATAGCTGCAGCAGGAAAACATAACATGATTTTTATTGGTTCTCCAGGAGCTGGTAAAAGTGTCTTAGCCAAAGCAATGAGGTCTTTGTTACCACCTCTTTCCAGGAAGGAATCTATTGAAGTAACTAGAGTTTATTCAATTAAAGGAATCTCTCATAAAGGCTTGATTACTCAACGACCTTTTAGAGAACCTCATCACTCTAGTTCTTTGGTTGGGATGTTGGGTGGTGGGAGGAATCTTCATCCAGGAGAGATTTCTTTAGCTCATCACGGGGTGTTGTTTTTGGATGAATTTCTAGAATATCCCAGACAAGTTATAGAGTCTTTGAGGCAGCCATTGGAAGTAGGAAAGATAACTCTTACAAGAGTGACAGGGACAGTTCACTACCCTGCTAGATTTATGCTGATAGCAGCTACAAATCCTTGTCCCTGTGGTTTGTGGTATCAAGCTCCTGGAAAATGTACTTGCTCTGATCTAGAAAAAATTAAGTATCAAAAAAAACTCTCTGGACCCATTTTGGATAGAATTGATTTACAAGTAAAACTAATCTCCATAGATCCAGAACGTTTTATTAAATCTAGAAAAATAATTTCGGAAAACAACAAAAGACCAGAAAAAGATTCTTTAGAAAAGATAAGAGAAAAAATATATTTGGCTCAACAAATACAATTGGAAAGGCAGGGAAATTCTAATGCATTTTTACAGTATTCTGATTTAAGAAAATTGGGGAATATCCAGCAACAGGCTTGGGAGTTACTTACTTCTGTAGCAGAAAAATTTTCTCTTTCAAACAGAGGTTATCTAAAAGTCTTACGAGTAGCTAGAACGATTGCAGATCTAGAAAAAAGTCATGAAGTAACAAAAAAACATTTAACAGAAGCTTTGGTTTATAGAATTCATTGAGTTTAAGTAAATAAGAGTTGGCTGATGACTACCCCTACTCCGATTATCAAAGCATAAATGCCAAAAAATCTAAATTGTGATTTTTCTATTAATTTTTTGAATAGATTCAAGCTAGCTAGACTTGTTATGAGCGTACTTGTTCCTCCAGCAACAAAAAGAGTCCAGTGAGGCATCGATAATCCTCCTTGGATAAGATCAATACTCTGAAGAAGTAATGCTCCCAGAATAGCTGGTATAGCTAGTAGAAAAGTAAAAGTAAAAGCTTGTTGTTTATCAAGTTTCTGTCCCAAACTACCAAGTAGTGTAGTTCCAGACCTAGAAAGACCTGGAATAAGGGCAAAGGATTGAAAAATTCCAATGATAAATGATTTTTTTATAGTCAAAGGAGTTGTTTTTCTATCTTTATTTTGTAAAAAATTATTGGAAATTAAATTATTAATTCCAGTTATTATCAAGGCTATTCCTATAAAGATAGGTAAGTAAAAAATACTTTCCAAAGTATCTTTGAGGAATAATCCAACAAAAACAGCAGGGATTGTTCCCACTCCCATGAATACTAGTTTTTGAAAATTAAGTTTTTTAATTTCTTTAAAAAAGAAAATAATAATAGCGATAAGACTTATTCCATGGAGAAAAATATCAAAAGAAAGTAATGGCTCTTGGAGACCCAGCCAGTTTTGAGCTAGCGCTAGATGTCCAGAGCTAGATACTGGAAGAAACTCTGTAACTCCTTGTAGTGCTCCTAGAAAAAAAGCTTGCCAAAAATTCATCATGCTTAATACTTAGGTTTATTTACTTTTTTTAGATTTTTTTGTTTCAGAAATAGTGTTCTTGGTTTGTTTCTCATAAAGATCAGTTAGTATTTTTTCTACTAACCCTTTACCACCAAGGCCAATTGCCAATCCAAATCCAAGTGACAACATCGCTATAAAACCGATGAAGACAATGGTAAGGAATCCTTCTGCGATACCAAGTTCTGAAAATGCAGTCATAGCAGTTAGGGTAATTACAAAGTATCCAGATATCTTTCCGAGGAATCTACCTGTTTTTTGATCAATTGTTTTGATACTACCTTTGACCAGGCTTTCTACCCAGCCAGCTACTAAGATTCCAAAAAGAAGAATAAACATAGCAGAGATTACATTAGGGATATAGCCGAGTACTTTTTCTAGAACTAGGGTCATTGAATCAAGTCCCAAGATAGAAATAATTGTATGAATAACTACGAGCATAGTGAGCCAGTAGAAAAGATTGGAAATAGTAAAAACAATCCTGTCGCCGATATTTTCTGATTCAAAAGCAAGTTGTAGTGGAGTTTTATTTATAAATCCAGCAAAGTTTATAGTTTTTAAGACTTTTGTGACTATGTTTCTGACCATTTTGGCCAAGATTACACCAACAACTAAGGCTGTCAGAGATCCCAGTATTTTGGGCAAAAGCAAAGAGAGACTTTGTGTAGTCTGCAAGGCCAAAAATTGTAAAGAGGATTGAAGTGGTTCTGTCATAGTTATTCTATTATATACATACTATTTGTATATCGATAGAGAAATATATTTTTTTATTTTTTATGAAATTTATAAGAGCGTACAACCCATAAGCCGGATTCTGTTTTAGGAGTGATTTATCTAATGCCGAAATCTTTATGACCTTTCTTTGCAAGCAAAGAGATAGAGAGTAGTTTCAATGAGGTCAAATTCGTTCGTTGCAGCCGGGAGGATTGCCATTTTTTATCTATGGTAAACCACAAATAAAAAATATCCAGAAGCTTGATCGTTTCATTCGGCGCCACCCGATTCGTCACTGTTGCTCTAACTGTCAAAGCCCTCATTTTCATGAGGCACCGTCTACTCTGCTGTCCGGACTTTCCTCCCCTCTAGCCGAAGCCAAAGAGGCCACGCCCGGTTGTACGCAAGGAGTATTATACCTCAATATTGGCTATTATTTCTGGTATAGAAATACTAGCTGTATCGACCCATTCCACCCCACTTCTTTTTTTCCACCAGGTTGTTTGTCTTTTTGCATACTGAAGTTCTGCAGTGGTCCAGAGTTTGATTAATTGTTCTTCGGAGATTTCTTTTTTTATGAAAAGTATTATTTCTTTGTATCCTAGAGCTGATTTGGCAATAATATTGGGCTTATTGTCTGAGTTATCTTTATCTAGATTTGGATATTTTTTTTCAAATTCTAAGACTTCTTCTACAACACCCTGCTCTAATCTTTTTAAGACTCTTTGGTGAATTTTTTCTTCAATATCTGTTGTGGTTAGTCCTAGTTGCAGTAATGGTTTTGTCTTGGGATTAGATCTAGCAAAGGCAGTAGAGTTATTTTTATTGTCACTATTTTTTTCTATTTCTTTAAATTCCTGAGTAGAGTTGGCTATTTCTATTGCTCTAATCAATCGACGAGGATTATTTTTATCAGAATTGTTCATAGGAGTTAGTTTTTCTGAATTTTTAATCTTTAGAATTTCTTGTAATTCTTCTAAGTTTTTTTCTTCAAGTTTTTTTCTTAATTCTAAGTTTGGGGGGACACCCATTGTTTCTGCTGGAGAATAGATCTGTTGATGATAAAGTCCAGTTCCTCCAACCATGATAAAAAGATCAGTAGGAGAGTTTTTAACAAGTTTTGTTGTTAATTTATGAAAATTGCCAACAGACCAATCTTGGTTACCAGTCAGAATACTGGTCCCATGCAGTGAAATTGATAGGGTTGGGTGAGAAAAAAAAGGATATTCCAAATTTTGTGTATTATTGCTGGTTTTATTATTTTTTTCAAAACTTGAATTGTTTTTTTCTTTTTTAGTTTTATTTAAAATAAAACTTTCTGGCACATCTGCCCCAGTAAGAATAGCAAGCTCTTTATAAACTTGTTTTGAGTCTGCAGAGATAACAGTAACTTTGGCTTCAGGGTTTTTTTTACACCACAGTTCTGCAAGTTCAAATGCTTTATCTGTTTTGCCAGTAGCTGTTTGGCCAATAATAGAAATAAATTGATATTTTGAGTTATTCACAACAGGTATTATATCTGATGAATAAAATATTTATTTGGTTGAGTTGTAATCTGACTAACCTACTGTAAAAAGCAATTATGGTAATATGGAACAAGAGTATAAATTTAATGAAAGGCAAATTATGTGTGGAACATGTGATACCCATAACAAAGAAGAAGTTAAAGCTTGTCCATCTTGTAAAGAAGAGGGATGTGATGGTTCTTGCTCTAAATAAGACAAGAATCTTTTAACTAAATTTAGACAACCTTTGGCCTTTGCTGAAGGTTGTTTTTATTTATTAATTTATCTAGTGTTTCCCAGCGTTTTTTTCGTATTTTATAAGGAATTTCTTCTTTATAAATTCTGTAAGCTGATGTTCCTGGTCTTGGTGAGTACATAGCTACAAAACCAACTTTCCAGTTCATTTTTTTGGCAAACTCTAATGTCTCTTGGAATTCTTCATCGGTTTCTCCAGGAAAGCCAACAATAATATCTGTTCCTAAAACAATTTCTGGATCGCCTGCTCTTAGTTTATTAGCTACTTTGGCATAATCTTCTGCAGTGTATCCCCTATTCATTCTTTCCAAAACAGTATTGCTACCAGATTGGATAGGAAGATGAACATAACGATCTATTTTTTTATTTTTAATGATTTCATTTATTAGTTCATCATGGAAATCCCATGGGTTACTACTGAGGAATCTAATCATTTTTATTTCTTTATATTTTGAGATTTCTCTGAGGAGTTTTACAAAAGGTGGAGTGCCTTTTGGGGTGAGATACTGAGATTGGTTGGAAGGAATATTTTCTCTAGTAAAATCATCATCACTCATGAGCATTTTTCGGAGTCCTATTCCCACTTTTTCCAGTCCCCATGAATTGACATTCTGTCCCAGTAAAGTTATTTCTGAGTAACCTTTATCTACAAGATTTTGAATTTCTTTTAATATTTCTTCAAGACTTCTAGATTGTTCTCTACCTCTGGAGTAAGGAACAATACAGTAGGTACAAAAAGAGTTACAGCCAGCAGAGATTGGTACCCAGGCATGTTTTTTATCTCTGCGAATAGCACTTTGGTTAAAACCAACCTCATTTACAGGTAATATTTCATCTAGATTAGGAATCATATCCAGTATCTTATTTTTTCCATGGTGAAGCATACAGCCAGTAAAGATTATCTTTGGCTTTGGAAGATTCTTTTTTTTGTAGTGTTTTACAACTTTGATCACAAAAGCCCTAGCTCTGTCTTCTGCACTTTTTCTGATGGCACAAGTATTGATGACTACTTCATTTGTATCTTCCCAAGATTCTGCCAAGGAATAACCTCTAGCTTCATAGTCACCAGCAATGCGTTCTGAATCGCTTTTGTTTGATTGGCAACCGAAGGTATGAATAAAGTATGTTTTCATGATATTTTTTTATATTTTATAAATAAAGTGAAGTGAGGCACGAGCGGGATTCGAACCCGCGAACAAAGGTTTTGCAAACCTTGCCATTAACCACTCTGGTATCGTGCCATTCTGTTTTTTTAAAGTTTTCTGTACTGAGGAATTATACTGGTAGACTTGATAAATTTCGAGGTGGGGTTTTAATATGTCTTTTGGGGTGTGGTAATATGATAAATAATATGCCTACACATTTTGCCGGTAAAGTTTATTCAGCTCTTAGGAAAGTTCCTAAAGGAAAAGTTACTACATATAAAAAATTAGCAGAGTCTATAAATTCAAAAGCATATAGAGCGGTAGGTCATGCTTTATCACAGAACCCTTATGCTCCAGCTGTACCCTGTCACAGGGTTGTTGCAAGTGATGGAACGATAGGTGGTTTTATGGGACAGAAAACTGGAGAAGCTATTAGAAAAAAAATAAAACTCTTGGAATCAGAAGGAATAGTTGTAGAAAATGGAAAAATTGTAGATTTTGAAAAAAAAGTGGTAGAAATAAAAAATTAATATTTATTCTTTAATATCTTCTGGAAGACTCAATAAAACAGGAATTAAGATTGCTGCAAAAAGATTGAGATCTTCATTACTAGCCAAAGCAGCTTCTTCACTTCCAAACATAGGATCAACTTCTACTGCCTCACGAGCGACAACTATAATAGGAACAGTTGGTAAATTTTCTTTTCTTTCTTCGAAGGCTTTTTTCAAAAGATTTTGGATTGATTCAATAGTAGCTCCAGAGCTATAAACATCATCCACGACAGCTATAGTTTCTTCATTTTTTACAGCCTGGATAATTTGATCTATCATTTTTTCTGTTAAGGCAAAGAATTTGGAAGGTTCTCCTGGAGCCAAAGTAATTGGCCTACACTCCTCTACCCAGATTTTTTTATTCTTAGCACTATCTAATTCTTCAGCTTTTTCTTTTTTAGCACTAGCTAGATCTCTAACTTCATCCTCAGTAAAAAGATATTTTTCTCCATCTTTTTGAGTAGAGCCACCTACAGCAATAATTGGTGGTTTCTCTATACCAGCTTTGAGAGTTGCTTCTTTGATCATTTTTTCTGATTTTGAAGAAGGAGCTGTGATGACTAGACTTACTCCTAATTCTTGTAAGAAGCCAGAGATTACTTCTGCTCCGTGTTCTTGTATTTCCGGAATTCTTGGGTCCAAGATAGCTATATAAGCAGGTTCTGATTCTGATCCAACATTAACTACGGGGAAATCAAATTTATGTGAATTAAGGATAACTTCTAGGACAAGTGAGCCATCTTTATTTTTTCTAAGATTTTCTGCAGTGTGGATTTGTATTTCTTTGGAATGAGTCATTGAAAGTTAATATAGCATAATTTTTTTTACTCTAAAGAGATTGTTTCAGTACACTCTGAGACAATAATTTGATCATCTTTATAATCAAGATAAACAAAGTTGCCTGGACAAGAATTTTTAATATCATTATTTATAGCTTCTAGTCT
>Ga0209249_1002592_pt1 | contig 14438 bp, 13 predicted proteins | sample SaaInlV_200m_DNA_4_FD_184653 | JGI IMG/M metagenome (GOLD analysis project Ga0209249, IMG submission 184653) | Marine microbial communities from expanding oxygen minimum zones in the Saanich Inlet - SI037_S3LV_200m_DNA (SPAdes) (version 2) | ecosystem: Environmental > Aquatic > Marine >...
TTCGAGGATGCGGCGATCGTGGTGCTCGACAGCCAGTGGGAGGGATTTCCTTCCGGAATACTGGAGTGCCACCTCAATGCATTTCTCTACTGCAAGCAGCGAGAGATCGGCATCGGCGACACTCTCTGAAAACTCACTTACGGAGCAGTGCTTATCCTTATTGGATAGGTACTGCTCCATTTTGGGATACACCTATTTTTTGCTCTCAATGCTTTATACTCACCGCATGTATAGAGAAGACATCAGGGTCGCAATCAATGCGCTGGAGCACAAGTATCTCTCAGATGCCGCCATCGAAATTCGCCAAGGCCATTTCAGCCAGAAAGAAGGCATCAAGCATATCCGTAAAGAATTCGGGAAGTTCAAAAAGTCTGTAGAGGCCATTTTCATGGCGTCAAACATACCTCTTGCTTCTTATGAAAGAGACCTTCTAGAGCAGGAGCTCAAAGAAAAATATAGTCGTTTTAATCGCATTGTCCGAGCGGAAGGACAACTTTTACTTGCCGTCATGGACGACACGGAGCCGCTACCTCCCATCACTTTTGACTTTAAGGCAATGGACATCATCGACCGCGATGGCAACATCACTCCACAAATTATAAGTTAGGAAACGTGGACACCGTGCACTTCCAGTGACTTCAATTCTCAGACAACTCTCCCATCCAACGATGGTAAGTCGCTTTGCTGATTCCTAAAATTCTTTGGCTACACTCTTTGTTCATAGAAGAATTTCGCTTCACAAAATCAATTGCATCCAACAGACACCGCCTCTCTGACACCCCTTTCTTTTTAGCAGGCAGTCGATCCCACCACTCTCGCTTTTCTCTTAAATACCCCTCAGAAAAATCATTTGCGGCTTGTTCAAGCCTGGCAATTTTCTTTTCCTTGGATTTTAGCTCCTGACGCAACTTCTTCTCTTGTGCACCACTGAGAGCCTCTTCTGCATTGAGCAGGACTTTATTGCACCATTTTTTCAGATCATCACCAAGAACTTCGTGCTCCACAAAGAACTCATAGCTGCTGGGGCGCCAGCTTAAATGCTTTCTGACAATCTGGGCTTTTTCCGTTGTTGTCTTTCTTCGAGAAACTAATGGTTTCATACATAACACTCATAATAGTTAATGACATCTTTAAGATTAACACCAAAATGAGACTTTTACATAAACATAAAATAATATATATATTGTCTTTTAATCATAAGCATATCAACTCCAGTTGACTTATCCCTGTGAGGGAACAAGTGGTCATGAATACCTCATAAGTGATAACAATGACCACCCCCCAAGGATAAACAATTAACTTTGAGGAAAAAGATATGTCACCAAAAGACACCAAAAAACTAACGGCCCCAAGCTCACTAACGGCCCCATACTCACCAAAAAACAATGACAATCCAACTGACATCGCCCACAAGGAGGAGGAGCCAAAAATACACAAAAAAGGAGAGATTGAAAATAACGAAACTAACGTGATATCAGTGCTGACAAACGTGAAGCCAATGCCCCCTGGGATGTTTACGGATACTCGCGAGACTACAGATGAAGATGTCCCGCTGGGGACAATCTCAAATGTCGCAACCATGCTCAGACACTATCGAATTACCAATAGATACAATGTGACTCGGAAAAAGCTGGAAATAATAATCCCCGGTATGTCGTGTTTATCCGACAACGCCGATAACAAAGCGCTCGCGTACCTCACCAGTCTCGCAGCTTTGAATCGAGTTCCCAGGACAGATCTTCCTGCATACCTGCTGGCGATAGGTGATGACAATCGCTACAACCCAGTGGCAGAATGGATCAATTCAGTCCCGTGGGACGGCGAAGATAGGTTGTCGCAACTACTTGATACTATCCGCCAGACACCAGAGTTCCCAAAAACACTCAAAGAGACTCTGCTGAAGCGGTGGCTGATCAGTGCTGTTGCCGCGATCTATGAAAAGGTGGGATATCGAGCTCGGGGGGTTTTGACACTGCAAGGGGAACAATCAGTTGGGAAGACAACTTGGATCAATCGGTTGATCGATAACGAGCTGCTGCGCCAGGAGGTGATCAAGCTGGATCACCATTTAGACGCTGGGAACAAGGACTCGATCACCTCAGCCATCTCACATTGGATTGTTGAAATTGGTGAACTGGACAGCAGCTTCAGAAAGGATGTTGCTAGGCTCAAAGGGTTCATAACGGCAGACAAGGACAAGCTGCGGCGACCTTACGCCCGTGTAGACTCAGAGTATCGCCGGTCAACTGTGTTTTGTGCATCCGTGAATGACGACAATTTTCTGGTCGACGATACTGGAAACAGCCGCTGGTGGACTATCCCTGTTGCATCAATAGATTACGAGCACAAAATCGATATGCAGCAAATGTGTACACAAGTTAAAACACTCTGGGAACATGGTGACCAGTGGTGGTTGACCCAAGAGGAAGAGCGCGAACTTGAGAAACATAACCGTGGTCACCGTGTGGTCAGTGTTGTGCGCGAAGCTGTGATGGATGCCATAGATCTAGCACTGCCGGAAGACTTGAAGGAGCGAATGAGTGCTTCTGATGTTCTAAAAGCACTTAAAATTGATGCCACCAACCCAAAGGCCAAAGAATGTGCCGCCATCCTAAGTGAACTGCTCGGCTCTCCCAAGAAATATGGTGGTGTCAAAAAATGGATGGTGCCACTCAAATCTAATCGTGTTCGACTCCCTGGCGAAGAGATCATGAAATTCTAAACCCAATCAACAATAAATCTGGGTGGAGCAGCAACAAAAACAACTGCTCCACCCATACACTCCTAATAAATCAGATAGATACACACACAAAGGTGGGGACGGTGCACACATAATCCAACATTCACATGTGCGTATCTCTCAATACCCTTTAGACCAACCATCAAAAATAAATTTCTCAGAAATTGCCCACTTGCTCACCCTCTTCCCCCCCAAAATTGAGCAACTCGAAGAACCTAAATAATTTTTGCGAAGGTGGGCAGTCGGAGTAGGGGCAGAACGCCCCTCTCCTCCAACGACCCAAGCAAATCATGTAGCTACAAAAAAGGTGGGGAGGTGGGCAACTTTCCCAACTTTTCTGGGGAAGGCATGGACAGCGCTTCGCAATCAGGTCGGGAACCTTCGGAAAAATTTCTATTTTGCCCACCTTGCTCACCCCCTCACCCCAGCTGCAGCAAGTCAAAGAAGCAGATGGAGTTTTCCGAGGGTGTCCACAAAAATCCGCCCACCATTGCCCACCACCGCTCTCTTCGATGTAAACAGGATAGAGCAGCACACTCAAATTATGAGACTTAAATATCGACAAAGCAGCACTACCTAGCCACCCCCTCCCCCAAGTGTATCGCAACCTAACCAACAGAAGGACTACTAGAAAAGCATGAAAATCAAACTCACACAGAGCATCATCGACAAAGGGCTAGAGTGCCCATCCGACAGACGATCGATAGAGTACGTCGATCAGGATCAACCTGGCCTCTACATACAAGCTAGACATAGCAGCAACAACCACAGCTACTACCTCAGATACACCAGTCACACAGGATGCACAGCTCATCAGCGCTTGGGAAGGGTGGCGGAGATTTCTCTTAAAAATGCACGCTCCAAAGCCAGAGATCTACGATCTCGCATCGCCGACGGCTACGACCCCAGAGCAGAGTCCAATCAACGTAAAGGTATCCCCACCTGTGGAGAATTCTTTACCCAGCACTACGAACCCTACGCACGTTCTAGGAAAAGGACAGCCTCCAAGGACTCCCAAATGTGGAACAACCGAATATCCTCTGTTTTCGGGAACACTCGAATGGACCTGTTGTCTCGAAAATCAGTTACTGACTTCCATGCCTCTCTGCTGGAAAAGGAGGGCTTGTCGGGTGCAACTGCGGACCACCATCTAAAGCTCCTAAAACGAATGGCAAATCTAGCTGTAGATTGGAGCATTATCCAAGTCAACCCTATCGCGTCGGTCAAGCCATTCAACCTAGACAACAAGCGGGAATACTATCTATCGTCAGAAGAGATCGGTCGGTTGGTTACTGTTTGCAAGTCACACCAGAAAGGAATGGTGGGTCAATTGGTGTTGGCACTACTCGCCACAGGTTGTCGACTAAACGAACTGACTAGAGCACGCTGGGAGCACTACGACGCAGAGAAGCAACTACTGACTATTCCGATGGAGAACAGCAAATCCGCCAAGCGTAGAACAGTCTACCTCAATGACGAGGCCATCTCTATTCTGGAGGGACTGCAAACCAGAGGAAATAGTAAGTACCTATTCATCAACCAAAAGACAGGAGAGCCTCTAAAATGGGTCCACAAGGTCTGGAACCGCATTAGAGAGAAGGCCTCCCTCCCAGAGCACGTCACTATGCATTCGCTTAGACACTCTTTCGCCAGCATGTGCATAAACAGTGGTCGCACTCTCTATGAGGTGCAGCAGCTATTGGGACACAGTTCGCCAGACGTCACAACCCGCTACGCCCACTTGGCACCCTCTACTTTGTCTGCCGCAAGCAATTCCGCTGGGGAGGCAATCCGGAAAGCCGCCAACGAGTAATATTTCCGTCGACATCGTCGCACCCTTCTCCAGACTCCCTTCGACCGTTCTGGTTGAAGGGGGAGGCGGCACTCGACACCTCTGCACAGCTGCCCACTCTGCCCTCCTCTGTGATTTTTTTGGGCTGGGCATGGCCACCCCCCTGCCCCGGCTCCGCACTGCAGAATGTGGCACTCTGGAGGGGGGGGAGGTGAGCACCGACCGCTGGGGTTAAAGGAACTTTCGTGCCGACTTCGGCTATTCGTCGGCGAGGGAACTGCTTACGGTTCTTCGAGATAGTTGCGATTTTGCCCCCCCTCCCCACCTCTGGAACTTCGGCTATTCTTCGGTTTGGGGATCGACTTCGGCGAGGGCGTCTGGGTTCTTCTTACGATTCTTGGACTTCGAGAGACTTCGTTTTTGACCTCGTTGTGCTCATAATCCCTTGGTCCTTGGTTCAAGTCCAAGTAGGCCCACCAACTACCCTTCCCAACCAACCTCAATCAACCCTGTAAGACTATGTTTTACGGGGTTTTTTGTGCCTTCTACCTTCTCAACTCATCCCAACTAAACGCACTGCATACCCCCACAAACAGGGGTATTTTGGGGGGTATCGTGACTTTAAAAATGGGCGATACCCCTATTTTCAGCAGTCAAAATGATCTGGCCAGACTATTTGTTGACAATCGAGCGTGAAACCGTTAGCGATTGCAACTGGGACCAACCGGACTCAAACAAATTTACGGAGATTAATGAGATGGCACTTTCAAATACAAAAATCAAAGCAGAGAAACCACGGGAGAAGCCTTTTAAACTGTCCGACGGCGGCGGACTATTCCTTCACGTCGCGCCAAACGGAAGCAAGCTATGGCGGATGAAGTACCGTTTCAATGATAGAGAGAAAAGCTACTCAATCGGAGTATACCCAGCCGTATCACTAAAAGAAGCCAGAAAGCGAAGAGACAAGGCACGGGAGATGGTGGCAAACGGTATCGATCCTTCAGCAATGAAACAGATTGAGAGGGCCGCCCGTAGTGAGGCTGGCAGCTTTAGGGAGGTCACGCTTGAGTGGCTGGAGATGAACAATTCAAAATGGTCTCTGGGATATGCCAAAAAGAGCCGAGAGCGACTCAAAAACAACCTGTTCCCTTATATTGGAAATATGAAGATGGACGAGATAACAGCACCGTTAATCCTCGCGGCTCTAAGGAGGATGGAGAGCCGTGGAGTAGTGGATATGGCACACCGTGTAAAAGGATTAGCAAGCCAAGTATTCAGGTATGCCGTAGCCACTGGCAGAGCAGAGAGAGACCCTACTCAGGATTTACAGGGTGCATTGAAACCCAACATCCCTGAATCATTCCCTGCAATCACTGATCCCAATAAAATCGGGGTGCTCATGAAGGCAATAGACTCCTTTGAAGGGACGATAATTGTGGAGGTAGCACTGAAGCTATCCGCCCTGTTTGCACTGAGACCCGGAGAGTTGAGAAAACTCACATGGGGAGAAATCGACATTGAAAATGCACTGATATCAATACCAGCCCATAAAATGAAAAAGCGAAGAGACCACCTTCTCCCCCTCGCCCAGCAAGCTATAGCATTATTGAAAACAATCCAACCGCTGACCGACAGGGGAGAAGACAGCTATGTGTTCCCTTCGATTAGAAGCAGCAAGCGCCCCATGAGTGAAAATACAATTAATGCTTCACTTCGGCGACTCGGCTACACAAAGGAAGAAATGGTGCCTCATGGATTCAGGACAACTTTTTCATCCTCGGCTAATGACAACAATTGGGATGAGCGGTGGGTAGAAATGCAATTGGCCCACAAGACGCAGGGAGTAAAGGGCGTTTACAACCGGGCAAAATATCTTGATCAGCGCCGCCGGATGTTGCAATGGTGGGCCGATTATCTTGATCAGTTGCGGGATGGGGTGGAGATGCCCGCGGCAGACAACGTAGTTAATTTAAAACAGGCATAGGAGATTTTGAGCGTGACAATTCAAGCCCCCCATTTAATGAGTGAAGTGTTTAGGCCACACCTCAATAAGAAGCTCGACCAATTACCCAATACGGCAACCAGTAAACTCGATCTACAGCAGGAGATGATTAACCCCGCCGACTGGAACAATATGGCTCCAGAGGGGCGTTATCAGTGGTTGTTAAATTATGATCGGCAGCACCACCCAGCATTTAAGGTAGAGAGGTATCTTGCTGAGGCAGCAGTACAAATACAAATGGAACTTGAAGATCAGGCTGCTTCATTCAAAGCAGAGGCAATCAAAGCAGCACAACAGGGGAGCCGAACAGAGAAATACGCTTTTGAAGAGGCAGCAACGAGAGTCGCGGATATCAGTGGGCGACTGCATGACGGAATCAACGGACTATTACCAGAGATAAGCAGGGAGCATGATTATCGCTCTAGTGAATTGCAGCTGCTCAACACTGCTGCTGAAACTTTTTGGAAAAATGCCACATTATCCGAGGCGGACACATGCCCCACCAACTCAAACGTAGCTGACTGGTTGAGAAATGAAGGGTTTTCAGCCGACAAAGCAGCGCAAGGGGCATCGATTATCAGGCCAGATAAAGCACCCAAGGGGCGTAGAGCAAAAGAATAGCCCCCTATATTTAATTAACTAAAAATCAACTGCTTAACGTAAAAATAAGGCGCCTAAATAGAGAACACCCCCCTACATTCACGGATATTTATGGACTGAAATCAGGCATTGAATACGTAGCTCCTAATTAAACGCAAGGAGCGTTACCAATGTCTATTTGTACTACTCAGTCCCCACAGGACAATACACTATCCTCTCAGTGGCCCCGCCTCCTCAAAATGGCAGAAGTAAAAGGGGCGACCTCTCTTTCAGCCTCATCTATTTATCGCTTAATAAGTGAAGGACGATTCCCGCGCCAAGTGAGGCTATCCACTCAGTCCGTGGCGTGGTTAGAGAGTGAAATCATTGACTGGGTTAATCAGAAGATTGAGCAGCGTGGGGAGGCGGCGTAATGGGCGCGACAAGAAAAGGAAAACGCCCCGGTGACCACAAGGCAATGTGGGCCGACTATCCGGGCAACAAGTATGCGACTCTCCCCCAACGAGTATGGGAGTCAGACGCTTGGAAATCTTGCAATGGTCTTGAAAAGGCACTCTTGTTTGAAATGCAAATAGCCATATCCATGTCTATTAACCATGACGGGCACTGCAATGGTCGTCTGCAATTTGCTCATAGTCGCATTAAGGAAGTTCTCAAGGTTGGTGATCGTGTTGCAGCAAGAACATTCAGGGGGCTTGTAGAAAAGGGGTTTATCGAAATCGCAGAGCCAGAGGTATGGATTCAGCGAGAAGCACGAAAACTGCGGATCACATATCTTGCCGACGAGAAGCACAGATCAGCAACAAAAGAGTTCACTCAATGGAAGGAGGGGGAAAAGATTTTTGAGGTTCCTGAACACCGAGAAAAAACAAAACTTCGACACGCACAGCGACAGTCCACTGACTGCACCTACAACAGTAAGCAGGACATGCACAGCGACAGTCCAGAGAGTGCCATAAGCCAACAATCAACAAGTTACACAGGAGGAAAATCAGCCAACGACATGCACAGCAACAGTGAATTCATGGTAAGCCATCCTACCCCTTCATATTGCTTACATGATCGCTTCGGTGGTTCTGTTGGTGACGGTTTCTATCTCTCCGAAACCAATGGATGGTTTATCCGAATCAATACCCAACCAGCAATGGTAGGGGGTATCCAATGAACAACCTGAACGACTACCCAACTGATTTGGAGCGTTCAGAGATCGCAGAGGGACATGCTGATTTTGCCCACCCTATGTATCAAGCAATCGGTTTAACCGACTACGGGCATACCATGCCTCGTGACACCCCTGAACAGGTCCAACACCACATAGACCGGATTCTCTACCATAGAGGTATACCGTACAGGGTTGACGAGAAGTTCCGCAGTCGTCAGTTGACTGATATGCTCTTTGAGGTAGATGGTTGGCTCAAGCTAATTCTGCAAGATAAATTTTCTGCGGATCTTGTTGTCTCTGTCGGCTACCCAATGGGCGGAACTGTCGTTGTGCTGCGCTCCAAAGAAATCAGGGAACAGTTAACCGCTTACGATAATGACACTGGAGAGCGTCTACTGGATATATGGCTCAGAAAGGCTGGGAGCAGCGACAACAACGGCTTTCACCTCAAGACAGCCAGAAGCGGCACACGCTGCCTAATCGTCACTCTAGCCGAGATACGACGCGTTTTCGGGGATAAGGCCGTCCGATCCTATACTCCAGCGCCTGAGCTGGTTAGACGTGGCAATCTGGGCCTCTCAACGTATGCCCAGCTTAAGTCTACCGGACTGCCGCGCAATGAGATTATGCGGCTGACTGAGCTTGTGAGGGATGGAAGGTTAAATTCTGAGCAAGATCAAACCATGCAACCTGAGACGGTTACCCTGTAGCCCATCCCCGCCCTGCTTAGGTGGGGCGGTGCAGGAGGGCAGGCGACCAATTGGTCGCCCCTACCCTGCTATTGGGGCAATATAACCAGCAGAAAAACACCCAGCAACATGCAAATTACTGATTTAAAGCAATAATAACAACACACAAAAAACACCAGAAAATAGCGTAACAGGTGGGCTACTCTTAATGAGAATGATTCCTATTTAGAGAAAGCCACAAAGAAAGCCATACCATATCCAATCTTGAAAGGCGCTGAAAAGTCAGCACCACCACCGCCCCTGACATGCCCCCACCCTCCACTATCATTATCTGTATATGCAGGGCGTAAGGCTAAGATACTAAAGAACAAAAGCCAATCTTTAACCCCTTCTCTGTGCCCCTATGGGGGGGTGCTGGAAGGCCGTCCCGAATATGCAGGCCCGTTTTTTCTGTCCAGCAAGATCCCCTTTTCTCAGCAACCCAGAAAACAGGGGATATGTTCTCAATCATAGGGCGTGACAACCCTTCCAGCGAATCTTCATTGAACACCCTTAACGGGGGAGACTTCAGTCCGTAAGGATGAAGGGCGGCACTGGCCGTTTGTCACGCTCCCCCACCATACAATGGAGATACCTAATGACTACCGGAATCAATACCTTAATCGAAAGCCCACACCGCCTCTTCCGTGGAGATGTGCGGACACCCAAGCAAATAGAGCAAATGTGGGAGATGAAGAGGGCAGCCCAAAACCAGCAACAAGAAACCCTCAACACCCTCAGAATTATAGGTGAGCTGGTTTACCTCAGCTCCACCTCTGAAGAGTTAGCGGCTGGCGCTAATCTTGATCTAACGGCCCTCGGATGCACCATTGAGAGCCTCTCAAAAAATGCCCAAATCCTCGCCGATGTCGAAGGCTTATACGCTGAAAAAATTGCCAGCTCCACAATCAATGACAGCCCCATGTTTGCCCAGCAGGAGCGTAACAGGGGTGATAATCAGGGCCTGTAATGGTACTCTGAAAACGGGATGAATTGAGGGGTAGATTGAGCAAACAGGGGTATTATTGGGGGTATCGCAAGATATCCAATATACTATAAATCTGTTATATCAGATGGTTAGGGCGGTTATTCGAGGGCAAGTAGGCCCACCATATGCAACACCATGAAAAAGCTGATCTTTTTAGATTGGCTTTTTTGTATTTTGGGGGAGCATGGGACTTTCGGAATCGATCGCCCCTTTGGTCTCTGTATAGAGGCTCTGTACAGGATTTCTCTGAGCCACCATCACACAAGCCCCGGAGACTTCCTGCTGAGGGCTGTTGTGGCCGATTTAGAGGGTACTGCAGCCTCTTCGAGGCGTGCTGCAAGATACTGGTGTCGGCTATGAGCCGCCACTGAGTCTAAAACGAAATAGATTGCCAGCAGACGATTTTTCGGATGCTCAAGCTAAAGGTTGATAACAACAATAGTCGCACCCGACCCACAACGGCCTCTCACTAGGTCAAGCGTAAGCACTCCCTGAGTGCTGCACCTAGCTCGGCCCTGTTGCTTATCTATAGGCTGACTCAAGGTGCTCTACTGTTTCAGTCTCATGGATTATCTGATGCTCTTTAGTTAATGTCTCAAATAAAAGCATAGAGCGCTCAACACCGTTATTTACTGAAAACAGTGAATTTACTAGCTGCCTGCCATGAAAGGCTTCCTGTTGATGGCTTTCAGCCTCGCGAGAGTGTAGAGAGTCAATTATGTAATTAGGTACTTCAAGGAGACTACTGTGTGGATGTCCAAGGCTTACCAAACCAGAAACACAAGGTGTAGTTCGCACAAGCATCCAGTTATCAAAGCATCTATCTAGTTGTATAAAGAGATATCGGTGAAATAGAGGCGCACTTGAATCAATGCTTTCTGAGTGAGAACATTCTAGTGGAAGGTATATTGTAAAGCCTTGAGATAAAAGGTTATATTGCGCTGATTTTACTTGTTTTGGGGCGCACGCGACTAGATACCATTTCTTTTCTATTGCTGAAGAACTATTCATACATAAACTCTGCAATTACTCTTATTTCTTCTTCTGGATAAGGTTGTCCGGGCATTAACCCGTATTTTTTTACGGCTCCAGACATCAATGCTGATTCAGGATTGGGAGATTTTACCCAATCAACCAATCTTTCAGTGAAGCTTATTTGGTCAGGATAGGATCGTTTTAGAAAACCTTTAACTGCAAACAATGGGGGGGCGAGTCTATTCCCCCCTTGGTTTATGTGGCATGATCCACACCGCTCCTTAAAAAGCTCCTTTCCGGTAGTTGATGCATTTGCATGGCTGTGCAAAGAAAATAACAATACTATTATTGTGATGGTGATTTTCAAAGTTGATTCCATTAAGTCTAGCCGCTTTAGGTATCTGACAGCATATCTATATAGTAATATTCTGTAAGATCGTTATTAGCGAATATGGTATGTCGTTTTTTGTCGGAATTAAATATATATTTCTATTTATTTCAGTATGTTACATTTCTGTAACAAATTGATTCACGCACCTATTCAGCCTAGAGAGATTTGAGATGGAGCATAGCGCCCTACCTCATCACCAAATAGCCTTACCAGCGATATTGTAGAGCGGCGTACCCGGTACGGATGATATCTAACACAAGCAGCAAATCACGCTCAAAGATCGAGATAGCCCCAAGCTTGGTCAACATGAGCTATTGAACGGCGTAGCCATCGTTTTTCTCACTCATTGCCCCGTCAAAGGGTAGATTCTCTTTCATGAGCAGGATTGAAGAGCATCACTAAAAGATTGCTCTAAGTCAGACACAGATGGCTGCCCCAATCTTCTCGTCACCACCCTAGAGGCCGCTTAGGTCGCTCTGCAGCATCTCACCTCTCCCCCTCTGCTGAGGTTATGAGCAACAGGAGTACGCTCTTCGTCTTTGCTGAATAGACGCCGCAGCAATAGCGAACAATGCCATTTTATGTAAATGTGGTGAATGAGTGTAGCTCTGTAGCCCCATAAAAGCGAAAGGCCCCAGTCCAACTCAATCAGGAGAACTGCTAGTGAGAGAGCGGTGGGCTACCTCCATAGAGTATGCTACTATATAAATATATTATTATTTTACGATACTGAAGATTCATTAGATTTACCCACCCTCTATGGATAGAAAAAAGGGCTACTCAGCCCACCTTAAGCTGAGCACCTCTGTTGTGGGTAGTGAATAGAAAAGGAGATTCCATGATTAAAAAGCTCTCAATGATTGCCTTACTCGCCCCTATTGCAACTTATGCCTGGGGCGAAGAGCACTGGTGCAACAGCTCAGACATCTACGATGGGAAGTGCACTACAAACGATATATTCATCTCATCAGCCCCCGTTGATGTTAGAAAATTCTGTGACTTTGAGAGACCCGTAACCACTCAAGCCAGCGGTGATGCCAGTGATATCAGCGGCATTGTTTACTGTTACTACAGAGGCTCAGAGAGAAAACACGTCGGAAGGTAGGCCAACCTATAAACCTCTCACAGGGGGTAGCTAACGATCTACCATTTTATTCAATTGAATGGTTGACAATTTCAGTATTCGGTAATATACTTCACGCCCATCAAGGATGATGACCCGCACAAGGACGTGCACCTACACTTTCGGTATACTACGCGGCTTTCACTGATTCCATACTAAGGATCCTCAGATGGCCCAATTCATCTTTACCATGAACCGTGTTGGCAAGGTGGTGCCAGGCGGTCGTCAAATACTCAAAGATATATCTCTCTCTTTCTTTCCCGGCGCAAAGATTGGCGTACTCGGTCTGAATGGCGCGGGTAAATCAACCCTGCTGAAGATCATGGCTGGGCTGGATACCGAAATTGAGGGTGAAGCACGTCCGCAGGCGGGCATCAATATTGGATACCTCCCACAGGAACCGCAGCTCAATCCAGAGAAGGATGTTCGTGGCAATGTCGAAGAGGGACTCTCTGAGACCAAGGGGCTGGTAGACCGCTTTAATGCAGTAAGCGCACTGTTTGCCGAACCCGATGCGGATTTTGATGCACTACTTGCAGAACAGGCTGAACTACAGGATAAGATTGATGCCGCTGGTGCCTGGGAGCTAGACCGTCAGCTGGAGATGGCTGCCGATGCGCTACGCCTGCCACCATGGGATGCCGATGTCACCACGCTCTCTGGTGGTGAACGCCGCCGTGTAGCCCTCTGCCGTCTACTGCTCTCCAACCCGGATATGTTGCTACTGGATGAGCCGACCAACCACCTCGATGCCGAATCGATTGCGTGGCTGGAGCGCTTCCTCCATGACTTCCCCGGCACGGTAGTGGCGATCACCCATGACCGCTACTTCCTCGACAATGTGGCTGGCTGGATTCTAGAGCTGGACCGTGGGCAAGGTATTCCATGGGAGGGGAACTACTCCTCTTGGCTGGAGCAGAAACAGAACCGTCTGCAGATCGAAGAGAAGCAGGAGAGCGCCCGCCAGAAGACCATGAAAGAGGAGCTGGAGTGGATTCGCTCCAACGCCAAGGGGCGTCACGCCAAGAGCAAGGCACGTATTGCCCGCTTTGACGAACTCTCCTCTCAAGAGGCACAGGCCCGCAACGAGACCCATGAGATCTTTATTCCACCCGGCCCCCGCATGGGCGACTTGGTGTTCGAAGCCTCAGGAGTGGGTAAAGGGTTTGGCAACCGCCTGTTGGTGGAGGACCTCAACTTCAACCTCCCCCCCGGCGGCATTGTCGGCATTATCGGCCCCAATGGTGCAGGTAAGACCACCCTGTTCCGCATGCTGGTGGGCGATGAGCAGCCTGATGCTGGCGAGTTGAAGATGGGGGAGACGGTCAAGCTCTCCCATGTTGACCAGAGTCGTGATGCACTGGATGCCGATAAGACGGTATGGGAGGTGATCTCCGATGGTCAGGAAATTTTGCGGGTGGGCAACTATGAGACCAACTCTCGTGCCTACTGCTCCCGCTTTAACTTCCGTGGTGGTGACCAACAGAAACGGGTCGGCGACCTCTCTGGAGGTGAGCGCAACCGCGTCCATTTGGCAAAACTGCTGCTGAGCGGCGGCAACCTGTTGCTGCTCGATGAGCCTACCAATGACCTTGATGTAGAGACTCTGCGCGCACTGGAGGAGGCACTGCTCTCCTTCCCTGGTTGTGCGGTAGTGATCTCGCATGATCGCTGGTTCCTCGACCGTATCGCGACCCATATGCTCGCCTTTGAAGGCGATAGCAAGGTGGTCTGGTTTGAGGGTAACTATGCGGACTATGAGAAGGATCGCAAGCGCCGTCTCGGTGCCGATGCCGATCAGCCTCACCGTATTAAGTATCGCCCAATCTCCAAGTAACCGCTTACCCTCCCCCCCTGTTTTTTTTGAGGGGGGGAAGGGGGAAAAGGCTACCCCTATATTCCGAAGAAGCGCAGCATCTTCTCTTTGAGGCAGGCAA
>Ga0209249_1002597_pt1 | contig 14418 bp, 11 predicted proteins | sample SaaInlV_200m_DNA_4_FD_184653 | JGI IMG/M metagenome (GOLD analysis project Ga0209249, IMG submission 184653) | Marine microbial communities from expanding oxygen minimum zones in the Saanich Inlet - SI037_S3LV_200m_DNA (SPAdes) (version 2) | ecosystem: Environmental > Aquatic > Marine >...
GGTGGATCAATTCACCCTGGTTTGGAAATGCGATATAAAGCCTTGAATCAATTTACAGATCAGCTTCCAAAAATTGAATTTGAAGAGAACTACTTTGCATTAATTGGCACCAATACAGAAACTTCCATCAGAAGTGGTGTTCAAACTGCAATTATTCATGAAATAGAAGGCACAATTAATGCCTATAAAAAAGATTATAAGTCATTGAAAATTATTGTATGTGGGGGGAACGCTAATTATTTGGCTACTAATCTTAAAAACAGCATTTTTGCGGATGAAAAATTTTTGCTCCATGGGCTCAATCAAATACTATTATTTAATGTATAGAAAAACAGTTTTACTTTTCAGCATGCTTGTAGCAATCGCTTTTGCTGTTGAAGCCCAAAATTTCAAACACCCCTATTCTCATTACGGAATAGGAATTCTTGAAGATAATTATTTTGCAGAAAACGCTGGGATGGCAGGTTTTTCACTCACTCAGAAAAGTAATAAATCCTTTTCTCCTTCGAATCCGGCATCATACTCCCATTTGATTCTAACAACTTTTGATGTAGCAATGAAGGGTCGCATATATGATCTTGCCCAAGGTGATGTAGGTTATAAAGGAAATTTAATTTCTTTTGGATATTTTGCTTTGGGTTTCCCTATTAATTATAAACAAGGTTGGGGTGCAAGTTTTGGACTTCTTCCTGTTAGCCGAATAGGTTACAACACTGTTATTGATGAATTGATTATGCCCGATTCATTGCAAAAATCTGAGGTTTTTGATAAAAGCGGTGGTTTTAACAAGGCCTATATTGGTTCTTCTATTACTTTATTCAAAAAACTTAGTTTAGGAGCTAACTTCTACTATTTATTTGGAAATACACAACTTTATCATTCCTTGTTTTTTGTAGAAAACAGCGATTACTTTGGAATAACCACAGAGCACAACACCTTTTATGGTGCTGCAGGATTTGATTTTGGCGCACAATTTCATACAAATTTATTCAATGAAGTAAAGCTTGGCTTGGGAGTAACGTACTCTCTTCCTGTTTCGTTGAAAGTTGTTCAGGAAAATAGTTTCGTAACTTTCCTCAATAACATCAGTTCTGTCACTTATAAAGACACTTTATTTCAAACGAGTAATGACTTAGCTAATAAAGAAATACCTCAAAAATTTGCAGCAGGATTTTCACTTTATAAAGAGAATAAATGGCAGGCAGGTTTGGAATACCAATACGAAGAATGGTCTAAATTCTTGCACAATGACGCCACTATAACATTATCAAATTACCAACAATTTACCTTAGGTGCAGAGTATATACCAGGCAAATCAGATGATCCTTTATACTATAAACGAATCAGTTACCGATTTGGCATTAAATATGCGTTTTCATATATGAATGTTCCACAAAATTTAGATATAAGCCCTGTAAGTTATTACAATCCAGTTAAATCGGGGATTGCATTCGGAGCTGAATTTCCTGTAAGCAGAAGCAGTTCAGCTATCAATACAGGAATTGAAATTGGAAAAATTGGAATTTTAGAAGATGACATAATTAGAGAACTATACGTCAATATGTACCTTGGATTTAGGTTAAATGACAGATGGTTTAATAAAAGAAAAATAGATTAAAAATGAAAATCAACATGAATTTAGCAGGTTTATTAATGTCAATAGTATTGGCAGGAGGAATAATGGGCTGCAGTGCTAAAACAACACCAACCGTCTCAGAATTACCAGAAGTTGTAGAAACAAGAATGCAAGAAGTTGTGAAGGATCTCGAAAAAGAAGAAGGTTCTTTGTTATCTGGAGATGAAGAATTAGCATGTAAATACGGCTCAGATAGTGCTAAAACTATTGAAAAGCAATCTTTGTATTATGAATATTATAAGCAAGATAATTTCAAAGATGCTTACCCTCATTGGCAGTATCTTCCAGCAAATGCACCATGCTATAGCAAAGGTATTTATGTGAATGGAGCTGACATGTTGAGTCAATTCATTAAGGACGAAAAAAACAAAGAACGTAAAGAAATACTAATTGACTCTTTATTAGCACTTCATGATCAACGCATAGTATATTATAATGAAGAAGCATTTGTTTTAGGCAAAAAAGGTAGCGATCTTTTTAAATTCAGAACAAAAGCATATGATGAAGCATTTTCTATTTTAAAGAAATCGGTTGAAATTGGAAAAGATCAATCCGAAAAAACAGTATTGTATTATTGGGCATATTCGGCTTCTTTTATGATGAAAAATGCAAAAATAACTGAGGACGAATTAATCAAAGTCTTTTTAACAATTATTGAAATTATCAATGTTAATGATCCAAGTGGTACTGACAAAGGGTGGCAGTCAATCTATTCCAATACCATTTCGCTTTTAGGTGATTATCTTAAATGTGGAACTCTGGTAAATAATTTCAAAAATCAGTTTATAAATAATAAGGATAATCTTGTTATGCTCAAGCAATTCCAAAGCACTTTGGAGGCGAGAAAATGTATTGACAATGACACCTATGTTGCAATTTCTGAATCAATTTACAGCATGGAACCCATTGCAAAAGCTGCTAATAATCTGGGCATTATTTTTAATAATAAGCAGCAATATGATAAAGCTATTCATTATTTTGAAGAAGCAATGAATAAGGAGAAAGATAATGTTTTGAAGGCTAAATATGCATTATCTGTAGCAGATGTTTATGGAGTGAAAGGGAATTACCCCAGTGCTCGCTCGTTTGCTCAAAAATCAGCAGCCTTTAATCCAAACGATGGAACACCCTACATGTTTATTGGTAATTTATACACTAAAAGTGCTAAAAACTGTGGAAATTCTACTTTTGAGGTAAAAGCTGTTTATTGGGCCGCAGTCGACCAATATATAATTGCAAAATCAAAAGGTACTGAAAATGCAGGATCTCAGATCATAAGTTTAACTGCAAGATTTCCTACCAAAGAAGACGCATTTTATCAGGATCCACCCGTTAAAGAAGGTAATACATATACAATTGGTTGCTGGATAAACGTATCCACAACAGCACGATTTGTTCAATAATGCAAGTTTATAAAGCGATTTTAATAAGTTTAATTGCTAGCACACTCATTTTTCAAGCTTGTCAGGAAAAAAGCATGGAAGATGTTGATATTATTACCAAGGAGCGAAATATCCCAAATGAGACCGCCATTGATATTGAATTTATCTTCAGTGATTCCGGCATAGTAAAAGCAAAAATAGTATCTCCATTATTAGAACAATTCAGGGGCGAAAAACCTTACTCAGAAATGAGAAACGGGCTTGAAGCTACTTTTTATGACCCATCTGGCAGAGCAAATGCATTTCTTACTTCAAAATATGGTAAGCGAATAACCAATGAAAAGCTGATCGAGTTAAAAGACAGTGTTGTTGTCGTTAATATTAATGGAGACACACTTAATACCGAGGAATTATTTTGGGATGAACGAAAAGATATCGTTTATTCTAACCGATCGGTTAGAGTAAAAACTGAAGATGAAATTATATACAGCAATGGTTTCGAATCAGATCCGACCTTTAGCTATTATAAGTTTTATCAAATAACCGGTACAATAAGTTTGGCTGAATAATTTATTCCTGAGATTTGTTGTAATCTTTCAGGAAGTTCTCTAATCCAATATCAGTTAAAGGGTGGTTTAATAGTTTTAAAATACTATCTGGAGGACATGTAACTACATCAGCACCCAGTTCAGCACATTGAACAATATGCATCGGGCTTCGGATGGAAGCAGCTAAAATCTCCGTTTTGTAGGCTTGAATATTAAAAATATGCACCAACTGATCAATTAATTGGATTCCGTCACGACTAATATCATCTAAACGACCAAGGAAAGGCGAAATATAAGTAGCTCCAGCCTTTGCAGCAAGTATCGCCTGACCAGCTGAGAATACCAGCGTACAGTTTGTTTTGATACCTTTGGATGCAAGAATTTTGATAACCTTCAAACCTTCTTTAATCATCGGCACTTTAACTACAATATTGGGAGCAATATTTGCCAAAACTTCAGCCTCCTTCAACATTGTTTCCATATCAGTAGCAATTACCTCAGCACTAACATCGCCTTCGACTATTTCGCAAATTGCTTTATAATGATTTAAAATATTATCCTGTCCTTTAATCCCCTCCTTCGCCATCAGACTAGGATTAGTAGTTACTCCATCCAGAATTCCAAGATCGTTGACTTCTCGAATAGCGTCCAAGTTTGCTGTATCTACAAAAAATTTCATATTGTTAATTTAGGGGATATAAAAAATGGTAAGCAACCTGTATCGCACCGCTCAACCTATTCAAGCTTGCTGCCTTCCGACCCTGGGCATGTAAGAGGGAGCTGGTCGTACAGGGCTTACCACTGCAAAGGTAGATAAATATCTTTTTGGAATGAAGTATTTTGTGGATTACATATACTTAAAATTGATAATGACTTTTCGAAAACTTTTTTGGATATTTTCGTCATCATCAAACTTCATGGCTTCTTTATTACCCAGCGTTTGTTGCTTAATTCTATCATCGTCAATCCCATAGATTTGCAGATAATCACTTACTGAATTTGCTCTCATTTCAGCTAAATTTAAATTATCCAACTCATTACCAATTTTACAGGTATAACCCGACAAATCAACATGTAAGTTTTCATTTTCACTCATCAACTTCACAATTTGATCAAGAATGGTTTTTGAACTACCACTAATCATATAAGAATTTAATCCAAAATAAACTGTTTGCGGTTGAGGAAGTAGAGATTCCAACTCTTCTTTTGTAATAATATGCGTATAAAAAATATCACTGTGATCAGCATCTCTATTTGATGAAAAATAAGCGTCTCCATTTCTAATCATAAAATAGGCATCAAAGCCTTTGGAATTAATAGGTTTGCCCAAATTCTTTGCGGGGCGCCAACTATTCCATTTTTTGCCTCTTTTTGTAGACATGAAAATATCAGCTCCGCCTTTACCCCCTCGGCCTGAGGACGTAAAATAAATTGTTTGTAAATCATCTGTAATAAAAGGCGATATTTCAAATCCAGAGCTATTAATAGCTCCACCAACATTAATAGGTTTTTGCCATTTTCCATTCGTGTCTTTAATGGTAATGTAAATATCTTCCTGACCTTTGCTACGTTCCAATTCGGCTGAGATCAAGAGAACTTCTCCATCCGGATGCATATAAAAGCCATAATATTTTCCGCTAATAAATAAGTTGGGTATTTCCATCTTAACAGGTTGTTCGTCACTATCAATTTGCCAAGAAGAAATCCCATATTCCATAAAATTACCTGAAGTGTAAACATTTAATAGGTATAAGGTTTTACCATCTCTGCTTTGCCCAACAATAGCATTGTTGTTTTTATTGTTTAACAAAGGGAAATCATTTATTGACGCTGTCCAGTTATCAGTTCCTGTTCCTTGACTAAACCAGATATCTTGTCCAGCCAATTTCCCACCTACATTCAAAGGATGGAAAGTCCTGGTATAATACAAACTTTTCCCATCCATACTTAGAAAGGGGAAGCCTTCTTCAGCCTCTGAATTAATATGACTATTGAGCTTTTCGGGTTCTGAGAATTGAATTTGCTTTTGCCCCTTTGAACCAAAGAAACAAAAAATCAAGATATAGATGATAGCAATCTTCTTCATAATTTAAAAAACCAATCCCATTAAAATTTCATGACTACCGGAATTATAATTTATCAATGCATTTGTATTCAAATCAAATGAATAAGCAAACCGCATATTTCGATAATTCATTCCTCCAAATAAAGCAATAGCACTATTAAAGCGGTAAATAATACCTCCCCAATATTTATTATTATAATCCACTGATGTCGATAAATCAAATGAAAGAGGGACGTCAGCAGTATATCGCATCAAAAATCCAGGCTTAAAACTATAAGGTCCATTACTCAAAATATGGTATTGAGCATGCAAAATATGATGGGTTTTTAATTCAATTGCAGAACTGTTGGAAACAAACCAAATTTGGTTTTTATAAATCTGATTAGCGGAATAACCTATGTAAAAATTATCAGCATAAAACAATAAGCCTGCATTAATATTCAAAAAACTATTTGATAAGTTTTGCCCTACAAAATCTTGAAATGTTTGATCATTGGCTTCAATTAAAGTCAAATTATCTGAAGAAAAATTATAGGTTAATAAACCTGCGGTTATTCCACCCGATAAGTTATATTTTTTTCCGATTTGCATATGTAAAGCATATGATATCCCTGTTGAGAAACGCCTTATTTGACCAAAGTTTTCATTTTGAATATTGGCGCCAATTCCTTGTCGTATTTTTTTTGATTTACGCTTATAAAGGCTTTCGTATTTTGAAGGATCAGCTATCCTTATAGACATAGGTTCATAGGATTTAGGGGGCTTTTCTCCTAGTAACGAATGCGCATTCAAATAATAAACCGCTGGTGCATTTGTAAAACCTGCCCATTGTTTTCTGTAATTTAAATTGACATATACCTGATTGGTTTGTCCGGCAAAGGCTGGATTGATACTAAATGGATCGACCTGATACTGATTAAGCAACATAACTTGCTGACTATATGACGAATAGCCCATAGCAAGAAATAATAATATAATAATTCGCTTTATCATCTGATTATTGTCACTGTTCCACTCAATGGCTTTTGACCATCATTTAAATCTACAATATAAAAATAGCTTCCCGTAGGAAGATCGCGATCGTTCAATGTTCCATTCCATGCTTTAGTGTAGCCAACAGAACTAAATATTTTATCACCCCAGGAATTGAAAATACTTACCTCACAGGTAGGATACATCCTGATACCTTTCAGTTCCCAATTTTCATTTTTCAGCATTCCGTCTGAATTTCCAGGAGTAAATGCTGTCGGGATTAAAACTTCAAATAATACTTGAATAAAAATTGAATCTGCTGCAATACATCCATTCTTAGAAGTAGCATTCACAATAAATGTTGTACTCGCTGATGGTGATGCAAATGGTGCATGTGAATAAGGATCATCTAGAAAACTAATAGGTGTCCAATCAAAATCCAATGAATCATTTGTATGCACATACAGATAAATACCATCTCCATAATAGATAGTTGTATCTGCACTCAATGCTATTTTAGGTTTTGGATGAACCTGAATTTCTAAGGAACAAACTGCTGAATTTCCAGCTAAATCGGTTGCTTGAAAAATATTATAGGTTGACCCAACTGGAAATATCGAGCCTGTGGAGAAACCACTCAATTGTGTCAAAGTTGAAGATGAACAATTATCACTATACACAGGCAGATTAAAATCAACAATGCTATCGCACGATTCGATTTTTGCAGGACATTGGATAATCGGTTTTTCATCATCTTTTACAGTTACCTTAAATGAACATGAAGACTTATTTCCTGAAGGATCAGCAACTTCATAACGAACAATTGTTTCACCAATTGGAAATGGATTGCCAGTTGGCAAGCCTGCTGTCAAAGTGAGCGTTAAATTATTGCAATTATCTTCAACTAGTGGCAGATCATACTCAAATACAGCTTCACATAATCCACTATCTGCTGTGATTATGGTATCAGCTCGACAATCTATTTGCGGAATCTCTATATCGTTTACAGTAATATTAAAACGACAGCTATCTGTATTTCCTGACACATCTGACACAACATATACCTCCTCAGTAGTACCAACCGGAAACAGTGATCCTGGACTCAATCCTTTAACCAATTTTATTGTAGCTCCCAAACAATTATCAGTTCCTATCGGTGGAATAAAAGTGATGGTATCTCCACAAAGATTTGATTTATTTACAGTAGTAATATCCGATAAACAAGTAATGACAGGATTAATTGAGTCTTTAACAATAACATTGAATGAACAGCTTGTTGATTCAGCGGCATCATCTATTGCCGTATAGGTGACCACATTCGTTCCTATGGAAAAAGTATCTCCTGAATGGAAATTACTATAAAATGTATCGACATGACAGTTGTCGGTTGCAAAAGGTTCTGCCCAATTTACAATTGCTTCACAAGCAGAAAGTCCTGAATAGGTTGTTATTGATGTTGGACAATTAGAAATGACAGGCTTTGTATTGTCATGAAAACTAACAATTACAGTATCGTAACCGGCACAACCAGCAAGGCTAATTACCTCTCCAACTATCGAGTCTTTCACTCCTGTAATGTGTGTGTAGCTTTTGCTATTTGCTAATAAGAGTGTTTGGTCAGTTTTAAGCCAATTTACTGAATCGGATGCGCGACCTGCAATGTACAGAATTACTACCCCCATGCAAGTATCTACATCTGGCCCTAAGTTAAAAAAGGGAATATATAAATCCTCCTGACTTTCAAAAGAGCCAATGTCTGCAATTCCATTGAAGTTACGTGACAATAATCTTTGATCGGTGCTTAAACTGCTGAAAGGATCACCATTATCCAAGGCTGGACTTCCACATAATAATTTATGTGTCATGGTTGAACCTCCATAATAGCCAAGATTTCCCACTAATGGATTAATACGGCTAGTGGAGTTTCCAACAATATCACCTGTAGATCCTTGCAATCCAGAACTATCGCTATTCCCAATTAAATTATACCCATTGCTATTCATATAGCAACGAGATGATAGTCCTCGATAAATATCATTTCCATAAAACTTTGAACAGTTATTGAGCGCAATTATTGAGCTTGAGAAAACTGTAATGACCGTATCCTGATAATTAAGGAAAGTGTTTGCAAAACCACCTCCTTTATCCGAAGCATAATTAAATACAATGGTGCTACTGATAATTTCGGCAATAGGAACAACTGATGAAATGGATTTATTATTGATTCCACCACCAATAGAAGCACTGTTATAGGAGATTGTTGAATTTTGAATTTTTATCAATCCACCGGAATTGAATATTGCCCCACCTGCCGAATCGGCTGAATTGTAAGAAAAAGTGCTTTCATTAATAAAAACAGTACCTGTATTAAATATTGCTCCACCTTCGGCAAGTGCATGATTATTTGCAAAGTAACATCTATTCACTGTTAAGGTACCTGCATTTCGTATTGCACCTCCCTGATTAGATCCAGTCGATTTTCCATCTCGAATGGTCAAATCTTCCAATTGAAGATTGAAACCAGATGAAACAACAAAAATGCTTTGTGAATAACGACCACTTATACTTAATTTATCTGCACCAAGTCCTTGGATTGATAAATGTTTATTTCCAATGTTAATAAAACCACTTGTTAACACGATACTATCATTGGCTAGCGAATTGTGAAAATTAATGACATCGCCACTGCTTGCCGCTGAAATTGCTGCTCGTAAAGAACCTGATCCTGAATCAGAATTTGAAGTAACGGTGATAGTAGTTGCAAAGGAATTCAATACAACACACCACATAAAAAAGAGGAGACTAAATAGTCTGTATTTATATAATGAGCTAGTAGAGAGTTCTATATTCAGACGAAATCAAACGCCTTTCATTTAAGTTATTTGGAAATATTGTGATAATAAGATCAAAAATAGGGATAATCAACTGATACTAGATTAAAGTTAATTACTATTTATAAAACATCCATTTCCACAAATCCTTATAGGTAATTTTACTTCCATGCAATAAAATACCCACTCGATATATCTTACCGGCAATCCATACTGTGAAAATAAAGGTGGCTATTAACAAGGCTATTGAAATCACTATTTGATAGGGCGGAACCTGGAATGGAATCCTTGCAATCATTATTATTGGTGATGTAAAAGGTATAATTGACATCCATACTGCTACAGGACTATGAGGAGCACGAATAACTGCCTGCATGGCAACAATGGCAATAATCAAAGGAATGGTAATTGGCAACATAAATTGTTGCATATCAGATTGATTATCAACAGCTGCTGCTATAGCACCCAATAAAGAACTGTATAACAGATATCCACCAATAAAATACACCAGAAACATGGAGAGAATTAATGGAAAATTTAAAGTGGCTATTCCACTAATAAAACTATCCATTCCGGCTTGTGCATTTTGAACACCTAAATCTGGCAACTTCATTCCAATAAATGTAATTCCTATTATGAGTAAAACCCATAAAAAGAATTGTGTTAAACCTACTAAGGCCACCCCAATTATTTTACCCATCATTAATTCAAAGGGCTTAACAGATGAAACTATTATTTCTACTATTCTGTTTTGCTTTTCTTCGTGAATACCTCGCATAACCAGGCTACCATAGATAAATACGAACATATAAATTAGAAATCCAGCGATAGTTGATACAGCCATCGATTGATCGGTATTATCTCTTTCGCTACCAGCCGGACCAACCTTTTCATGATTTATGCTGATGTTTGGATCGAGTTGCATTATTACTTCCTTTTCCAAACCCAGTTTAACAATACGTTCATCTTTTATTCGTGTCGCCAAATCATGTTTCAACTTCCCTTCAACAAAATTTGCACTGTTTTTACTTGACGACAATTTAAAAGTGGCCGGACTATTAATATCAAATTCAGGAATTACCAACAAATGGAAATCCTTCTGCTCCTTCATAAGCTCTAAAATTTGATCTTCTGCCCCACTTTCAGCATATGAGAATTTAATGTCATCACCATCCTGAAAATAATTATCAAATAAACCCGAATAATCAATAATTGTGACTTGCTGTTTTTCATATCCCGGATTCATTGACATATAAACCGAAAAACCAATTAGCCCTGCATATAAAACAGGTAACAAAAAGGTTAAAATCCAAAATGTTCTTTTTCTTACTCGAATGGAATACTCCCTGTTAATTATATATTTAAACTTATTCATCGATTTTTCTATTGACGAGTGAAATAAAAATATCATTCATGGATGGTATGATTTCATTTACTGAATATATTTGTCCATATTCCATCCATAGGGGCATCACATCATTAACATGAACATTTTCAAGCAGTTTAAATCGAATTTTTGATTTACCCCATTCATCAACTTCATTGGTTTCAATTGACTTCCAATACTGATTTTCTCGAATAATATCATTGGAAAAATTTCCGTCATAAATCAGTTCAAAAATATTTTGGCTATAATTTTCTCTAATTTCCCGTTTATTGCCATCAAGCACTTTATTGGCCTGATCGATCATACTAACAGAATCACAAAGTTCTTCAGCAGATTCCATGCGATGAGTTGACAGCATGAATGTTGTCCCCTGATCTCTTAATTCTCTGATCTTTGACTTTACCAATTCAACATTTACAGGGTCAAAACCCGTAAAGGGTTCATCGAGAATAACGAAATCAGGATCATGCATAATGGCAATGATAAACTGTAATTTCTGTTGCATTCCTTTGGACAACTGCTCCACTTTTTTATTCCACCAATTGTAGATATCAAATTCTTTTAAATAGGCTTTGATTTTATCTTTAGCAGCCGCACCTGTCATTCCTTTAAGTGCTGCTAAATAAATCATATGCTCTCCAACTTTCATTTTGGCATAAAGCCCTCTTTCTTCAGGTAAATAGCCAATTCTTTCAACAAAATCTCTCCTCATTTTTTGTCCGTTAAAAATGATTTCACCTTTATCGAGAGAGATGATTTGATTAATTATTCGAATGAGGGTTGTTTTTCCCGCACCATTGGGCCCTAATAAACCATATATTTTGTTTTTAGGAATTTCTAATGAAATGTCGTTTAAAACCAAATGACTTCCATAGGATTTAGAAACTGACTTAACTTCAAGTACATTCATGAAAAAATTGTATTTATTTATTCTTTATTCCGTTTCTTCAGCTATTGTTTTCTTATGAAAACAATGCCTGCAAAGAGGTTCATAGTTATCCTTCTCACCAATCAAAATCCGCGATTTATCTTTTGACAAACGATAAGAATGCGTTGCCAAACTACCACAATCCATACAAATTGCATGCAGCTTAGTTACATATTCAGACACGGTTAAAAGTGCCGGCATAGGGCCAAATGGTTTTCCATTTGAATCCATATCTAAACCAGCCACAATCACTCTTTTCCCTTTAAGTGCTAAGTATTGCAAAACATCTACAATCGCTTCGTTGAAAAATTGTACTTCATCAACACCAATTACATCTGCATCATCATAATATTCTACAATTTCAATAGGACGATCAACAATAATAGAGGCTATGGCATTGGCATCATGTGAAACAACTTCATTCGCACTGTAGCGGTTATCAACTTTGGGTTTGAAAATAGAAACTTTGAAATTTGCAATTTTAGCCCTCTTCAACCTGCGAATTAATTCCTCAGTTTTGCCACTGAACATGGGTCCGGCAATTACTTCTATCCATCCTTTATTAAGGTGCCTATTTAGCAAGGGTTCGATGAACATTTTTTATAAATGAATTAAACAGGATTTTTTTCGTGTGCTAAATTTAGTAAGAGAAAACTTATGTTAGGTGATTAATGTAAAATAAACTGCTGCTACTAATTCTTTCCTTATCTGTTATTTTGCTTTTAACGCAATATCCTTAATTATCAACAGTTAGTTAAGAAAAGCTTTAAGCACAAGGGTATTATATTTCTATTTTTGAATAAAATTTTACAGACGTGAATATCATAGAACAAATTCAAATCACTCTTGATGAGATCAATACATTGTTTGAACAAATCAAGAAGCAGCCTGATCAGGTAAAATCTATTGAAATAGATTTGCTTAAATATAAAATTGTTCAACTATATGATACTGCTATTAGCTTACCAGCTCATTTAGATACACTTCAGAATCAGAAAGTTGATGTTCCTGCAATTTCATTCGTAAAGGAACAACAAGCTTCTGAAAAAGATGATAATAAAGAAGAAATTCAGACAAAAGAAATAGAAGTTGAAGTTAACAAAGTTCAAGAGAATGCTCAAGCAATAGAACCTGAAGTAAAGGCACGTGAGATTCAGATTGAAGATAAATTGGAAGAAGCTGAAATTACCATAGATAAAACCGAAGAAATACCAGCGGTTACTGAAAAGCACACAGAGAAAACAAATGAAGTAGTTGAGGACACAAAACAAGAAGAAGTAGAAGAATTAATCGTTGAAAAGAAAGAATTAAAACAAGAATTCAAAGCTGATCTTTTTGAAGATGCTCAAGAGCAGATTAAGAAAAAAACTGTACATGAAAAGTTCGCTACTAAAGAAACTTCCATTAATGAGCAAATTGCGAATTCAAAATCAACTGGTTCGGTTGGTGAAAACATGCAAAAAGGAAAAATCACAGATATCAAATCAGCTATCTCACTTAATTTGAAGCTAAGTATTATTAAAGATCTGTATTTGGGTGATCAGAAAGAGTATAAGAAAATGATCGATTTTTTCGGTAAATGCAAAAACTATTCTGAAGCAAAAATGTTTTTAACAAACGAAAAAGACAACCGGAAACATTGGGCTAATAAGCCAGAACTAGTCGATACGCTTATGGACTTGATAAATAGAAGATTTCGTTTAGACTAATTGAAGTAATGCCGGTATTCTAATTCCAGCTTCAGAAATACACCTATCATCAATGTAAATCCCAAAAGGGATGAACCTCCGTAACTAATAAAAGGAAGCGGAATGCCAATCACAGGAAATAAACCCAAAGTCATTCCTATATTCACCGCAAAGTGAAGAAAAATTATGGATAGAACGCCATAACCAAAAATGCGGGTATACCTGAACTTTTGTTTTTCCGAGATATATAATATCCTTAATATCAACCCAATAAACAATACTAATAAGCCAACACTTCCAAAAAATCCATATTCTTCACCGATGGTGCAAAAAATAAAATCCGTTTTTTGTTCAGGAATAAAGTTAAACTTTGTTTGCGTTCCATTTAAAAACCCCTTCCCCGTTACACCACCAGAACCTATGGCAATAAGGGATTGGTGGACATTGTATCCCGATCCCTGCAAATCAACCTCTTTGTGCAATAAAACATTTATTCTTGACTGCTGATGAGGTTGCAATACTTTTTCGAAAATATGATCGACACTAAACATAAATGCAGAAACAATTACTATAGCAGCTAAGCTGATAAAAACTGCTCGCAGACGATTAGTAGTAAAATAAATGAATATAATAGCAACCAGAACCAATACCCCTATGATGAAGAGAAAATTAACAAGCAATACCAACACAAATAATATGGCAAAAAGAATGGGGGTAAACAGGAATAAACTGGGTAATCCTTGTCGGTATAAAACTAAAAATAGGGAAGAAAAAACAATGGCTGATCCAAAATCATTTTGCAGAACAATAAGCCCCATTGGAAGACCAATTATTAAAAATGCTATAGCAAAATGCTTGAATTTTGCCACATTAATATCAGTCGTATCAATAAATCGGGCAAGTGCCAATACGGTTCCAAATTTGGCCAACTCAGAAGGTTGCAAACTAAATCCGCCAAAAATTATCCAGGATTTTGAACCA